>Ga0209520_10000500_pt1 | contig 21792 bp, 20 predicted proteins | sample Rifsed16ft1_FD_184009 | JGI IMG/M metagenome (GOLD analysis project Ga0209520, IMG submission 184009) | Soil microbial communities from Rifle, Colorado, USA - sediment 16ft 1 (version 2) | ecosystem: Environmental > Terrestrial > Deep subsurface > Rock core/Sediment | place: Rifle, Colorado...
TCAGAAATGTAAGAATGAAATATGATTATGTTTATCCTCCTTTTCCAGAATATGATACAAATTATGTTTATTCAAACTATACAACAATAATGATTCCTGATGCACCATTTATTGATTCTATTGCAACCGTATCAATTATTCCAAGAACAAACAAAAGCAATCCTTATGATATCAACACATCGGGATTGATGGGCTGGTGGCATCTTGATGACATTTTGATAGATTCTTCTATGAATCATAATGGAACATTTAGTGGTGGTAGTCCAAATTACGTTAGGGGACAATTCAACAATGCTACGTCATTTGATGGCGTAGATGATATTGTTTTGATGAATTATAGTAATGACTTTAACTTAAGTCAGAACGGAACTCTGATCGCCTGGATAAATACCTCTAATTCTTTTTCAGACGATTTTTATCATAATATTATTTTTAAGAATAATGCATATGATCTTAATATCTTTAAAGGATATTTTGGGGTTTATAATTGGGGCGATGCCTCTTTCAAAAACACAACAGTCAAAATAAATGATGCTCAATGGCATCAAGTCGCAATGACGTTCGTTAATAATACGGATAATGGATTAAAAATATATATTGATGGTATATTGAAACTGACTTCTAACATAACAATCATAAACAATGATTCAAATGTTTCCATTGGTGGATGGGATGCATGGACAGGTCAATCATGTTCATGTCAGATTGATGAAGTTCAAATATACAATCGAACTCTTAATCAGAGTGAAATAAATCAAACGTATTTTCAAAGACCATATCTTCGAGTAAATACAGATTCAGGAACTGGAGGATGGTCAGGCAACTGGACTAACTATTCTCAGTTTGGTGGTGACAGCCCTATTTATATATCAAATGGAGGAGCATTTTCAAATATTCTGATTGATGTTCCATCATCATATAATCAAAGTGGTGTGGACATCTTAGATTTTCAGAAACTGGCAATATTTAACATAACCGCGGAATCTTACCCAACAGCATTACAATTTATAGCCCCAACTAAATTAAATACCAACGAAACTTGGAATACAAGGAACATTACGATAAAGGCTCACGGAAGCGGCAACGTTACTAATGCTACTTTAAAAATGTGGTGGGGGAATATAGATAATAATTCCTTATCTTCCTATACATATCAGATGGATCAAATAAATAACACGGATTGGAGCTATAATCTTTCAAATCTTTTTGATGGAAAATATTATTATCAAATGACTGCTGCGGTTAATGGTACTAATGTTACAACCTTAAGTTATTATACTCGAATTGATCTTACTGTATTGAGTGGTTATCAACTAATATATCTGCATCAAAATAGTTCTACGGGGAAATATTTTTCATCAGATAATTATATTGAATCTGGTGCAACGATGATTGAACCTGAATGGACTGCGTTAGGTAATCGGGTAGGGTACAGTACCTTATATAGGTGCCTTAACACCTCAACAGGAATATATAGAGATAATGTAACTTCTTGTGGTGGTGGAAACACATCCTATCAGATTGGATGGGTATTATCAGAACCGAATATTCATACAGTACCATTAGTTCGGTATATAAATGGTTCTGACTATCTGACTCTTGCAGACCGAACCAGTATCCCTACGGGTTACGTTCAAGATGTTGTTTTGGGCTATGTATTGAGGGCGGTTGGGCATATCGAAGACCGAGTTTATCTTGATAATGGTATTATTAATGTTACGGTGGATAAAAAGTTTGGTGGAGCAATAATAGAACTGACAAGAAACGGAATCAATTTCGTAAACTCATATGATGCAGGAAGGCAAATCCAACAGTCATTTTATGAGCAAAACGGAACCTATACTGAAGGAGTTTATAATTTTGGTTGGAATGCATTACAGGCGGGATCGTCATATAATGAGCCGAGCACACTTGTTAATATTACTGCGACCACATCAAAGATCACAGTAATTACTAATATGACTCAATGGAATACTGATAACGGTAATACAAACGATAGCCATATGCAATTGACGTCAACTTATAGAATAGACGACATGCTTCCATTATTGTATGTAAACTTTACATACATAAACTTTGGAACATCTAAAGGATATCCGGCGCAGTGTGTGTTCTGTGGTACATATTGGGAGGGATGGGTCGGTCATGAGACTCCTGCAATATATTTAAATAAAGATTTTAGTTACTTCTATTATCGGAACGATTCTGGATTATATGCTATGCATAATGAATCAGAACATATCTTTACTACCGAGCTAAACGGGGTCTATATTATGGCACTAAATAGTACAAACAGTGCTTCAAACCTTGGTGTTGGTGTTTATAATGCCAATCGACCTCGTTATAGGTGGGCAAACTGGACAACTTTGGGTTCAGGAAATAGTACATATGAAATCGCAACAAATTATATAGCACCAGATCCAAACTTTGAGATTGCTGCATATGGAGAGCCAAATCATACGGGTGCGAGCCTTGGATTAATATATATTGGAAATGGGACTGCTATTGATTCATACTTTACTTCGCTTGAATATGAAGTGAATTTTGATCCGATCACATCAATAAATCAGACTCTTGAAAATGCGAATTACATTTATGTTCGAGTCAATAGCACAGACATAGCACAGATCAAGAACGGAACGCTTAAATGGATCAACTCAACCGGAACATACAATCTTAACATGACTGTAAGTGAATTGAAAGATCACGTTTCACTGAACATGACAGGATTAACACCTTACAATTATACATATCAAGTGTTTACAAATGCCACCACAGATGCCCAGGCAAACACGGCGCAGGTATGGACGAACATCATTGATACAATCCCGCCTGCCAGCATCACAAATCTCTCAAACAATACTATCACAACAACCGCAATTACGTGGGAATGGGACGATCCAGCGGATGCAGATATTGATAGAGTCATGATTTATCTCAATGGTAATTTCATCACCAATATTAGTGGCGGAGTTCAATTATATTTAAACTCATCCTTGCAACCAGATACCGCTTATACAATAGGAACCCATACCGTTGATATCTTTGGAAATGTTAATCAGACCTGGGTAAATCAAACGACAGTTACGGACAATGACCATATATATCCTCCTGCGCCCATCAATCTTACAAATACTACAGGCAACTTTTGGATAAATTATACATGGCAAGCAGGCTCAGGTAACATCACCAATTCTTACAATGTCAGCCAGAACGGTACATGGACAAATGGCTCATCTAATCCTTATTTCAATGCTTCGGTAGGTGCTCATAACTGGAGCAATATCTCTGTTTATGCTTTCAATAATTCAGGAAATGGAACATTAAATCAAACTCCGGTAAGTCAGAATACTCAGGTTCTAAACAATAATCCTATTCTTGCTTCAATCGGAGCGAAATCAGTAACGGCAGGACAGTGGCTAAACTTCTCAATATCTTCAACGGATGCTGATTCTGATACGATAACATATGGGACAAACGCAAGCAACGGAACTTTAAATACTACAACAGGTAACTTCAACTGGAGTACTACAAGTGAAGATATAGGCACACACTACTGGAACTTCAACAGTAGCGATGCTTACGGCGGTGTAGATGATGAAACGATAACGGTTACAGTCAATGCTGTAGAGATTACATCGTGGTGTAATGATATAAATGGGTGTAATCAGACCGAATTAACTATTACAGATAGTCAAGGATACGATGGAGTAAACTTTAATGTTACCGTAAATACCCCTACTCCTGACTCAATTGACTTCCGTGTAAATGGCGTATCTGAACAAAACACATCATCCACAACCTTTTTCAGAGAGTTCTATGCTACCGTGAATTATAATATAACAATGCAAGCATATTATGGGGGTAGTATAAGTAATTTAGTATACACGAATGTTACGGTTCTTGATACTATTCCACCACTTAGTATCACAAATTTAAACAACATTACTACAGAAACTTCTATTAACTGGACATGGACTAATCCTATCGGAGCGGATTTCAATCATACAATGGTTTATATAAATGGGACTTTTCAATCTAACACCAGTAATGCTTATTATGTATTTTCAAATCTCTTACCAGAAAGCACCCACACCATTGGTACACACACATCTGATGCAGTGGGCAATGTTAATCAGACATGGGTAAATCAGACAACGGTAACAATGAACTCGCCGGAGGCAGCATCATTTACGAGAACAACATGGCTATGGTGGGAATGAAATGAATAACCCTAAATATCACAACATCATAATAATGAGTAGGTAACAAATGGCAATTAACACCATATTAAATAGTTTAGCAGACGGAGAAAATAGTAATCTTTGCTTAGAAGGTTACAAAAACCCACCTTATGTTGTTCCGTGCCCTCTTAGAATACATAATATGTTTACTGGAAGCAAAAGAGTACATTTTGATAATGTAAATGCAATGCTTGGAATAAAAATAGAGGTGGGATTATTTCAATAATTTTGGGGTTTATAGACGCAGTCCCAGGCGGAGATGCGACCACACCGAAGATTGGCGATCTCAGCGGGGCTGTGACGGCAGGTTCGACAAATGCTGATACCCGTATCACGAATACTGGCGATACCCCGTGCAGCTTCAATTGGCGAGATACCGGGACAACTCCATTTTATCAAAAGTCATTGCTGCCTCTTGAAAGTGTGGATATCAAGATTGCCTTAACAGCAGCACGAACATTCGAGTATTTCTTTGATGCAAGCACATTGCAGGTCGATGTAACTTATTTCTGGGGGACGGGATTATCATCGACAGTGACATTATCAGATGTGACTGCGTGGCTCGTAGCGCACGGATATACTATCAGTGCATCCGGGGATCTTACTTCTGCACAGGTTCAACTATTCCTTGATGATATTACCTCAGAGGTTACACCAGCAGCGAGTATATGGAACGCGATCCGATCACAAACATTGGACGCAGGATTAAAGAATCGTATTATCTTGAAAGGCACAATAGCACAGGCACTTTTTGCATTAAGGAATAAAGGTGCATCAAGTGGTTTGTCTCAAAACAGAATAATAGTGGATTCTGAAACCGCTAATAACTATCAGGCGTATTACGAACGGAAAGTTGACGATATGTTAAAAGGAAACAGTTTAGGAGCATAACATGGCAGCATTAGGCACAATCGGAACAGGAAATTTAACAACAGTATCAATTAAAGAAGAACCAAGTTTAGCAGGAACCATCTCTTCTGCGACTGAAGTATGGCCGATGAAAAACCGAGCATTCTTTCAGCGGCTACCGAATATCGTAGATTCTGATTTTGCGAATGCGGTTAGTGACGGGATATCGAAGGAAGTGTTTCATACAACTGCTGGTATATTGGCTGCCCAATTAGATACCACTTATATTGGCTATTTCCTAAAATGGTTTGTTGGAACCAAAACATCAACTCAACAAGGCGCGACGAGTGAGTATAAGCATGTATTCAAACCAGGAGTAACCACACTGAAATCATGTAAGGTCTTTCAGAATGTCGGCGGCATGTCTTCTGCACTATATGATGACTTCATAGGTCAGACAATAGATAGGATGGCCATCATTGCGAACCTGCTCGAAACCGTGAAGTATGAAACTGTGTGGGTTGGCATCACTGATCAGGCAGGAGCCGGGACGGGTGCTGAGTCATATACTGCTGAAAACCAGACTATATCTTATAGAGACGATGCCGGGAACGGTGCAGTAAAGTACTATGTCGGAAATGTAGGGGCAGAAACCATAGCCGCAATGACGCAATGGACAGATCCTTATTATATGCGGTTCGACATGGCTCGTAACCGCAAGGTCGATAACTTCATCTCTGACGGTACGGGCAAATCAGCCGGCATTACAGATGGGGTATTCAGGGCAACCATTAACCTGATAACCACGCTCACGACAAACCAGAAGTATTCTGACTTCCGGTCTGGGACTGAAAAATCGTTTGGGGTGCGACTGGATACTGGTGTAGCTATACCCTCTGGCAATGGCAACAATTACAAGCTCGATATAATCTTCCCAAGGGTCACCTTCACGAACTATGATATGAATATAGACGGGGTTGGAACTATCCTTCCTGCGGTCAATTTGAAGCCCCAGAAAGACCCTACAGCCGGGTATGAAGTATCCTTTGAACTGTTCAATAGTACTACTGCTTATGCAGACGCCACTTGATTGAGCAATATGAATGATAATAAAGGTCGATCCGCCCTGGTATCCAACATCAGTAAGGGGTAACTATCTTTACTGGAAGAACGCAAATACCGGAGATACTCGTAAATCATACATTTCTGAGGGACAGCTTGCTCAAGTAAAGAAAGAAGTCGGTAAGTATCATAAACTTGTTTCTGGTATGGGGTATCCCTGGACTCCTGTACGCTACGATGGCGAGTATATTGTTTATAAGAGTGCCACAACTGGACTGGAAACTAAATCTTTTGTCCCTCCGGAGATGCGGGAAGATGTAGCGAAGTTCCTTCGAGCATCAGGGGAACCGGGGAAAGCAAGAGTAATTGATTTGCATTCCGTGGGAAAAGGGAAGTATGCGTATATAGAAAGAAAAAAGTTCACTGATTTACGAGAGGCATTATCCCGACAAGAACAAGAGCTGATGACTCTTAATTTATTTGAAAAATATACTAAGCGAACCGGGGTTGTCGAGCAGGTGTTGGATGCAGAAACGATTTTAGTGGATGGCGTAGTTGTTAAAATCAAATATGCACAGGCGCCAGATTTTAGAAAGAATCTTGCCTTGTGGACAGAAGGGAAACAATATCTTGAATCCATAATATTAAATCAAAGTGTTGTCTTAAAGATAGACTTGAATGTACCAACCGATGAAAGGGGTACGACAGTTGCAGAAGTCTTTCTTAAAGGCGAACCAAAGTATCTCCCACAAAGCAAAGTCATTAATCTGACTCTGCCACCATATGCATTTTCTAACCCTAATAAATCCGCAGTATATCCTGGTGGAGAGGTGCCTTTAATTAACTTCAACAGTACTACAGGCAAGTTACAATTATTTAGTGTTACTGGTAAGAAATATAATGAATTGATAATGGGCGAGTCACTTGTTAAGAAAGAACAATATGAAACAAGTGTTTACAATCTGTTGGCGATCTCCGGTTATGCAAAAACATACGAGATGATGAAGTTTGAAAAAGAAGAATCTGAAAGAAAGTACAAAGCCGAAAGATCCGCTTTCTTCCAGCAGCTTGTACAGAGCCAACAGGAACTACCACCTTCAGAACGTGACCGGGCGCAGGAGTTCGGGGGGTTGGATTGGTTAGGAATATTTGCATATTACCCACAAGCAGAGGCAATAAACATATTGAAGTTCATTAAGACCGGAACCTATGGGTCACTGTCGTACAAGGACAAGATCATCGCGGGGGCGATATTCAGACAGAGATATGAAGAATGGGTCGTGATGCAGAATATGCTTCATCCCAGAGATATCAATACCCCGAAATTAGGGATAATGAAAATGCGAGATTGGGCTGCGCCGTTCATGATTGAACTTGCTGGTAATATTGGGGGGGACATTTCGTCTCTTTTTGGGTTCGGGCGTGGTATCCTGACAAAAGTCTGGACGGTTGGTTCAAAAGAATATCCCGCCACCCACGCACTCGAACAACTGTACATCCAATTAGCACGAACGAGAGGGGAACGAGAGGCTAAATGGCTGGCTATTGCAGCAGCGAAACAGACTCCTCAGCTATATATTCAGCTTGAAGGATTACGAATCCTCGGTACGAATTACGAGTTCGTATCTCAGGCTACCATCAAGACAATCACATCACCGATATGGAAAGCAGCAACATTTTCACTTCAACCAGTTAAGTTTATAGCAGAAGGGACACCAACACAGATAGTCAAGATCATAGATTACCTGAAATCAATCGGAAGAAAACAAGATGTAATCTCGGTGGAAGAATTGCAAAGAGTCAAAGCTGAATATAAGCAGATGACTGATAAAAAGAGATTGCAGAAACAGTTAGCGAGTACGGATATCTGGATACTTAAACAGGAAGCAAAGCAGACATTCACTGAAATTAAAGAATCAAATGTAGCATCTGCAATAGAATCTTTGAAGCAGTATAAAGAAATATCCAAGCGTGATATTGATGCACAGAAAGCGTTGTTGCGAACAATCTCCGAGTTCAAGACATCATCCGAACTTGATATAATCCGTGAAGCACTGGAAGTTGAATTAAAAACGTCTCAAGAAGAATCACGAGCAGCATTAAAGTTTATTTCCGGTGAGTTCAAAACAGATTTGGATAAGAAGATAAACACCATCACACGGCAAATAGCTCTTGCAGACTTAAAGGCAAAAGCAGGATTTGAAATATATCAGTTCGAATTTGGGACGAAAGCAACAGAACGAGCGATCCTTGAGAGTTCAAAACGTGAGCTTACTGAAATGGAAGCCATCCGTGAAGCTATTGAGTCAGCTAATATTGACGCACTATCCGGACAGGTGACAGATGAATTGCAGATCAATCAAGAGTTCGCAAGACTATATGGGGAAACCATTACGAATCTTGTTGAGCGTGGCGAGGCATTATCTCCTAAAGTGGGAATCATCACCCGTCAGCTTGAAAAGATGAATAAAGATGTTGCATTGCGAGAAACCGAACGCGGACTTCTGACAACTGAACGTAGTTGGTATGTTCGTCATTGGCTAACACCAGAAGCCCGGGCATATTTTGGCATTCAAGAACCGGTATTGAGTAAATTAGCAGTTAAGAATTTATTTAATATGGAACGGAAGCAGGTTGGAACTATTGAAGCTATTAATAAAGATTATATGAGAAAATATGGCTTCAATTTGTTCGAACCGAATGCATTCAAGATTCAGGAATATAGACTTTTTGAAAGCATTGAAGCCGTTGAAACTTATGATTATCTGATGTGGATTAAGCAGATGTACGGCATCACCCCAGAGCAGGAATTAGCAGCTAACTTCTTAAGGCGATTCTGGAAAAATGCCCCCAGCGGATACTCAAAAAGCAAGATCGCTTTGTTGGATGACGTATATCTTCCCACTTCACTTGTGCGTCAACTGGAATCCGACCCGATGTTTGCTTTGCACATCAAGACTGCCCGCCCGAAGACATGGGGTGAACAAGCATTGCGGGGGTCGGATACTGTACAGAGGATATGGAAATTCACAGTCACCTTTGGCGATCCGTCATGGCTACCAAGTAACGTGCAGTCCGGCATTTATGTTGCGTGGATGTACTCAAAGATAACTGAACTGAGTTCATACACGAATGCATGGAAAGAGTTAGCAAGAAAAAGCGCATTGCTTAGTAAGGTCTTCAAGATGTCCAGTGAAGGCGGTTACTTTACAGATGTTTACGGTAACAAAATCCTTGCATCTGAACTAATAGCAGAAGCTAAAGAACTGAATGTGCTTGGGGTAGAAGGTATGGGTGATGTCAGCAGAAATTACAAATTCGGAATGTCTGATACCTTGCCCCAGAAGATACAGAAAGCGGCAAGTTGGGCTATGAAGAACTCTGAAGATATGATCCGATATCCAATGTATCATGATCTGAGGATTAATAAGGGCAAGTCTGCTGAAGAAGCTGCAAATATTGTGATGCGTACTCAGGGGAATTACGGTAAGTCTGCGCTCAGTCCGTTTGAATCAGAAGTGATGACTCGATTGACTAATTTCTATGTCTGGTATAAATTCGCACCTGCGCTTGTAGCAAAACAACTAATCGCAGAACCTCGAACCCTGACAATTCCATATCATATGATGAATGCATGGAATGGCGATAGGGGCGATGTTGAACGAACATACTTTACCGAAAGACAGCTCATGAAGACAATGTTCAGAGTGCCGGGAACTGATGCATACACAGCTCCAGCTATATTCTCTCTTGCGAACTCTGCATATAAATGGATGTACGTTCTGGAAAGTAAAGAACGCGGGTTCTATTGGAGTGAATTAAAAAAAGATCCTAACCTTCTTATCAAATTCCTTGAGTATGAGATTGATGTTGACTGGTTGAAACGTGGGGGTGGGAAAGTTTCAGTTCAGGGCAATCGTTCTACAATCACATACGATCTTACTGGTGATTCCGTTTCAGCACATCTTAACAGCACAACAAACAAGCTTACTATCATAGATGACTCGACTGGTCGCACAATAAAAGAATTTCCGTTTGATAGTCCAGAAGGAAAGCCAAGGATATATAAAGAGATGTCTTTGATTGATACAATCGAACGGGCTGTTGGTGAATATGGCGCAAGAACTTTACTTATGCCTATTGAACTTGCATTGGCAAGAGATTTCAAGTTCGGTAATCCTATTGATAATCGGTTTGAGTGGACTCTAAATCAGTTCGTTGGTGAGAAGTCAACTCCCGGCAGGACATGGAGTACATTCTTTGACCCTACTATTGACTGGAAAGAAAAGGTTGCAAATCTTGCTATCGGTTGGTTCGTTGAACATATCAGTCAGAACAGGATGATACCGCATCAGGATAAGACACTTGAACCGCTCAACCATATACTCGGTATAAAGATAGCGGAAGTTGAGAGGGGAGATTATTATGGTTGCGGAATTTAACAACAATTATTTAACTGAATAAGTGATAATAATACTAATATGGTACTCGATATCAATTGGGAATGTTTCTTTACACCATCGTTCACACCGGGGTTTACAGATGGGCAAGCATGGTATAAGCCGTGGCGGCTTGCATACCTGAATCTGGGCGGGGCAAATGATACCTTACCAAAGACCTATCAATACGTGCCTGGCAAGACCTGGGCTGACAGGAGTACAGACTTAATCGCATATGCTGAGATCAATAAAACCCTGCGGTTTGGTTCAACTGCAAAGCTGATACTTGATGTTTGCAGTGATCGGGATATATTTGATATCAAGGATAATGAGGTAATGAGTGGTGGCGTTCACATAGGTCATATGCTCCCTCCTATGGACTGGCCATACCGAGTTCATAGAATCAACTTACAGGCAAAAGCTGACGGAAGTATGCCGACTAATCAATTTGTCGGAACTCTTGATAGTTATTCCATCCAGCCTATGAGTGATGAGAAAAACGATACACAAGATGGCCGATGGCGAGTAGAACTTGATTTTATATCGTTTGACCATCCAAAAGGATTGCTTGGCCGGAATAAAGGCGCACCATTATGGTATCACCGCGCGAACAACACAACAGATAATTATCATATTGCATTCAAAAGTTCTGATGCACTTACTTTCGATGGAGCGATAGCGCAAGTGATTCTTTGGATGAATACCAGCAGGCCGACAACCGATTTTCCAGTAACATTCTCATATTCTGCGAAAGGAATCGCCCCATATACTAAAACAATCGGATCAACACCGATAGACTTACAGGGTACAGTCACATTCACGAACAACAGCACGGCAGTATCAGCTTCTGTGGGAACTGGGGCGTTCTTAACAGAGTTAACAATCGGTCAAAAGATTAAACGAACTGCAGATGGTGATGATAAATGGGCTTATATTGCTTCAATCACTGATGCAGATAATCTTGTTCTGTCTTCAGTATATACTGGAACAACTGGAACCGGTGGCCATAAGATCCCAACAACTGATGTTGTCACGGTTGATGGGCGCAGTACATGGGAGATTCTTGAAAAGCTTCTATCATATATGGGTGATGTGGAAGCACTGGGAAATAAATATATCCCTACTCTTTCCGCAACTGGTGTGATTGATGTTACTCAGGGTGGGTATGAAAAGCCTGGCGCACTTACAGGCACAGTCACCTTCACGAACAACAACACAGCAGTATCCGGTTCAAACACATTGTTTACCACTGAACTTGTTGCAGGGCAAAAGATCAAACTCGATGCTGATGGAACATGGGTTTATGTTCAGTCCGTTACGAACAATACCGCTCTTGTATTGACATTTGCTTATCCTGGGGCGGGTGGAGCGGGTACAGCATCACGAGTCCCAGTTGATGAGGACTTCAGATCAACATATGGGGCGCAGAATAATGTCGCATTCACCCCGAATATTAGATTCAATCTTGTAAGTGTGCCATTTACTAAAATCAACAATGCAAAGTATTGGATTAAGTTCACTCTTAAGAAAGGTGCAGATGTTATACTGAACATACCCTCTTCGGGATATGAATACGTGCCTTATAATGAAAATAATGTTCATAGTAGAAAATGGTTTAAAGTTCCAACACAAGACGCAAATACAGAATATACCTGGATTGTCGATTTAGTTACTGCTGGAAACTTTGCAATAGCAACAACAGGAGGATATGTCCTATCTCCACAGACCTATCAATTCTTGAACTCTCCATTGGTGGTTGATTATGGCAAGATCAATTCATTTATCGTTACTCGTGGAGCCTGTTATGATGGGTTCGGCGGGTATGCTACTGGTGTGGCGGTAGGGAAATCACCGCAAGGATGTAAAGACGGTGGTTTGATTGCAGACGGTGGGTTTGAAAAATGCACTGATCTTGGTGCGTGGGGAGGTTGCTATCCTGATCCTGATGCGCCTGCGCCAGAATCAGTAAATGCTACATACGGTATTCAGGGAGCATATTCTAAAGTGAAGACATTGAGTGCTACGAATAATCATAATACAGTTTGCAGGCTGCATAGCAAGAAATCATACCAATGCCAGCTTAATGCTGATTCGCTTATTCGTGCCCCAATTAACGGGCAGATTATATTTAATGATGGATATACACCGAATCTTGTAGGTGGATATGTTGAGGCGCAAGTAGCTATCCCGAATTATGAAGATCTGGTAGTTCTACGTGTCACAGAACAGAAACATATAATGGCAAATGGTCGGCTGCCTACGATATTGAAGGTGTTTAGAGTATGAATCTCCCTGATGAGTTGGTTAGGTTGATTGAAGCGGTTGTTGAAAAGCGATTGAACGCAGGTACATTAAAGGCAAGCAACATTACGAGTGCGGGGAACTTATCTCTTGCATCCATGGGGGATATGTACCTACAGCCCGGGGTTAACAAGAAAGTGTATTATAAAGGAGTTGAGATTGGCACTGGCGGTGGTGGTGGTGCGGTAACCTCTGTCTTTGGTCGAACGGGCGCAGTCACGGCACTGGATTCAGACTATGTGAACTTCTTCCTCTTAAATGGCACTCGGTCAATCACAGGCGATTCGTCAATACTCAATGAAAAAGCATGGCAGTTCTATGATTCAAATTCCAACCTGAATGGTAAGATATATGCTGATCTTGATGTTGAGGTCGCAAGGCATTTCTATGTTTGGGCTTCAGCAACTACTTATATTGATTTGAAACCTGCAACAGGGAGTATTATTCTTGAAGCTGCTGGCCAAATATTTCTTAGTCCAACTACAACAATTAGTTGCCTTGGTCATCGTATAGTTAGTGTTACTGACCCTGTGGGTGCTCAGGATGTTGCCACTAAGAATTATGTTGATACTACGGGTGCCGGCGATGTCATAGCCAACGCGACCAGAACCGCAAACGCTCTTACCAAGTGGACGAACACAACTACAAAAGAAATAGGCAATAGCGGACTTTATCATAGTTCCGACAGTCTAACTTTAAAGGCCACTACATCCGCAGCACTTTATTTTGAGAACGGTACTCCTGCAACTGTGACTTCATTAATTGGTTCTGCAACATCTACTTCTCTTTTATCTGCTTTAGGACATTTATATTTAATAGCCCAGACCTCTGGGAAGAATATCTATCTCGAAACTTTATCTGGGACAAGATTGACTATTGCAGACGCCCTGATAACGTCTGACGTTCCCATAAGAATAACAGATATTGGTGGTGCCGGAACGGAACTTTTGAGAATTGGAGACGATACATTCTTCTGTGATGTTGATGTTGCTCATGTTCTTGGATTGTATAGTGTATCTGATACTACAATCGGGGGGCTTAAACTTGGATCGTCTGGCCCAACTCTTACCGGTACGTCTTCTGGATTGACCATGGATATGAACCTAACACTTAGTAAATCCAATCCGATTCTGAATCTGAAAACAACCGCAGCAAATTCTCCTGTAATCGAGTTCAGGGATAGTTCGAATAATATTGATGGCACAATTTATACTGTTGCAGCAAGTGATTTAGTTGTACTGGCAAATTACGCCAATTTATATTTATCGACTGCAATCACGACTGGCGGAAATGTTCTTCTTGAAACGAAAGGGGTAACACGACTAACTATTGCTGATGCGTCAATCACAGCAGCGGTTGATTTATACATTGATAAAACATCACCAGGATTATATCTTCGGTCTGCTGCTGGCGCATTAAAAACATCATTGGAATCAGTGGCCGATGTCACCTATCTTGACGCAGAGGTCGGAGATCTGGAATTATGGACTTCGGCATCATCAACTAATATCTTATTCAAACCTATAGGAACAAAAAGAATGGGGTTAAGTGCCACTGCATTGAACCTTTATTTTAGTACATACACTGGTGCAAACGCATATATTACGAATAGTAGCACAGGCGAAGTTGAGATCAAGACTGTCGGGAAACTGAAGATTACGGTGGCGTAATATGAGTACAACAATTTATGCAAATAAAGATTCTCAAGGGAACTCGGCATTTCCATCGCAAACATATGGTTCTACAGATCCTATAAAAGCATCATGGTTTGAGACATATCAAATGAATTGTTTTTTTGGGTTTGACATTTCCTCAATATCAGGAATGACTATAATTTCCGCGACATTATATTTAAATAAAATATCAGGTACAAGTAACAATACATATGTTGAAAGAATAACTGATAATAGTTGGTCTGAGGCGGGTGTTAATTGGGGTAATCAGCCAGCATCAACTATAACAAATAGAATAACAATAACTCCTACTTCTGGATGGAATAGTTGGGACATAACCAACATGTTCAAAGACGAAACTGGAAGTAACTTTTCAGTTAAATGTATAAGAACATCCTTAGATAATGCAGAAACCGAGTTTGGAGCTGCATATACTGCTTATTTAGTAATCGATGCCACTTCTCCAACAGATGTTTATATTAACTCGTCATCGGGTTCAGATTCCAATGCAGGCGATTCATGCACAGCAGGGCACCCAGTCTTAACTCTTGCAAAGGCACTTGAATTGGTGGCTTCGGGTGGCGAAATCCACGTATGTAATAATGGTGCTGACTTCAGCGCAGAGAACGTGACTATCAACAAGACTATTTACATCAGTTCAACATCAGGATATTCGTTCTATCTGGGCGATGCCATCTAAAACCGATAACTATAATTATCATAAGGGTTAATATTTCGGCATGGATATGAAAGATATCGGTGACAGGATTACTTTCTTGAAAGCCAGAATATTTGAGCTTGAACGTGAAAAGGAAGGCATAACGCAGGAACTATTCATACAGATAGGAAAAACCCAGGCATTTGCCGAAGTGGAAGCGAAGATGAAAGCCGAACTCGAAGCCCAAGCTAAAGTGCAGCCAGTATGAACTACTCATTAGGCGCACTCAAAGATAAGAAAGACGACAGAGATTACCTCATCAAAGATTACATCTCGAAAGTTGAATTGCCTGCGAAACTGGATTTATCTGTTAAAATGCTTCCAGTACGCAATCAGGAGAATGAGGGTACGTGCGTTTCATTCGCTACTTGCGCCATAAAAGAAAGCGAAGAACAGAACGAAGGATATCTATCGACAAGGAACCTATACGAAAAGATCAAGCAGCCCCAGGGTGGAGCATATCCCAGGGATTCTATGAAAGTCCTTACGGATTATGGCGTCCCTCCTGAATCCTGCCAGTTATACGTCCCTAATAGCGTTACTCCGGTCTGTCCAAACGCAGATGAATTAGCAAAGCCAAATAAGATTCAAGGATATGCCCGGCTCAATACACTTGAAGAGATGAAGCAATGCCTTGTCCAGAATGGAGCATTCATGATTGCGGTTGCAGTAACCAACAATTGGTTCAGCACAACAGACGGTTATATCATGGGTGGTGGAGATATAGTTGGTTATCATGCAATAGCATTCGTGGGATATGATGATGAATTGCAGAGAATCAAGTTCAAGAACTCGTGGGGTGAAGGATGGGGTGACAAGGGATATGGTTATATAGGTTATAACAATTTACTTGATATCCTGACGGATGCATGGAGTTTCATTGATGTGCCAGAACATCAGGAAGAGGGGAATCCTCCAAAGCCACCAGAACCAGAACCTATGCCAGTACCGCCTGAACCTATGCCAGTACCGCCTGAACCACATCCTAAACCGATACCACCAACACCAGAACCAAACTTTATTGAGAAATATTGGTTGGTCATTGTGGCTGCAATTATAACCTTTATCTTTGGGTGGATTATTTTATGACTGAATACTTCCGGGAGTTCTCCGATATCTATCTTCAATCCCTTGCGATTATGAAAGAGCGCAAGGATTTAGGCTACCCAAATAACGAAGGGGTTGTGTTTTTCAAAACGGTAATCGAGGAGTAGTTTTGTGTCCGGCTGCAAAGAACGCAGGTGTCCTTGCAGGAAATGGGTTAATTGTGTTACCTACATAGATCAGCAGAAACAGGCTTGGAGGTTAGCGCAGAAGCAATACGACTTCCAAAACCAGTATTATTCTGATTACTTTCGTGCAGATTGGGCGATGGGTGGGATAGCGAACGGATAGCAGAAACAAAACGAAAGATTTAAATATCTTGTCTGACAATTTACACTATATGTCAGACATGAGAATAAGTATAAGAATCACAGATGAAATGAAATCAGCTCTTCAGAAACTTGTTAAAAGGGGCGATTACATGCATATCAGTGAGGCTATCAGAGAGGCTATACGTATTCTCATTGCTGATAAAAAGGAGGAAAAAGAGAAACATGGTGGAACAAATTGGAAGTTTTGAAATATACTGGATGAAGATAGCACTCAGTGAACAGAGATTGAACACAGCTTTGGCATATCATGAAAGCCAATGGCAAAGGTTGCGCGCATCATGAACAAAATAATTTATCTGTTCTTTGTCCTTATCGGGATGCTGGCTCTCGTTTCGAGTACGCCGCAAGGAACAATGGTTGAATATGGATTTGAGAACTGGAATATTTCAGCGAATGAATCCACGAATTTCACGATGTACGTCTATCCTGGCAGTAATTCGATTGCAGGAATGCAATCCAGCTTTATTTATGATGCACGATATATGACGGTGAATAGTGTCCAGAAAGGGGACTTGATATCAGATCACGGGAACTTTTCAACATTCTTCAGTCCAGGAACTCTAACGGCAACGTCAGTATTGAATACATTTGATGCTGTGATCGGATTGCATAACACTACACAGAACGGGACATACATTATCCTGAATGTTACTCTTATTTCTGGGCATTTGACGAATATCCTACCAATTGAAGTCAGGATCTCGGATAGTTATGGGAATCCCATATCATTCAATATTAGTTCCAGAGATCCTATTGTAATAGGATTCGGTACAATATCCGGGAGCGTCAAAAATGCATGATTGTTATCGAGCAGGGGAAATAATATCCTTCTATAATAGAGTTCCCCTGCCCATAACTAACAAATTGAACATCGTGGACAGGATTGATAACTTGGGCAATGCGCGCGCCTTTGCTGCGGTTCGAATCCGCACCTGTCCGTAGGTCTGCCGGGCTTAAATTCACTCCTATCCTCCTGGAGACCGAACGCAAGGGGTACTATTTTCGACATGATCCCCCACTCCCCCATTAGCCCCTTGCGGATATATTCATGAGGAATGGATATCATGAGTTTGGATTATTTAGTTCAATATATCAAAGAAATGATAGAAGAGTGCCAATCTGATATAGATTGCACTACGTTGGCGGTTCGTGAAAAAACATATACGGACGAAGAGATACAACAAATAAGAGTCCATGTCACTAAAATGCAAACCGGACTGAGTCAAACGACACCCCGTATTGAAATACGGGGCATGACGCTAATATGAGGACGCATGAAAGAATATAGCAAAGGATCACAAAATATAATTACTGATGAATATCAGGTTATTCGATTATCCGAGGGATGCCCTTGGAAGTGCCCGTGGTGCAGGGAACATAAGGAGATTGGAGATAATTGGCAGGTATTTCCAATTCCCGAAATAGTCCGAAACGATGTTAGGATTACGGATATGAATTTGCTCGCAAAGAAAGAAGCCCTTGATTATATAAAAGTCTTTGAAAAAGAGAAAGTAAACGGCAAAGTTGTTTATCCTTGGCTTGTTTGTGGTATTGATTACCGCTTCCTCACGCCTGAAATAGCTCATGCATTGAAGGATAGCCGTTTTGTGAACATTCATATCGCATGGGATTGGAGATATTCGGATCAGAAAAAGATAAAGAAAGCTATTGATATGCTTAAAAAGGTAGGATATCGTGATATTTCTATATTCATGGTATCCAATCACCCCGCGGTATCTTACCGGGAGAACTGTAAGAAGTTGGACCTTTGTAAGTATTGGGGCGTGAAGGTTAATGATTGTTGGTTTGACAATCAGTTACCACCGGACATCATACCTGTTGGATGGTTACACGATGATATTAAGAAGTTCAGAGCATCGGTCAGAAAACACAACCAGATAGTGAACTTCGGGATTGACCCAGAACGATGACTTCATGGATGCGCAGGTTTCCATTGCCAGGGTTTGAAGTTGCTCCCCGCAGTCACACGATACCCCGCACTATAAGTGCGAGGCATGAACGGGACGGGTAACAACTTCTGCGGAAGTTGCTTAGACCCCTGTTTTTTATAGCTCTTTTCTTGCATCGCAAACTATAAATACCATGCGTTGCATTTGTGTATTGGTGATAATAAATATGATTACGATAAAAGAAACAGAAGAGAAAGGATATACTGTCTTTGCGAATACTAACGATAATTATAGGGCGGTAAAAATAATCGAAAACGATTTAATTGAAATAAATAATGAATATGGTGTTCCTTTTTCTCCAAAAAATACCAAGATGGTATTTACACTTGGGGGCTTGCGAAATATAATAAAATGGGCAGAAACGGAAATCGAAAAACGTAAACAGGGAAAAAAATAAATGCCCTCTCTTTTTTTTGATGTTCAGGAAGTCGAGGAGACCAAGACCGGAAAAGTAAATAAATCCGGTTATCTCTATGTAGGTAGAAAGCACAAAGACAAAGAGGTTATCTGGATTAAGCTTAAAGAGTGTAAGAAGGTGCTCACGAAAGAGCAGGGGTCGGGCAGCATTACGAAATGACCCTCCCCGCACGCCGCTTCGCTCTGTGCGGGGTCTCTTTTAGCTGAACCAATAATTATAAGTAGTATAAGGAACATGCTTATACTTAGGGTGATTAACATTCCTACCTTAAATATAAGAAAAGAACTGTACGATAAAATCGTGCAGAATAAAAAAGATGCTACTGAATATGTGAATGCGGCGGTACAAATATCTATTCAAAAAGATATTGAGTCTGGGAGGATGAAGAAATGAGAAGTTATGAGGAAGCAAAGAAGGAGATGCGACCGGAAGAGATCGTACTCACTGACCTGCTGAGAGAATACCGGCAAGTGTCGAATGAATTAGATTCAGCCTGTCATCTAATTGATATCGAGCTTGAGAATATCAATGAGCATAGGGATGGCGTAGCAAGATCATACTTGGATAAGCTGGCTGACCTTGAATCAAAGATGCGCTTGCCGATGCTGGACTATCAGCATACGTTTGTATCGTCATATGGTAAGATTAATTTCAGAAAAGGCGCAGTAAAACGATCTTGGAATCTTGATGCTCTTGATGCCATATGTAATGCAAAACCAGAAATAAAGGATACTATCTGGATGTTCCGGGAAGAGAAGACGGGCGAACCATCAATCAGTATAAAGCTGGCAGATGCGGAGGCGAAGTAATTATGAATCCAGATCAGCGCAAACAAGTAGAAGCGTACCTGCAAAAGAAAAGATTCCGAGAGCAAACCATGGCGAAAGGGCTATGGAAGATCGAAGACGAAAGCCAAATCGAGGCCGATTTAACAAAAGAAAATCCGGTGATTGGAATTAGGCTAAACGGCATGATTCAGCCGACCGGGCATGGGAACCTGAAAGTCCCAGACATCCAGAGAGATGTTGAACAGATATTGAAGAAGGAGAAACTGGATGCTGGAAAGATGGCAGGATTAGGGACGCAAAAACTTGATGAGTTGAAGAAAAGCAAGACCACAGCAACCTGCGCAGGATGCAAGAACTCGTTTGAATCTACCATGACAGAATTGCAACAGATAGATGAAAAGTATCATGGACTGTTCTGTCCGAAATGCATAGCACTGTCTAATACAGGTACGCAAGCTAAAGGGATTGTACCTGCCACACCAGAACCTGCGAAAGCAGTGAAGATACCAATCTGCCGAAAGTGCGGGATAGAAGTATCCAATGCAAGGGCATTGGAGTGTTTCCAGAATAATGAACCGTGTACACACGAGGACTGCGGAGAACAAAAAGGAGGAGGTAATATGTCAGCAGAAAGAGATGAAACCGAGGGAATAAAAGACGCTGAAATAGTAGATAAGAATCTACCAGCAGTACCGAAAAAGAAAACTGAATTTCAAACAGGGACATGCGAAGCTGTAGCTTTGCAATACGGAATACCTGCCGAGCTTTCCAAACTATTCTTCATGACAATGGACGGCGGACTATACATCAAAAACCCAGGGCTCCTATATCTTGCAGGAAAGAAAGGATATTCCAGGATAGAAGTCACAACGACATACGATGAGAAGGCCCAGGAATGGTCGGCAGAATGCAAGATTTATCCAAAGCTGACAAAGGACATTCTTGAAGGAATATCGAAACTGGATAAGGATATTCAAAAGACGGCTTTTGAATTTGCCACGCAGCCCACAAATGGAACTGGCAGGGCATCAAAGGCAAATGTCCGAATGTCAACAATGCAGGCATTCTTGAAGGAAATGGCACAGACGAGAGCACAGAACCGGGCATTGCGTGCATTCACTGGATATGGGGGAACTTCAGCAGAGGAATTACCGGAAGCACAACTTGAACGTGATTGAAATGAGCATCAAAGATATTGATACCAGCGATCTTCTTGATGAGTTGAATCTTCGTTGCGTGGATGTGCGAACTATCCGTGAGTTCTCGATGACCGAGATTAACAACGAGATTACCCGGCGCAGGATGGAAGCGGAACAGGCAGAGATAGAAGCACAAGCTGATGCAGATCGGGCAGAGGCAGAATCGGACGCAAAGGCGCAAGCTGAAGCCGAAGCTATCGCAGAGGATAATGCCAGAGCAGACCAAGAGAGAGCAGAAGCCGAATTGCAGGCAGAATCTATGCAAGCAGAATACGAAGCCGAAATGGCGCAGAGGTGAAATAGATGACGACAAAATCGGGGAATCTTTCCCTTCAAGAGAAGAAGAGAATCGAAGAACTAATTAAATGCTCAAGGGAACGAAAAAGAAAACACGTTCTTGAGATTCTCGATAAAGCAAGATCAAAAATTGAGGCACCATATAATGAAAAGATAGAGGAATTGCAGCGCCAATCCGAGAACATCAGAATAGAACGTGAGAAAGCGGTTGTTGATGCCGGATACGGGAAAATCCATGAACGGGGCTGCTATGATACTCATCCTGACTTGGATGCCTTCGATGCAGATACAAACAGATTCTTGATTGAACTCTGGAAGACATCTGAGCCGAACGAAGATCAGACATTTGGGGTATGATCAGCACTACGATAACCAAGCGGTTCTTTGAGATGAAACTG
>Ga0209520_10000509_pt1 | contig 21700 bp, 53 predicted proteins | sample Rifsed16ft1_FD_184009 | JGI IMG/M metagenome (GOLD analysis project Ga0209520, IMG submission 184009) | Soil microbial communities from Rifle, Colorado, USA - sediment 16ft 1 (version 2) | ecosystem: Environmental > Terrestrial > Deep subsurface > Rock core/Sediment | place: Rifle, Colorado...
AGATATAAAATGAAAGTTACAATTACTCCAAATAATGAAAAAGCACTACACTTTAATCACTGTAACATAATTCATTTATCTTATACTACAATGATTGTAGAAATCTCTAGTATAAGATTTGAATTTAAATTAATTCCAAATACAGAAGTTTTAATTGAAGAAGAAGAAAAAGAATCTCCAGCAGGAGATCCTTTACATTTCAATGATTCATATGAAAGGAAGATATAAAATGAACGAAATGTTTAATATCCTAAAAATGTGTAATAATAAAACAGTAACAGCTGAAATTAGAGGAGATATAATTTTAGATTTTATTGGAAAACTAGATATAACTGAGGACGGTCTTATGATTATGTCAAATAATAGTAATATGGTTTTTGATTTAGAAGATATAAAAGAAATATCATACGATAGTAACGGAAATCTAAGAATAAAATTCTATTTGAGGAGTTCAAAATGAATTACTTACAAGAATTAACTCATGTTGGATTGGAAATATTAAACAAAATAGAATCACATAAAGGAGTTGAAATGAATACCCCATTCTTTACAAAAATTGAAGAAAAATATGTTTACAAAACTTGGCCCCCGGAATTACCGGAGAATTGTAATCCAAAGTTTCAAATAGGAGATACTATATACTTTGGAGAACTAAATAGCTTCTTTGAAGTAGAAGCTATTAATTATTTAGGCAAGGAGGATAATGGAAACGAAGTATTTGAATATAAATTATTCGGATGGAAATATCCAGTATTTGAGGACAGGATTAGTAAACCCCAATTTAATCAATATTATTATGGGAGGATTTAATAAATGGGACAATGTAGTGTATGCAATAAAATGGAGGAAGTAAGACATATTCCTTTATATGTATTTGGAAGTGAGGGAATATTTCTATGTCACAAATGCGAAATGAATTTAGTTGAATATGTTAGAAAAACATCTATGGATTTTATGAGAAAAAGAAAAGAAGAATATCTTAGAAAAAATAAGGAGATATAAAATGAATATCACTGAAATATTTGGTGGACAGAAATTAGAAGTATTAAATGCTTTTCTAACTGGAGAAATTAAATCATATCCTAGATTAACTAATTTCTCAGAATTTTATAAAAATGGAGAAAAACCAAAATATGAAGATCTTAATCTTAATGACGAAGGAATAGAATTTTTAGATGAATTAAAACAAAAGATTTCGGATGAAATAGAAAAATTATGTCCCAATGGATTTAATTGGTGTTATGTAAATAGTTATGGGAATGCTGGAGCTTTAGAATTACAAATTATGATTTATGGAAAAGATAAATTTTATGACTGGAAAGAATCGGATATTTCAATTAATTTATGTACTTGTGGGTCTATTAATCATTGGGGATCAATTAGAATTTTGGATAAAATAAAAAAGGAGTTAATAATAAAATGAAAACCAAAAACTTTCCGGAACGAAAGAATGATCGTAGAAAGTTAGCTTATTATAATCTAAAAGCCAGAATCAATCAACTAGAGTTAGAGGGAAAAGAAGTAAAAACTGAATTAAGAAATGAATTGGACAGTTTAGAAAAGAAAATTGTTCCTAATGCACTATATGTAAAAACAAAAAAGAATAGAACTTCACAAGGTAAAAGGAGAAAAGAATTATGAATATCAGAGGCTTTAAAGCAAAAATTATTCAAAATAATGATGGTGAATTTGTAGTGAAAGTGAAAATTCCTGAGTTTGATCCTTTTAATTTATATTCTTGGGAATTAGGAGTTACAGAAGAAGAATTATTAATATCAGATTTTAGAGAATTAGTAAAGAATTATTTGAAAGGAGATAATGAATTGGGAGCAGTTTCTGTATTGACAAAATGGATTGTAGGAAATATAGAATTAAGTATTAATCAAATTAAAGATCTATTAGCTAATGTACCGGAGGAGGAATTTATTAACAAAGACTATTTAAGAATTGTTAGAAATGGTAATGTAGATAAAATTAATGATGTAAGAGAAGTAGCTAAAGAAGACTATTACTCGGAGGAATAAAATGAAAAAAGGAATTGAATCATATAATGATAATAGCTATACTGCACATAATATGAAAAAATCTGATTTACCTTTTCCTGATGCTGATCCTAATTTAGTTTATGAACCAGAAGAAAAAGAAACTTTCCTAAAACTTAATTGGGCGGCAGCTCTTTCCTTACTACTCCTTTTTATTATTTTAATTGATATGATTTCTAGATTAGGAGAAATAAATATAAATTCTAAACCTTGGACAGTATGGGATATTTTACTTGTTTTATGTGTATTTACATTGGTTTTCTATTTAGGTAATAGAGCGAAAATTAGTATTGGAGAATGAAAGGAATTAATAAAATGTGTACTACAACTTATTCTAATCAAAGTAATGGAAGTGGGATAGGGATATTGATTATTATAGCTTTAATTATATCTATATTTATTGGGGGTTTTATTTATTTTCAGAATTCAGATCATGCTACAGAAAAACACGGAACTGATGCGGAATTAGTAAGAAATAGTTGTAATAATGGAGGAATAAAAGAAATTTGGCAAAATCCAAAAACAAATAGAATTGCTAAAATTTGTAAAATTGAAGATAACTTATTTGGGGTGCAAGTATTGGATGAAAATGATGAGATTGAAATTACTGCATTTATTAAAAACAAAATGCGGTATATAGATCAAATTAGAAACTATCTATCTAATCAAGGATATGTTATTAAATAGGAGAATTATTATGTTTCCAATTATACAAAGAGTCTATGAAAAGATCAATAATGAAGTATTGGCGGCAGGTGGTTTAAAATTACCTATGTCCGAAGTTGAACATGAAATAGCAATAATTTATTTAGCAAATTTATTATCACTATTGAGTAATTTATCACCAAATATACCTAAAGACAAGAATACACTTGATAAATATCTCTTGGGTTACGGAGAATTAATGATTAAGTTTGGAATGGAATTACAGAAAGAATTTAGTTTAACCAATCAAGATCCAAACTCTATTTCAATCATAACAAGGAATTAAAGAAAATGACCAAAGAATTTAATACTAAAATATATTTTTTTATTCTTTTGATTGCATTACTTAGTTTTGTTTTTACTTCTGCTGAAACCGGAGGAGGAAACAATTTAATTGTTCCTTCCGATAATTGGACATTAAGAAAATATAAAGATATTTCATTTGATACATGGCAAACAGTTAATCAAACATTACTTTCTTATTATGCGGAACATTTGGGAGAAAATATTTATACAGTTGTTCAATTAAAAAATGGAGAATATTTTGAATTCAAAGGAACTGGTACTAAATGTTATAGAGGAGCTTGTATTGATATTAAAGTAAATACCTATACAGGTAAGTATATTAGTGGTGTATATCGAAAGAATAATAATGCTGCATTTATAAAAAGAATTTGGTTTTATTCAAGTACATATATTATATTACCATGAGGAACTAAAATGTCTAAAAAGGTGGATACAGAATTATCTGGTAATTTGACACATATGTTTTTAACTATAATTGTAATTATGTCATTTGGTGCAATTATGATTGGTCTATTAAGTAAATGTGCTGGAGGATAAAATGTTTCACTTAGATAATTACTATGTATCTTTTGCATATGGAAAAAATACACATACTCTTCCTAATCATCCAATTCCAAAAGAAAGAGAGTCTACATTTGTTGCAATTAGAGATTTAAATAAGCCAGAACAAGAAAATATTTTATGTTTATTTTGGGTAACTAGATACTATAAGGATCAAAATAATAGAAATACAGCAAGAAAATTTGCGCTAGATAAAGCATTAAGACACTTATTTCCTGGAAAAGAAAATAAAGAATTAAGAAATAGATTCTGGAAAGCATACTTTGAAAAATTAGGAGATGTGAAATGAAAACTTTTCTTATTCTATGTGAATACAGTCTTGATTCAATAATTGTAATTAATGCAAAGACTCATAATGAAGCTGTTATAAAATATTTTAAAGAAGTTGATGAAGATATATTATCTGAAGATGGAATTACATTAGAACAATTGAAGATTGTAAATATTAATGATGATAATACTATGACAGTAAAAGTAGATATGAGTTTAATTAGCGATATAGTTAATCGTACATATCATATATACGAACTTCCGGAGAATTTAAAAAGTAATAATCAAACAATAGAGGAAATATAATGAAATCTAGATTTTTTGAAAGGCACAACACTTTAATGATGTGTTTAATTGTTATTGGTACAGCGTCTTTAATGTTTTTTATTACAGTTTTGTTGATATCTTCTGTCAATTATATAATTTGCAGAAATACTGGATTAATGTTAGGAATAGATCATAAATGGATTTTATGGGGTGGTTGTTATTATAAAATAGATGGAATTTGGATACCAGCTGATATGTTAGATTATATTAAATTATTAGGAGAAATAAAATGAAAATACTTGGTTGTTTATTATATACCTTAATAAGATTAATTATAACTCTATTTTTTACTTTTTTAGTTATTTCCTGCACCGGGATAAGTGCTCCAACAATGAATCAATGGGATTTAATTGGAGGGGGATTTTTATTTTGGATTATCTTATTTTTTATTAGTTTTGTTTTAACCGGAGCTATTGGAGCTGGATTAACGGGAGAATAAAATGTTAGATAAAATTGCACTGTTTGTTAACCAAATTAATAGTATATTTACAGATAATCAAATCAAATTAAATGAAACTTTACATCTACAAGTAGATTATAGATTTTTAGGATTAGACAAATCAAGAGCACAAAAATTAGAGAGATTTTTAAATGAACAGGAGATTCTATTTGGGAAAAGAGATTATACATTCTTTGCATCTTATGATATTTATTTACCTACAGCCTATTCATCAGTATTACTTGGGATCTTAACTAGAATAAATAATATAGTGGAGAAGTAAAATGGAAACAAATACTATTTTTTATTTTGGGGATAATATTAAAGTTGTAATAACAGAAAAAGATCAGGCGTTCGAAAAATTTTCTATATGCAAGAATAGTGAAATAGTTGTAATAAATTCCCCAGCTGGCTTAAGGTTTTTACAAAAATCGTTATCAGAAGCTTTTAAATATTTAGATGATAACTATAGTTTTCTACAATAAGGAGAAAATAAAATGAAAATAACTACTAGAAGTTCATATAATAACTTTCTTTTGGAAAAATATAATGTTGAGATTAAAGATCTAGAAAGGGTTAATGAAAATACCACACTAAAGGAATTAGAGGAAATTCTAGATGATGATATAACAATAGTAATTGGAGATAATTGTTCTGGAGTTGATATAATTAATTTATCCGAAGAATATATAGAAGAATGGACGTGGTAAAATGAAAGCTTACGGAAAGTGTATCTACGAATCTGTTTTAATATTGATACTATCTTTAATACTTATGAATTTTTCCACAGATGAACAAAATGCTGTTATAATAATAATTCTTTTTGCTGGAGTAATCGGATCGGCAGTAAATAATTATCAGAGGAATATGTAATGATAATAATGTTTATTGGAATTGGAGCTGTTTTGATAGTAGTTGGGGGAGTAATATTAAAGATAAGAACTACTGCTTATTATGATGATGCTTATCAAAGTTTTGATCATGAAGTTTTCTATAGAAAACAGGGAAAGGATATTTAAATGATTATTTATGCTGTATCTAGAGGGCAATACTCCGACTATGGAATTGTAGGATTATTTTCCAATAAAGAATTAGCTAAAGAATTTATTAAACTTGGTGGAGGAGATGATATCGAGGAATACGAATTAGATCAATTTAAATCCCATGTTAGAAAAGGATTTTCTTCATTTCATGTACAAATGGATAAAGAAGGAAATACATCTAATGTTCATATAAATAACTTAGAATATAATTTAGAAGATAGAATTGATTTACAGTTTGAATGGAAAAATTATGCATATACAGGAAAAGTTTTATTATATACCAATGTATTAGCTAGTAATAAAGAACATGCAGTAAAAATAACTAATGAAAAAAGAGCTCAATTAATTGCATCCGGAGAATGGGAGAAAGAAGAAGAAGAAGCTATCTTAAGGAAAAAACAGAGTGAGGAAACGGAAAGTAAAAGAAGGATTAGGAGAGGATATTAAAAATGACTCCAACAAATCAAGAATTATTCTATTGGGTTATTTATATATTCATACTACCTCCATTAGTTTCTGGAGTTGCTCTAGTAGTAATTTACATAATTAATAAGTTAAGGAGAAAATAAAATGAACGGGTATCTACTTGGAATGTTATTTTCAGCAATAGTTCTACTACCTTTAATTGTTTATGGTACAGATAAATATATTAAAAAAGAGAAAATCCCTAACGATGAAAAGGGACTTATGATTTTAGTTGGATTTGTTTTGTATTTATTGCTTACTATTGTTTGGCCTGTTGGACTTCTATTTATTGTATTTATGTCTTTTTATAACTATATTGAAGAGTAAAAGATGAGAAAATGAAATGAGAGTACAGATAAATAAAAAACAAAATCAAATAAATTGCTCTATAGAAACCCGTATGGATTTTGAACTGGATAAAGGAACTTTTAAATTAATGTTAGAAGCTCTAGCAGAGTATCATTATATTATACTTCCATATAATTTTTCAGGCTTTGATAAAATTATTATTCCTGCAACATCAATTGATTCCATTTTAATTAAAGAAAGTGAGGATTAAATGTCTATTGATTTAGATAGAGTAAAAGAAATGTTGGAAACAGAACCTACAATAGAATATCCAGTACCAGAAATAAGAGTAACACCTATTTTACATAATAAAGATTTAATTATTTTACAATTCTTTGGATGGTCAATTAATTTAAATAAAGATGGAACTTGGTATTGGGAAGATACTTCCGGAGGATAAATAAAATGAATACAAAACAAAGACGAATAATTGAATTAGTAGAAAATATGAATGGAAAACAAGTTCAACTTTCTGTTATTAGTCATGGACTTAGAATAAATGTGATGGGAGCTGTTTATGATATAGATTCAAATAGATTTTCTGTAACAGGTGTAGGCAGCGATATTGTCTTTCAAAAAGATTCTATTGTATCTATACAACTAAATGTTGAAAGTTTAGATAAGATTATAGTGGAGTAAACAATGACTGTATATGTTCTAGGAGAAAGTGTAGGAATCGAATTGGAGTTAGAAGATTTAATTCCACAAGAAATTTTATTACCTGATTTTCAAAGAAAACATGACGCATCTTGCGAGAGTAGATTTAATCAAATTGGTGGAGTAAAAATTAATAAACCTTCAGATTTATATATAGATAATATTAGTAGTAGTACATTTGGAACAGAATTAGTTACAATGGGTGTTATTAACACGGAAACACCCGATTACTTTGCTAGAATTAAAAGATTAACAAACGTAATTAATCAATTGGGAGAATCACCAAGAAGTTATAGGGCTGGATTCCATGTTCATGTTTCCTGTCCATTAAATCTAAGAATCAGTAAATCAATAATTAGATTAGCTAGAAATCAAGAACAAGTTTTATTCCTATTAGGAACAATGGGTTATGATTTTAGGGGGAAAAAGAATAATTCAACTTATTGTAGGCCAATAACTAAAAAAGGGCCAGCAATAGTTCCAGGCAACAGGGGGAAATACTATCCTTGTATGGTATTAGATGATTTATTAAAAACTAAAACATTAGCGGAATTTCAAGCTGCATATGGAGATTTAATTTCTTTATTGGGAGATGCACATTATATACCTATTAGATATCATATGATTAATTTAGTACCTTTATGGACTCAGGGTTCACTGGAGTTTAGAGTGTTTAATAAATCAGTTAATCCTTACTATCTAAAAGCTGCAATAGAATATTGTAAAGCTTTTACTAAATTTGCAGTTGAAGCTTCTTTTGATAGTCTAAAAGAAGATAGGTTATTAACAGAAAATTCTGTTTTTGACGTAACAGGAGAAAACGATAGACAAAAAATTATAGATGATTTTCGATACTTTTCAAGTAAAACTGAATTATCTAATGAAGATGGGGAAGTAATTTTAGAAATACTTAGTGTTGGAGATATTAATAGTATTGTATTACCTGATGAATATACTTATACGCATTTAATGTTTCATATGGGAGGAAGTAGATCCCCTATTCATTGGAATCGACAAGGAATAACTTATAAACCAAAAAGTATAAGCGAAGAAAATATTGTTAGACCTATTTTTGTTGATATCCATAATTTAGAAAACAATAGGCAAGAAGAATTACAAGCAGTTCGTAGAGCTAATAATGAATTTGAAGTTAGAATGAGAAATGTAATGACTGAAAGAAATATTGGAAATTTTATCAGTTCTACAGAACAATGGATAGCAAGTAATACAACAAATACTGGAACTTTTGTTGAATTAGCTGAAAGTGATAATGAAGAAGAAGAAGAATTTTTTGAAGAAGAATTTGATCAGGAGGATGAATAAGAATGTGTCAATTAAATTTAATCCATATAGAGCATGAACGTTACGAAGCTTTTAATAGAATAATACTAGCTAGTCAATTAATTACAAACTCTAGAAAAATGAATAAAGATGGATATGGAATTTATTCCGGAGGAAAACTATTTAAATTTCATCTATCTCCAGAGTTAACATCTAATTTAGGAGAAATAGTTCAAGATTATGTATTAGATAAAACAGTATTGTCTCACGTGAGGCAAGCTACATTCACAAATGGAAAAAAGGAAATTAAAGTAGATAATACTCATCCATTTGAAACGAAAGACTTTATTTTAGCTCATAATGGTACACTATCCAGCGAAGATATAAATTTAATGAAAGAAAAAAGATTCGATGAAATGATCGATTCCAGAATCTTTTTGGAGATTTTACAGGAAACCTACAATAAATCTAAAGAAAAAGATATTGCAAATCTGTTGAATACAGTGATGAAATTGTTTAAAGGAAAATTTGCCTTTTTAATATATTGTAAGTTTAATAAAAAATATTATATAGCTAGAGGGATCACAGCCGATTTAAATTATTCTAATATTTACATTACTAATAGAAATGATCATAAAGAGGGAGCTAAGATTGGATTTATTATTAATACAGATAGAAATGACTTAATAGATGCTTTTAAATTAGCAGAAACAGTAATCTACATAGTAACAGGATGTTATTTATATATTGACATCCCAATACTATTAGAAAAAGAATCTATCTTTGAAGCTAGTGGAATTGATTTAATTAGAATTGGTGATCTAAAAGAAAGATATTCATCTGTTGATCAAGATAATTTTGGATATCGTCAATCAAGTATAATACCTTTAACTAATCATCCATTTTTATTAACTTTTATGGATGACTATGGATTATCCTTAATAGAGCTAGATGAATTACTTTTTAATTTTTCAGGACTATCTATTGTTGATATTTCCAAGAAAGAGGAATTACAAGTTAAAAATGTTTTAGAACCTGTAATAAAAAAGTTTTATAATGCACAAAAAGCTGTTTTGTGGAGAAAAATTAGAGGAAAATATTCATTAACGTCTGATCCATATTCGAAAAATAACTTACAGTTTCCTTATATGTTAAATACAATCCAACAGCTAGAAAAAGTTTGGGTAGGACTAAAAAATGATTAAAATATTATCACAAAGGTTTTCTTTTCCATCAGCTAGACTGTTAGGAAATAGTTTACAAACTCTAGTAGGGCAACAAGTTATTGTTACAAGTTATCCTTTTAGAATTAAAGATAAATTTATCAGATATGGAAATAGTGAATCAGTTAATATAAAGGATACAGAATTTAATCCAGCACAATTTATTCATTTATGTTCAAGTAAATTAGCATTTAGTAGATTAATGGAGTCAAATGATATTTATAGTCCAATCTATTATAATGATCCTCAAAAAATAGAAAGATATCCAATAGTAATTAGGGAAACTTTAACTTCTTATGGAGGAAGGGGAATAAGAATTGTGCATTCTTTGGATGAATTAAATTGGAGGCCTGCATTTTATTGGACTCCCTATATTAGTTTATGTTTTGAATTAAGAGTTCATATTCTAGGAGGTAAGATAGTAAAGATATTTAAAAAAGAATTAGAAAATAAAATGGAGTTTCCTATCAGGAATAATTCAAGTTGCCATTTTTCATTAAAAACTCCTCAATGCTATCCAAAATTATTAGAGAGTGTAAATGAATTATTAAAAATACCAGAGATAAATCAAGGTAGATTTTTTAGTTTGGATGTGGGATGGAATAAAGAAAGCAAAGAATACTTTTTTATAGAGGCCAATTCAGCTAGTGGATTAAATGAAAATACAGCTGAAATTTATGCACGATATCTAGTGGAGAATATATAATGAAAAAGTTACAAAAATTAATAGGTTTTGTAGAAGGAAAACAAGTTGATACTATCTTTAATACTACTTCGCATTTTGAAGAACAATATAAAATACTTTTTATAGACGGAACTTCAGTAATTTTTATTAGTCCCTACGCAGAAAGTTTGGGACGAATTATTGTAGAACTCTATGATGAAAATAATAATTTTATAGCAGAGGATAATATATAATGATTACAGTAAACGTAGGAATAAAGGAATTTAAAGATTTAGTAGAAATAGCAAGAGACTTTGCATTTATACTGCAATATTATACAGATGATCCAAACGATGGGGATGATATATTAAAAGTTATAAAAGCATACAATAAAGAAAAATATAAAGGAAATAAATTCATACAGAGTTTATTTAATAGAATGGGGTTAGAAATAGATGTAGAAGATGATGAACCAGGTACATATTTTTAGGAGAATATATAATGAATAATTATCAAAAACAAATAGCAGAAAGTGAAAAGAGATTAAATAGATATATAAAGCTAGCTAAGATACTTATATTAATTATTGCTACCTGTTCTTTAGTATCTCTTGTACTATTACTGGTAGATATGATTCCTAAATAGGAGATTATATGTGGTCAGCCCAATCTTATCTCGAACATTTTTTTATAGGACAAACTAATATAATTAACGAGATAAGTCCGCTAGTTGATTCTTTAGTTGATGATATAAACTTGAACTTTTTATTTAGAGCTCCTAGTGGATATGGAAAAACTTATCTTGCAAGTGTAGTGGTTAATTTCCTAAGGTTTAAACAAAAAAATGGTACTTATCAGTACCATTTGGGAAATATAACAGCTTACAATCCAAATAAAAGAATTCAAATAATTGATGAAGTGCATTTACTAAAAGAACCGGAATCAATTTATCCTTTAATAGATTCAAACAGACATACTTTTATTCTATGCTCGAATGAATATGATGAACTTTTAGAACCTCTAATTAATAGATGCTTTATATTTAACTTTGATTACTATTCAAATTCTGAGTTAGAAATACTGACTAAAAAGTTTTTCATCAAAAAAGAAAAACCACTACCTGAATCTTTCATTATAATGATTGTAAATAGATCAAGATTAAATCCTAGAGAAGTTCTTCTATTGTGTAAAAGATTGTATTTAGTCTTTAGATTGGAAGGAGTTCCGGAAAATGAAATAGAATTATCTGAAATATTAGATAAAAATATTGGAACATCTGAAGGAGGATTTACTAATTTAGATTTAAGATATTTAGAATTTTTAAATATACATAGTCGGGCAAGTTTAAATACATTATCATCAGTATTAAGAATACCTAAGACAACTATTATGTCTGAAATAGAACCATTTTTAATTAGAAAAGGATTAATTACAATTTCTCCGAGAGGAAGAATGTTACTATGATTGTAAATTTTGATACAACTTTTGAAGTTGTCTATGGAATTAAAGACAATATATCTAAATTAATAGAGTGTGGAACTCCATTAGAATTTTATTTAGATGCTGGAATCAATCAGCTTGGAATAATTAAAAATGAAAATGACGTTTTAGATATTAAAAGTCTATCTAGAGTAGAAGCAATTAGTACTGAAGTAGATAAAAATATGGAGGAAATTTATAAAGTAGAATCTGAACATTTCATTTGGGATTTTAAAAATAAAAAGATGGTATTCGATTTTGACACAAAAGAAAAATCTAAAGGTTTTAGTATATTTCCTAAATTCAAAGATATAGTTACACAAGCTTTAGTTATAAGTCCAAAAGGAACTGTTTATAGTGTTAGTAATGTAAACAATCTAACTTCTTTACTTTTCTCGGTGCATTTCTTACAATTTCTAATTGGTAGTTTTGATTATAAATTCTTGGGAATAGAAAATTCAATCAGGCTAATAGAATCAGTTTATGGATTAGCCAGATGTGAATTATATGTATATGGAAATAAAGAATTAATAGATTTAGCTCCTGATATTAGAATGAAAGGAAAGTCTAACATTGATCCAGAATTATGTATACGATTAGAACAAGAATTAAAAATTAAACATAAGAAACCAATAGAAAAATTATTATCAGAATTAATTAAATCTGGAGAAGTTCCTAGTACAAGTGATCCAATATACTTAGATTTAGATGTGAATATTAATAGTGGAATATCAAAAGCATACATCTTGGAAGGAGTTCTGTATATTAAGATTAATGAGATAACTGATGATGGGACTTTGGATAAAATCATGGATGATTTAAATATTAATGATGATAGGATTGTATTTTATACAGATGAATCAAATCCATTAGGTGAAACGTTCGATGATTTAGAAGATAATTGGAATAATTTTGGAGGATGAAAAAATGATTTTTAGGCATTCGACCTGTGGTAATAGAATTTACATTGATAGTGGGGAGTTGATTAAAATCTTTAGTAATGTATCCTGTGATAGTAAATCACTAAGAATAGGAGAAACAACTTTAAATCCAGTACAAGGAAGATTTTTTATAACTAAATTTTATTGTCCTAACTGTAATGAAGAAGTTAAAATAGATGGTTTATTGGGAGTTTGTGCGAATGGCTGCGACCATACAGTAAAATTAGAGGAGTTATTTTATCCGGTAGAATCTGGGGGGATTTATTGTACAAAGTGTATAGCTAAATTTAAAAATGAACAATTAATTCCAATTAAAGAAATCATAGGAAAGATTAGGTACAAATAATGTTAACATTTGGAGCAGATCCAGAAGTATTCTGTGTGAAATTTATAGATAATGAACCATACGTTATCAGTCCAGCTTTATTAGAAAAATTCAATGGATTGAAATTAGCTCCTGGAGTTAAATATTTATCCAAAGAAGATAAAATAAAACATCCAGTTTATATATATAATACTGAATTTTATTGGATACAAGATGGAGTAGCCTGGGAATTAACAATTAGAAGACCCTTAAATTCTATGGTTTCAGTTCATGGTGTAATTGGTAATTCTTTATATAGTTTAAGAGAATTCTTTTTAAATAAGTTTGGAAGTGATTTTATAGTTTATACTAAACCAGTTGTTAATATTAATCCTGATGATTATATTCCGTATTTAGAGGAAGAAAAAGTATATCAAGGTTTTATATTTGGATGTGATCCAGATGAGGATGCTATTTTACCGCATTACAAATGCGAAACAGTAAATGTATTAGAGCATAAATTAAGATATGGTGGAGGACATATTCATATAGGATCTAATAGTAATTATGAAATAAAATTAATGCATCATTTATATAATCCATTTGTTAAACTATTGGCTATTCATGTAGGAACACTGATAACTTCTTTATCTCCCTACCCAAAAGAAGATAAAATTAGAGTAGAAAGGTATGGAATGCCTGGAAGGTTTAGGAGACCTCCTCATGGAATTGAATATAGAACTCCATCAAATAGTTGGATTAATATTCCTAGAGATGAAATGATTTTGATAGAAAAAGGAATTACAAGATCTTTTCTTTCTTTACAAAAACCAGAAAAGGGTAAAAGAATTATTAATAAATACTTAGATGGAGCTGTAGAATCAATTGTTAATTGTAATCAATCCCTAGCTAGAGAAATTTGGCAAGAGGTTATATAAATGTATTACTATTTAACATATCGAGGAAATACTTATATTTGTAGAGAAGAATTGCTTAATGCAATACAATCAAATACTGATGGAGTAATAACTGTTAAAAATATAGATTTAAATAGTGTTGCAACAGAATCATTAAATAATTTATTTAAATCATATGACATACATTTTTCTTCTATAGAGTATCATTGTTGTATAGAATTTACAGGGGGTGTTTTTAAACACATGCTAAGTTTAGCTATTTTTATGGTAGCCAGGGATAGTATTGTAAATTTGATTAATAAGAAGGGAATAGATGATTACTTATATGAATATATAATAAAAAATTACAGTAGTTTATTTACTAGAGACGTACCAGAATATAGATTTAGAAATGCATTTATGACTTCTTTTGGATTATATTTACTTAGAAAAGAATTTGATTTACATAAACCATCTTCTCTAAGCTGGAATGGAATTTCTGAATTCTTAAGTAGAGGTTCTGATTTTAAAAGTTATGAAAAAGAAATAAAAGGTTTTATGGAATTAATTGAGGGTTCAGTAGATATTAAATTAGTGGAAACTGTTGGAGTTAGATCAGGAAATGATTATGTCACACTGGGTTCTTTAGATTTAGAACTTTTTAATTCAAATCTTAATAATTTAATAAAGGAGTGGAATGTCTAAAATAGCGATTGCTTATCCAATGTTCAAAACTTATTTTGAAAGGAATTTTAATCAAGAAATTCATTCATTGAAAAGAGAAGATAGTGTAGAAGATTTTGATTTAATTGTTTTTTCAGGAGGAGAAGATATTAATCCTGAAATATATGGAGAAAAGAATAGATATTCTAGCTTTAATTCTCTAAGGGATAAAATAGAATTATTTTGGTTAGAAAAATGCATTCAATCTTCTCGAAAAATTTTGGGAGTATGCAGAGGACATCAATTAATTAATGCTTATCTAGGAGGTAAATTAGTTCAAGATTTAAGTAAAGATTTAAAACAAGATCATAGTTATTATCATGAATTAATTTTTACTATTCAACAATCTATTGTTGGGAATTTCTTTTATGATGGAGTAAATAGTATGCACCACCAAGGAGTAATTAAAGAAGGAAAAGGATTAATTACTACATCTTATCATAACGGAGTAATTGAATCTTGTGAATCAAATAATATTATTACGGTACAATTTCATCCAGAATTTATGTACTCAACTGATTTCTTTAAATACTTGGAGGAAGAATGGATAACTCTATAGTTGAATTACGTCCAAATAAAGCTGTATATTTTGAAAGTGGTCGTGGTTTTTATTATTCTACATTTTTAGAAGAAACACAAACTAAATTTGAGAATAATACTAGATTGGAAATACTTAATGATTGTTATGCACAATACTTTCGCAGAATTCCTAAATATAATAGGAGATTGTATTTTGTATTTCCGTATCTACCAGTATTTTCATTAGATATAATTAATGATTTTAATAGCAAATTTAAAAATATTCAGTATGATGTATTACAAAATAGGAAAATGTATTTAGTATGTAATCAAAATAATACTATTTTATGCTATAAAAGGAAAACTTCTTTTGAAGTAGCTTGTCCTTTATTAACAATTAATTATAATGATGCTTATGATGTAAATGCTGTATACTTACTAAATTATATTTTACCAATTTATTTAAGGATTATTTCTTATCAAGAGAGATTTATAAAACTAAAAGATCAACCAAATATAACAAATTTATTAAGCTGGGTATTAGGAGTAAATAATAATAATAAAGGATATAGAAGTTTATCTGAAAAAAATTTAACTGAAGAACAGTTTCTAAAGATAGATAATATAGAATTAGTAAATAGTAATATTTTGAAACTCTCTCCGGAGGCTTATAGAATAATAAGACAAACTGATATTATTGAATATATGACGATATAATTTGGAGGAATAAAATGTATCGACAATTTGTAAATGAATATATTAGTAATAAAAGTATTGATCCCTTACAATTTAAACACTTCTCTTCGAATAGTGATCTTACTAAAGTTGTAGTTAAATATCATGAAGAACTTTCTTTAGATGAATTGGTACTAAAATGTTTAGAATTAACTAATTTCAACTGGTCATTTAGTGAAGATAATGGAATAGAAACATGTAGTAGAAAATGGAGGAGTGTATTAGATATTTGGAGGCACGTAAAATACTATAGACCTGAAGTTACTATCTTTGAAGTAATGAATTCTTTGTATAGAAATAAAAAAGAGTTGATCGGACAATATTGTGATCAAGTTCATAGGAGAGTTTTTAAATTAAAGAAATTTAATAATAATTTGACATTAAATAGTCAAGATAATTTTGATGAATTCGGATTAAAATTTAAAGATTGGGAGAGCATATAATGAAACAAAGATCAATAATTAAACCTGATCCTAATTTACAAAATAACTTAATGGCATTTGGTTTTGATTGTGGGGAAGGATGGTATCCTTTAATAGAAGAAACTTTGGATAAAATAGAAAAGGAATTAGAAAACTATCCGGAACTTAAAAATGATTTTGAAATTACTCAAATTAAAGAAAAGTTTGGAATGCTAGTAATTTATACATCTTTTATTACAGATGAAATAGAAAAGATTATTGACGAAGCTGAAAATAAATCAATGACTATTTGTGAAGTTTGTGGAGAATCCGGAGAATTAAGAGAAAGAAATCACTGGCTAGTAACTTTATGTGATAAACATTTTGAGGAGAGGAATAAATAAATGTTTCAGTATCTTTGTATTATAACTAACTATAGTGGAAGTACTATTATTAATAAATTTGAAGTAATAGATTCATCAGCTGCACATGCTTTTTCTCAAGTAGAAAGATATTTAGAAATATCTAAACAAAAAAACATGGGATTGGGAAATCAAATACTAATTTTTGATGCAGTAGAATTTGCAAAACTTAATAGACATAACATAAAACCATTGGTTTCTGGAGAAATTGTTTATCACAATGGAATAAGTATTATTAAGTATAGTAACTCTAATCTAACTAATTTAGTAGAAAAGGAGTTCTAACAATGATATCTCAATGTACTTGTAGTAATGAATATCAAGATGAAAAATATGGATATAAAAATAGAGTTTGGAATCGAATGAAAAAACCTGGTATGTACAGATGTACTAATTGTTTAAAAGAATCTCAATTAGCTAAAGCAGAAGATGAAGCTAAAAAGGATAAAGAAAAATGAAAGTTAAACGATATTTACTTTGGGATATTAGTTTTGGAATAAATTTATATATAGAAAGAAAAGGTAAAGAAGTAACCTTTTGGATAGATTTTTATAGGACACGATATCATTTATCTTGGAGTAAAAAATGATCAAATATATGCATATTGAAAGATTAGGTAATGATGAAGTAGAAGGAATTTTAAATGGAACTGTATATGTATTTCCTAAATTAGATGGAACTAATGGACAATTATTTTTAAATACTGATTTTGGAGATGGTTTTGTAGATTGTGCTAGTAGAAACAGAGAATTAAATATTGAAAATACTAATCAGGGATTTTGGAACTATAAAGAAAATAATTATTCTTTGTATCTAGATTATTTCCAAAAATATCCTCATCATATCCTATATGGAGAATGGTTAGTTCCTCATACATTAAAGACTTATACTAAAGAAGCTTGGAATAAGTTTTATGTGTTCGATGTTTATGATATTCAATCTGGAAAATTTATTCCCTATGATGAATACCTTTCATTACTTTTAGAATTTAACATTCCATTTATACCTCTAATTGCTAAAATTGAAAATGCTACCGAAGAATATTTAGTTAAATTTCTAGATCAAAATACATTCTTAGTTGAAGATGGAAAAGGATCTGGTGAAGGAATTGTTATTAAAAATTATGATTTTATTAATAAATACAGGAGAGTTTGTTGGGCTAAGTTAGTTAGAAATGAATTTAAGGAGGAAAATAAATTAGAATTTGGAGTTCCAGAACATGAATTAATTCCCATTGAATTAAAAATTGCACAAGAGTTTGTAACTGAAGGGAGATTAAATAAAGTAAGAGCTAAAATAATATTGGAATTGGGAACAGCCTGGAGGAGTGAATATATTCCTAGATATTTAAATACAGTTTGGTTTGAAATAATTACAGAGGAGCTGTGGAATATTCTAAAGAAATTTAAAAATCCTAAGATTAACTTCCAAGACCTAAATAGGTTTGTTATTAAACAAATTAAAGAAATAGATAAGGAGAGTTTCTAAATGAATCAAAGACTGATGGCATTTTGGAAGTATGATTTATTTCCCTATCTTTTATGGGGAGAAATTCATAGTATAGGCCCATGTGGAAGTGTTTATATTGAATCCTATAAAAGATCATTTAAACCAGAATTTATTTTACCTATAGAAGATGGTCAAAAATTGTCTGAACAATTAGCGGATTTACGTGCAAATAAAACATTAGAAATTACTAAAATAGATACGGAATATAAAAATAAATTGAGAAAGATTCTATATATATACGGGAAGTAAATGAGAATATTATCCGAACTACACGATATAATAAAAAATCATCCCTACAGATTAACTAAAGATGATAAATATAGAGAAAGTTATCAAAAATTGTTATATAAATTGGGAGATTTATTTTATAACTTAATCAAAGAGGATAAAAAATATTCTGAAAGCAAAAGAATGTTGCACGATTTCTCAGGTTCTATTAGAAAAATAGATTCTAAAGAATGGGATCATTTTACCCATACAGAAAGATGTATTGGAGTTATTCATACCTATATTGATACAGAAGAAGTACCATATTTTTATGAGTATTATACTGGAGTTAATATTCCAGATACTTTACATAGGAGTATAAAATGTATCTTTGATGAAAGAGATGGTAACTATTATCCTGATTTCACATTAGAAGAATTAACAAAAACCATAGCCAATTTTAAATTAGTAAAGTATAATCAAAATCAGCTCGATTGGTATATAACTCTTAAAGATAGACTAGAAAAGAATAGTGAACAAAGGAAATAAAAAATGATAATTCATGTTCCAATGAGATATTTAGAAAAATTAAAGGATGTCATGAAAACACATAGTGGTTTAAGTTATGGAGTAGATTTTGAAATATTAATTTCAACTCCGGAAAATTTAATAGATTCTGTAAAAAGTACATTAAAAGAAAATAGTATAGAATATTATTACTTAGATAGATTCGAAGAAATTTGGAATGGATAACAATGAAAACTAAAACTGTTACTACAATTGAATATCATGAATTAGATGAACTAGTTAAAAAGTATTTTCCGGAATGTAATTATGAATTTTTAGCTGATGAAGAAGCTCATAATGATAATGTATACGCTTTTGATAATATTACTATATATGATTTTGTAAATGAAATAATTCCATCATCTGTAGATCAGTATGATAGATATTTATCAGTATATGTAAATAAGTTAAGAGAGTTTACAGAACTCATTTCGGGAAATAAAAAGAGTTTGTATAATACTTTAACTTTTTTACAGTATTTTGTTTATATAGGAATCTTACCGGAAGGAAATTATTTAATTGAGGTTTGTTACTAATGCCTACAAAAATTAGATGTGTAGGCATAGGAGCTAATAAAATGAATAATATAAAAGCTCATAAATATATTACATTAGGTACTTATGAATCAGTAAGCTATCAAAAGATAGTGTACTATATGAATATATATTTAGATGATTTAATTGATCATTATAATTATCATGATGCACCAAGTAGTGTAGATTTAGATCTATCCAAAGAAGAAATAGAAAATCTAATTGAAAAATTAAAGGAGTTAATTAAATGACTTACTATATAATTCTAGAAGCTTATGGTGGTTGTGGTCAGGAAGTTATATTAGTAACTAATGATAAAGATAAAGCACAAGAAGAATTTGACAAGATAAGAATGGATGTTTTAAATACTAATAATAATTACTATAATACAGGAGAAGAACTTGATTTTGAAGAATCTTGGGAGGAATATATGGATTATACAGATCGAGAAGAATATTATTTATTAGAATGGAGTGATAAAGATGTGCATAACTCATAATTTTCCTAAAGGTGTAATGAATTTAGATGGTGATTTTAATGAAATAGCGGGAACAATATCAAAATATTTTGAAGAAAATAGATTTATTGAAATGGAGTTTGTTAAAGAATCAAAATTTAAACCAGGACATTCTTGTTTAGTTGTCGGATGTGGAGATAAATCTGATGGTTTTTCTTTATATAGTTTATATATTTATGATGATGGTACAGTCTGTCCTAATATATTAGATGATGGAGTTAGTTAAAACGGGAGGATAAAAATGGAGCTAAAACAAATTAAAGTAACTGATCTTTTATACTTAATATCACATGAAAAAGATTATAACAACGGTTATAGATATGCACTTAATATAATAAATAATGATGAAGATCAAGGAGATATTAATTTATATTTTTCTATGGAAGAAATAGAAGATATGATAGAAAAACTTAAGGAGCTAATAAAATGAAATATAAAAAATATAAACTACTTCGCCCAACCTTTAGTATAAATCTATACTTTGGATTTGTAGTAAAAACATTTTGGATAGATTTCTACAAGACTAGATATCACTTTACTTTAAACTAATTAAATCTTCTAATTAAAAAATAAGCCCTCCTCTCGGAGGGCTTTTTTTGTTTTAAATTTTAAGAGTTTTTTATAGAATTACTTTATACCTTTCTCTAATATCTGAAAAGTTTTGCTATTATTTCTGTAGACAGTTCCTCCCTTCAATCCGCTATTCCACATTAATAAATAAGCTTTATATATATCATCTGGAGTTACTGATTCATCCATATTGATAGTTTTACTTATACTATTATTAACAAATTCTTGCCAAGCTGCTTGCATGAAAATATGCTCGGCCCAATTGATTTCTCCTGCAATCTTAAAAATGGCTTTAGTCTTGTCAGAAATTTTTGGAATTTCCTGAATGCTACCAGTTTTTTGAACAATTTCTTTAATTTCTCCAAGCTCTTCATCAGAAAATCCTTCAGCTTTTAATTTCTTAAATAGAATGGGATTTATTTCAATCACGTAGTCCTTAGCTATGTTCCCCACTCCTTCAGTAATATTTCTTTTATAAGCTAAAGCAAAAAATGGTTCAATAGAACTATTTACTTCTGCTATTAAGGCTATTGTACCTGTAGGAGCTATAGAAGTTGTAGCAACATTTCTCAATCCATTTTCTCTAATAGCTTCTAAATCAAATCTATTCTTCTGATAGGGGGAGTGTAAAGTTTTATCTACTACAGATAAATCCACTTTATTCTTATCATAAAATTCAAACGCTCCTCTTTCGTGAACTAAGTTCATTGACTCTAATAAGCTGAAAAAGGAAATGAACCAACTTAAATAATTGGCTAACTTAAAGGCATCTTCACTATCATAAGGAATTTCTAATTCCGCTAATAAGTCTGCCCAACCCATTACTCCTAATCCCAATCTTCTTAATCCTTTACACCACTTATTAACATTTTCTACAGGAGTTGTAGACAACTCTTGCATGTTATCCATAAATCTAATTGCAGTTCTAATTAATTCTTCTAGGAAAGGAAAGTTAATACTCTTAGTTTCTTCATCATAAGTTGAATGTAGATTTATAGAACCTAAGCAACAAGCTTCATAAGGAAGTAAAGGAATCTCTCCACAATT
>Ga0209520_10000513_pt1 | contig 21640 bp, 15 predicted proteins | sample Rifsed16ft1_FD_184009 | JGI IMG/M metagenome (GOLD analysis project Ga0209520, IMG submission 184009) | Soil microbial communities from Rifle, Colorado, USA - sediment 16ft 1 (version 2) | ecosystem: Environmental > Terrestrial > Deep subsurface > Rock core/Sediment | place: Rifle, Colorado...
GGCAGCTCTTGCCTTCGAGCGGGTGAAGACCTTCCATCCCAAGAGCCCCCTTGCGCCCGAAGCCCTGTTGAAAGCAAGCACCTATTTTGAGGCATCCGGTGACGGCGAGAATTCGAAGAAGACCCTTCGAGCTCTAACCGAGGAGTACGGCTCTTCGAAGGTGGTCCTCGAAGCCCGCCTCAGGCTGGCGAAGATCTATTTCTCTGAAAAACAGTATGAACTTGCAAGGATCGACGCAGGCAAGGTTGCCGATGGGACGAATGACCCTGTCCTTGCACCGGCGGCCCTGCAGCTCTCTGCGTCTGCTCTGTCGCGGCTGGGAAGGCCGGAAGAGGCAAAAAAAGCCCTGAATGTGGTTGTCGAGAAGTACCGCAGCAATCCCGCGTATTTTGAAGCATTGTTGGCCCTTGCGGAACTGAACGCGGGGAGCGGCTCATTCGACGAAGCGAGGAAGATCTGGAAAGAAATCATCGATTCAAAAGAAAAGCCGCCCGCTCCGATTCGGGAAAGCGCGTTCCTGGCTCAGGGCGACGCAGAACTCCTTCAGGGAAGAGGCAACGAGGCGCTTGCTTCGTTTGAATCGGCCATGGCGCTCCGTTCGGTTCGCTCAGGCGAGGCTGCATTTAAAGCTGCAAGGAGTGCAGAGCGTCTCGGGAATGCCAGAAAGGCCGGGGAGTGGTACCTCAGGGCGGTGGAGGACAGCGGCGGCACCGTTGATCGGCGGGCTATTCTTGCAGGTGCCGTTCACGGCGCGAGGCTTGTTAAAGACTTCAACCTGATGACCCGATACGCGCAGAGATTCCGGGATCAGTATCCGCGAGATCCCAGCACACCCGCCATCCTTCTTGGGGCTGCCGGTGTTTATCTTGGAGAGCTTAACGACCCCCGTCACGCTCAGGATCTTTTCGAATCCATTATCAGTGATTTTCCGGAAAATGAATTGATTGACGATGCCCTCTTTGGCACCGCCAGGGCATTGCGGAAAGCAGGACAACTTGCCGAAGCGCTTCGGGTGCTCGAATCGATCCCCCGGCGGTTCCCCGCAAGTGATCTCCTCGACGAAGCACGGGCGCTTGAATTCGAAATCGTCACCTTTGATCAAAAGGACAAAGAGGGCGGGGTCAAGAACATGGCTTTGCTGACCGGCGATGTGATTGCGGGAAAACCGAAAGGGGAGCTGGCCCTTCGTCTCGCCGAGATCTACTTCAATGATCTGAAGGATTATGCCAGCGCCGCGGATCAATACGGCAATGCACTGCAGAGCCCGCTTTCCGATGAGCTTCGCGCAACCGCCTGGTATCATCGGGCAAAGTCTTTTGAATTCCAGGCATGGGAGGGACTCCGCGAAGGAAAATCCGCCGCCTCGGCGGAGAAAGCAATTGCAGCCTATGATTCGCTGCTGCGAAGCAATCCGGAGTTCCCATCCAGGGAAGATGCCCTCCTTGCCAGGCTTGGTCTGAAAATTCGCAGGGCGCGCAACATCGCGGAGCTAAGGAAGCTCAGCGAGGAGACGAGAAAGGAACGCTGGACGGGGAAGGAAACCGCCCTCCTCGCTCTCGGTGAAGCCTATCAATCGATGAAGAGCAACAAAGACGCGGCCCAGATTTTCTCAGAGATTCTGCGTTCAAATCCGTCGCCGTCATCGGAAGCCCGTGCTTTGTTCCTGTCGGCACGCTCGCGATCTGAAATGGGTGAGCGCGATTCGGCAGCGATCTTTTTGAACAGGTACAATCAGAAGTACCCGGGTCATGAATTCTCGGCTGAGGCAGCATTGATGGGGGCCCGCTATGAGGCCGAACGGGGTTCGACCTCTGCCGCTCTTCTGGCTTATAGAACGCTCGCACAGCAGTATTTCTACACGCATGCGGCCGCGGATGTGGACCTTCTCAGAGGAGACGCATACTATGCCTCAGGCAGCATTCCCGACGCCCTGAAATCATATCTTCAACACTCCGATCGGCTGAGAGAGAGCCTCTTTCCGTTCAGGGATCAGCCGACGAGTCTCATTGCCAAGCTTGCCGAATGCTATCGCAGGACGGGGAATCGGGCCGAGGCAAAACAGCACTATGCCCGCCTCCTTGCCGCCGATACATCCTCCTCATCCCGGTCTCAGATCTATTATATCCTTGCCTCGATGGCACGGGAGGAAAACGACCTTGAGACAGCCGCGAGGTATCTCGACCTAAGCCGGGCCGGAGCAACATCCCCGGAACAGCGGCAGAAAACGGCCCTTGAAGAACTTGAACTCCTTCTCAAAGGAGAAGACTACAAGACAGCCCTTGCGCGGATTGAGGAACTTCTTCCTCAAGTGAAGAGCGACAGCCTGAAGAATTATCTGCAGTCCCGAATGATCGTCTCGTATTTCCGAATGGACAACCTTGCGGAAGCGGATAAGCGTTCCACTGCATTTGTTCGCGCGAATCCGAAGGCCCTGGACGAAGCGGCAGAATTCGATTACGAACGGGGCAGATACCATTTGCGCAAGGAAGAGACGGATCTTGCAATACGGCGACTGGAAAACGTCCGATCACGCTACCCAAGGTCGCCGATCATTCCTGAAAATGTCTACTGGCTGGCTCGCGCGTTTGAAATGAAGGGGGATCTGCAGCGCGCAACCAAGCTCTACGATTCCCTCTTGACGAGGTTCTCGTTTCATCCGATCGTCCCAAGAGTCCGCCTCTCCCTTGGGAACGTCTACTACAATCTGGAGCAGTGGGATGCAGCCGCAAGACAGTACAAAACGATTGTCGACAGTGCTGACAACTCTCCCGACCTCGTGCGGTTCGCTATGAGTAATCTTATCATGGCGTACAAGGAGATCGGTCTCTTCGATGCTGCGCTGCAGCTGAACCGCCAATACCTCGACCGCTATCCCAATGATCCCGACCTGATTACGCGGCGCATCGACATCGGAGTCATCTACCAGAAGCTTGGTTATTACGACCAGTCCATCGTTCACCTGGAGCACATGCTTCAGGATGCAAATCCGGAACTCGAGGGTGAGTTGAGGTACTATATCGGAGAGGCGTATTTTTACAAGGGAGCCTATCAGCAGGCTATTCTTGAGTTTCTCAAGGTTCCTTACCTGATCACGCGTCCGACGAAAATCGACTGGGTATCCACTTCGTATTACATGGCCGGGCAGTCGTATGAAAAAATGTCGAAATTTGATGAGGCCATAACGATGTACAAACAGATCCTTGCGCGGCCGGGAATAGACCCGACGTTCAAGACGGCAGCACAGAAGGAGATTGACAGGGTGAATGTGTTGGTGAGAGGAGGAAAATGATGTACAGAGAGATGCAGAGGAGCGGGGGAGCAGAGGTGCAAGGGAGAAGTGAGTGGCAGTCTTTCTCTCCATTTCTCCTCTGCCCCCCTGCCCCTCCGCTGGGTCTCGATATTCCCTGTTCTGTGAATGTGCCCATTATCTTCCGGAAACAAACCTCACCATGGGCTTTATCTTCGAAGCCGAAATAATCACCATCATGAACACCGTCCGGGCGCGGACGATCGGCGAATCGGATTCGATTCGGCTGAAGGACGTCCTCGCGGCGGAAATTCATCCCGCGATCAAGGCGTATTTCAAGGCCGACGTCGAAAGACTTCTCCATCAGGAGCGGCTCAAGGAAATCCGTTCGAGCCGCTTTGCGTACGGATCCCCTGAAGTTGCCGGATTGCAGCGTCAGGTCGACCTACTCCTCGTGAATCATTACCAGTTTGATCAGGGAGAATTCGAGTCGCTCCTTGACGAGGCGGTGCACTTCGAGTTCAATTTTCTTTGCCGCCCCCAGTGGACCCTGCAGGAATTCATGTTTGAGGGCCACAGGACCGTGGGTGTGGGCGAAGCCATTCGGAAGTTCAGGTATTCAGTCGAGTACACGTATTATTCCGAAATCTTCAAACGGTACGTGGTCGACCGCGGACTCGCCGAAATGAGCTACGAAGAATTCAAGGGACTGATTGCGAAGATCGACAAGGAGATTGTTGAACGTCATTCGAGCGTGGAGTTGGCCCGGATGCTGCGGCCCATGCTCGAGTTCATCGAAGTAGGGATACCGGAGACGGTCATCACCGAAAACGGGCCGGTGCTTCCCATCAATGCGGCGATCGTGTTCTTCGAGGACAAAGGGGTGGACAACGTGAAAACGGAGCTCGAAGTCGAGCGCGACAAGGGTGGAAGGCCCGTCATCAGTCTTCCCGATCTGGAGGTTGTCATTGCCCGCGCGCGGAACGAGGAATTGCCGCCGCCGAAGAACCCCGAGCCTGAGGTCAAAAAGAAGGAGAGTCCTCTAAAACCTGCTGCGGCGAGCGTCCCCTCTCCTCCCATTGAGCCGGTTGCCGTCGAAGATCCAGTTTTCCTGGCGAAGGTTCCCGCATCCGAACCGGTTCTGGAGGACGTCTACTCGATGTTCACAGAAAAGGATCAAAAGGTGTTCGTACGAAAGCTCTTTAAGAAGGACGAAGTTGAATTTCGGAATGCCCTCGACAAGCTGAATCCGATCAGAACGTGGAAAGAGGCGTCGTTTGTCGTCGACCAGATTTTCACAGAGCACGACGTCGATCCGTTTTCGAAGGAAGCCATCCTCCTGACCGAGAAACTCTTCGCCCGGTATGAATCCGGCCAAGAGAAGAAGTAATCATTCATTTGGTTCAATTCATTTGTCTCCGCGACCTTTGCGCCTTCTTCGCGTCCTCTGCGGTTAAGTGTTTAACCGCAAAGATCGCTGAGAAGGCGCAAAGCACGCAAAGAGTTTGACAAAACAACCCGCCTGATAGGTTCATAATGCAATTCATTGACGAAGCAAAAATCCATGTGCACGCCGGGGACGGCGGAAACGGCTGCATCAGCTTCCGCAGGGAGAAGTTTGTCCCCAAAGGCGGTCCCGACGGCGGAAACGGGGGGAACGGCGGCCACGTGATCATTCGCGCGGACAAACAGCTTAACACCCTTCTCGATTTCAAATATCGCAGGCACTACGACGGTGAACGCGGGGAACACGGAAGAGGAAAGAAACAGGACGGGAGATGGGGAAAGGATGTCGTGCTGAAAGTCCCCTGCGGTACGATCGTCCGGGATTCGCAAACGGGAGAGATTGTTGCGGACCTTGTTGAGAATGGCCAGGAAGTGACGGCGGTCCGGGGTGGAAAAGGGGGAAGAGGCAATTCAGAATTTGCCACTTCGACAAATCAAGCGCCACGCATTGCCGAGCCCGGCACATCCGGCGAAGAGCGGGAGATCGCTCTGGAGCTGAAACTTCTCGCGGACGTCGGACTGGTCGGGTTTCCGAATGCCGGCAAGTCGACGCTCATCTCGGTGATCTCGGCAGCGAAGCCCAAAATCGCCGACTATCCGTTTACCACGCTGACCCCGAACCTTGGGATCGTCCGTATTGCCGAGGAGCGGAGCTTCGTCGTGGCAGACATTCCCGGACTTATCCAGGGTGCCCATGAGGGCCGCGGCCTTGGCGTTCAGTTCCTGAAGCACATAGAACGGACAAAAGCCCTTCTGTTTCTCATTGATTCGACGAGCGAGGATCCGAAAAAAGAATACACCATTCTGCTGAACGAACTGAAATCCTACAGTGCGGCGTTGGGGAAGAAACCGAAGCTGGTTGCGCTGACGAAGTCCGATCTGCTCGATCCTCAAATGACAAAAAAGCGAAAATCCCTTTCTATGGGAAGGGGCGTTGAGGTCACACTCATCTCTGCCGTTGCGGGAAAAGGAATTGAAGCCCTTGTCAAGGCGATGTGGAAGATGATCCACACCGCCCGCCGCTGAATCCCATGCCGCCATCCCACTTAACGTTCCGGCGAACTGTCTTCCTTCTTTCGGTCCTCGCAGCGGTGCTCGTCATTGTGAGCCTCGCGGCATTGCTGATTGGATCTTCGAGCGTCAGTCTCACCAATGTCTTCTCTGTCCTTACGGGCCGGTCCGATGATGAGACGGCTCGCACGATCATCCTCCAATTGCGCATCCCGCGAATAATCCTCGCAATCCTGGTCGGCGCGGGGCTTTCTGTTGCCGGGGCGACGCTCCAGTCGCTGTTGAGGAATCCGCTCGCCGAGCCGTACATTCTTGGCATCTCCAGCGGGGGCACCGTCGGAGCATTCCTGGCGATCACACTCGGGCTCGGCTGGGCTCAGCTTACCACCCCCCTGTTCTCTTTTGTCGGCTCGGGACTCGTGATGATGCTGGTCTATTCACTCGGATATCGGAGGGGACTTCTCGATCCCAATGCCCTGCTGCTCTCGGGAGTGATGGTGGGGGCCTTTTTCAATTCGATCATTCTTGTCGTTGTAGCGATCTTCAATCAGGAGCTCAGGACCGCATATTTGTGGATGATGGGAAACCTGAGCGGAGCCGAAAGTTCAACCCTGGTCATTGTGGGTCCGCTCATCCTCGCTTCTTCGATTGTTCTTATTCTGCAATCGCGCGCATTGAACCTTATCGCTGTCGGGGATGAATCAGCTGCTCAGTTTGGGGTCAACGTCGAGCGGATTCGCCGGCTCTCCTACATTCTTGCATCACTTATTACCGGATTGGCCGTTTCGGTGAGCGGAGTGATAGGATTTGTCGGGTTGCTGGTGCCGCACGTCTGTCGGTTGATGTTCGGATCAGACAACAGGATTGTCATGCCGGCATCTTTGATAGGGGGAGGGATATTTCTTGTCTTGTGCGATCTGCTTTCCAGGACCCTCCTGGCACCGTCCGAAATTCCTGTCGGGGCGATCACTGCGGCTGTCGGAGCGCCGCTCTTTGTTTATCTGCTGAAAAGGGGATGAGTCCCTTGCCTCGGTCCTCAACGGTCTCTCCGAAGAACCGGTTGTGAAGTGCGCGAACCGCCGTTTCAATTTCCTCTTCCCTGATCACGAACGTAAGATTGATTTCCGATCCTCCCTGCGAAATCATCTCCACATTGATCCCCGCCTCATCAAGGCTGGTGAACACGTTTGCCGCTACACCCCTTGTCTGTCGTATCTTCTCCCCAACCACGCAAACGACGGCACGATCTCTCTCGACTGTGACCTCTGAGAACTCGCGAAGTTCTTCTGCCAGCGCATCGACCTCCAATTCATCGTCAAGCGTCACCGAAATTCCGACCTCCGATGTCGTTACCACGTCGATGCTTTTCCTCCGCCCTTCAAAAACGGAAAACACCCGCGCAAGGAAGCCGTAGTGCATCAGCATCCGGGTGCTCACGATGCGCAAGACCGTGATTCCCTCTTTGTAGGCGATTGATTTCACGATTCCGTTTTCTGCAGGAACGGTCTCTTTCCTGATGATGGTTCCTTCGCCCTCCTCTTTGGAATTCAGGACTTTGACGGGAATGTTCTTTTCGATCGCAGGGAGGATCGTGGCGGGATGAAGAACTTTTGCTCCGAAATATGCGAGCTCCGATGCTTCCTGATACGACATTTCAGCAATGTGTCGGGCATCGGGAATAACCGAGGGGTCGGCCGTGAGAATGCCATCCACGTCGGTCCAGATCTGTATCTCAGCGGCATCCAGCGCTGCGCCGAAGAGGGAGGCGGAGTAGTCGGACCCGCCGCGGCCGATCGTCGTGGTCTTTCCATCGGCGGTCGAACCGATGAACCCCTGCGTGACGACGACGGCCTCCTGATCGAGTTTCGGTTTCCACAGCTCACGGCATCGTTTCCCCATCGCGGAGAATTCGGGAATGGCCTGGGTAAACTCCCCGTTGGTGATCATCACGGCCCTTGCATCCTCCCATTGTGCGTTGATGCCCCGCCTGGCGAGAGTTTCTGTCAGAAGCATGGACGACCACAATTCACCGTAGGCGAGGCATTGATCGAGCACACGCGGTGTAAGTTCCATGAGGGTCGAGATCCCGAAAACGATATCTCTCAGTTCTGCACAATGCTGATCGAGGGACCGGAATACTCCTGCTTGGGCCGTCAACAGCAGTTGTTTTGCGATAGATTGATGTCGTTCCCGCAGAGATTCAATACTGAGAACCGCGTCGCGCCGGTTGCCCCTGAGCGCATCCTGCGCCAGCTCCCGGAGAGCGTTTGTCACCCCCGCGCATGCTGAGACGACCACCAGGGGGCGATCCTGAATCCGACATTCAATGAGCGATGCTGCGTTGTTGATGGCATCCGCATCCTGAACGGATGTCCCTCCGAATTTCATGACGATCATGCAGTTCTCCTACACCAGTACGCTGCCGCCGTTGACGTTGATGGTTGTGCCTGTCACATGCCTGGCGAGATCCGAAGCCAGGAAGAGAACAGCCCCTGCCACGTCTTCGGCCGTGGCGATTCTCTTCAGCGGAATTCCATCAATGACATGGTCCCGGAAGGTGTGGTCCGCGAACACATCCTCATTCATCTCCGTATCGACCCAGCCCGGTGCAACTGCGTTAACGTGGATGTTGTACGGCGCAAGCTCGGTGGCAATCGATTTCGTAAAGGCAAGCACACCGCCTTTCGATGCGGCATAGTGTGCATGGAAGGCCTCACCCCTCTGGCCCGCCGTTGAAGCAATGTTGATGATGCGCCCCTTCCCCTGCTTCTTGAGATGAGGAACAACGGCGTTGCAGACGTTAAAGACCCCCTTCAGATTGGTGTCGATGGTTTCGTCCCAGACATCCTCGTTGAGATTTCCGATCTCACCGTGCGTCCAGATTCCTGCATTGTTCACAATGATGTCGATGGCTCCAAACTCCACCAGAGTCCGCTCAATGAGCGCAGTTGCTTCCCCTGAATCCCCAACGTTGCCCCTGTGGAGAACAACGGAGCGGCCTTCCCTGCGAATGATGTCTCCGACCTCGATTGCGCGATCGTTTTGCTGCCGATAATTGATGACGATGTTTGCTCCTGCCTTCGCAAGGAGCATTGCGGTTGCAGCGCCGATACCGCGCGAAGCCCCCGTCACGAGTGCGACCTTGCCTTCGAGATTAATCATGAATTTCTCCTTTGCTGAGAAATGTGCCGATGATGGTGTTCAATTGGCCGAATTCAATGAGAAACGCGTCGTGACCGTGGGGAGATCTGATCTCGGCATACTCCGCGCCCGGGATGTGCAATGCGAGCTCACGTTGAAACTGTGAAGGGTAGCGAAGGTCGGAAGAGACCCCGATCGAGAGGGTTCGCACTCTCAGTGATTGAAGAAGCGGCACGAGTTCTCCGCGGCCTCTTGTCAGGTCGTGGTGATCCGTGGCCCGGGTGAGCGTGATGTAGGTGTTTGCATCGAAACGTTCCGCGAGTTTTTGACCCTGATGTTGGAGGTACGATTCAACCTGGTAAAACGGGTCGCGTGATTTTGGATATGGCGTCCCGTTGACCCTTTCCTGTCCGAACCGTTCTTCGAATTCCTCGACGCTCCGGTAGGAGAGCATCCCGATCATTCTTGCCAAGGCAAGGCCTTCTGCGGGTTGATCCGCATACAAACCGTTGTTCCACGTCGGATCATTCATGATCGCCTTCCTAGCTGCCGCGTTGAGGCCAATGCAAAAGGCCGGTTGACGCGCGGCGGCAGAAATAGGGATGATCGTCTCACAGAATTCCGGAAAGAGGATTCCCCATTCGAGCACCTGCATGCCGCCGAGAGAACTACCGCACACCGTCGCCAGCCGCTGCACTCCAAGATGGCGCAGCAGATCGTACTGGACGCGGACGATATCCCTGACGGAGACGAAAGGAAAAGCCGGCCCGTAACGTCTTCCGGTTCTCGGATCAATCGACGTGGGGCCTGTCGTGCCGTAGCAGCTCCCGAGGATGTTCGCGCACACAACAAAGTATCGATCGGTGTCGAAGGCCTTCCCCGGGCCGATAAGTCCATCCCACCAGCCAGAATTCCCCTCGTGCGCTCCGGCGGCATGGGCGTTGGCCGTCAGAGCGTGGCAAACAAGGATGGCGTTCGTCCCGGCGGCGTTCAGAGATCCGTAGGTTTCGTATGCGACATCGACGGGCCCGAGGGATTCCCCGCTCTCCAGCCTCAGAGGGGCAGCGGAGGTGTAGAGCTCCAAAGCCCCGGCGATGCCGATTTCGGCCGTTGTGATTCTCGCACTCATTCAGGCCTCCGCCGGCGCATGATAACGCTGTTTACGCGTGGGCTGAACGGAGAGAAGAGCCTGGTCGAGATCCTCCAGCAGATCCTCCGCCGCTTCAATTCCCACCGAGAGACGGATCACGCGTTCGTTGATCCCCGCTTTCTCTCTCAGGTCGGGCTTCATCGAGGCATGACTCATCGTGCATGGGTGCTCGATGAGCGATTCGATTCCGCCGAGAGATTCGGCAAGCGAAAAGACCTTCGTTGCTCCGAGGACCTTCTTGGCTTCCTCGATGCCGCCGTCAACCTCGAACGAGACCATTCCGCCGAATCCGTATTGCTGGCGTTTCGCAAGTTCGTACCCGGGCTGGCCGGGAAGGCCAGGATAGTAGACTCTCCGGACTGCGGGGTGATCATTGAGGAATTTCGCGACCAAGTGGGCGTTTCGTTCGTGCTCGCGCATTCGTGGGATAAGGGTTTTGATTCCCCGGAGCACAAGCCAGCAATCGAACGGTGAAGCGCCTTGTCCCAACGCGTTGGTGAGGAACTGGAGCCGGTCGGCCAGGTCGCGATTGTTGGCTATGACAGCTCCTCCCACAACATCGCTGTGGCCGTTGAGGTACTTGGTCGTGGAGTGGACGATGAGATCGGCCCCCAATTCGAATGGCCGCTGGTTGACCGGCGACAGAAACGTATTGTCCACGATCGCCAAAGCTCCGTGGCCGTGGGCGATCCCGGCAAGCGCCCTGATATCGACAATATTCAGAAGCGGATTGCTCGGAGTCTCGATCCAGAGTGCTTTCGTTTCAGGCCTCACGGCCTCTTCCACGGCCGCAAGGTCGCTCATATCGACGTAAGTCACCCGAAGGCCGAACTGCTCTCCGTATGTTCGGAGGAGGCGTTCGGTTCCCCCGTAGCAGTCGTGCGTACAGATGATGTGGTCGCCCGATTTGAAGAAGTGGAGGGTCAGTGCAATTGCTGCCATCCCGGTCGCCACCGCGGAAGCCGCAACCCCTCCTTCGAGAGCTGCGAGATTCTGCTCCAACGCCTTCCGCGTTGGGTTGGCGGTCCGGGAATAGTCGTACCCCTTCGTTTGTCCGACCGATTCGAATCGGAACGTTGAGGTTTGGTAGATAGGGGTGATGACGCTGTTGTAGGCGGAGTCCTTATCGACTCCGGTATGGACTGCGGTCGTTTGAAGACGCATACGTGCCTCCTGTTGAATGGATGGAATAAAAACACAAAACCTCTTCCGACGATCAGAAGAGGTTACAGGAGAGTACCCGTCTTCGTCTCATCGCTCCGTGACAGATGATCGTGTCGCGGCAGGCTTTAGCACCTAACATTCTGCGAGGTTAAACAGAACTGGTTGCTACGGCTTCATCGGGCCTGATCCCTCAGCCGTTCTGGATAAGATTCAGTTATTGTAAAGAACAGTGCTTCTGAAATAATATAAGGCAGCGACCGCCCCTTTGTCAAGAGAGAAAATAAAAAAATCATCTCGTTATCGGACGGGCTCCGAGGTCTGTGTTAGTGGGAATTTCACCCTGCAATCAGATCAAATTTGGCAGGAAGTATGGAACAACTCAAAAAACGCCATTTTTGGGGGAAGTGTGGAGGAGGGAAGAAGATCGACAGTCGGGTTGGCAAGGTTTGCACCTTGCCAACTTGGCCATTGGCCGGGTTCATGATCTCGTCAGCACACTTCGAGCCAGTCTGGCAAGGTTCATAACCTTGCCAGACCGTCGCCTGCCCATTAGGACTCATCAAAAAGATACTTGGTAATGCGAGGTTTGTCCCTTTCTTGGAGATAGCCTCGGACAAACTCGCTGTAACTTCTGCCGTCTGCGAAGTATTCCGCTCGAACTTGGATGATCGATTTCCTTGCCCCAAACCCGATCCATTCAGGATAGTCCGAAAATCTCCATTCCTCCGGTCTTTCCACAATCCCCGCAGCCACAGGATTCAAATGGATGTAGCGAATAAGGTGGAGCAACTGCTGATCAGATTCCACAAGCGCTCTCTTTGCTTCTCCCTGGAACAATGTACCTTTGTGTCCAGTGACTTTGTTAAAACCCTGGGTATAAGCGTTAAAGAGCGTCTGGATACAACGCGAAATAGAACCTCCCATCTCCTGTCGCAACACAAGGTGGTAGTGATTTGGCATAAGACAGTATGCGATCAGGGAGACGAGGTACCGCTCGACGTACTTGTGAAGTAGCCTTAGGCAATACTGGTAATTATCGGGATGCAGAAACAGGCGTTCTTTGTGAGCCCCCCGATTGTAAACATGGTAGGATTCCCCATCTGCAAATTTTATCATTTTCCCCCCTGGAATCAGCCACCTTGGCAAGGTTTATGACCTTGCCAAGGTGAAATAGTCTACCTTCCCATCCACCTCTTGAACTCGCCGGCGCTTTCCTGACTCACGACAACCTGCTCATGAGTTGCCGGCACAAGTTCCACCAAAATCTTCCCTTTTTCGTAAGATTTGAACTTTTTTACCGCCCGACAGCTGATCAGGAATTTCCGGTTCGCCCGAAAGAACTGCGAGGATTCAAGTTCCCCCTCGAGCTGTGAGAGCGGCTCGTCAATGATATATCGGGAGCCGGCATTGTCGACCAGAAATGTAACTTTGTGCTCCGTGTAAAAGAAAGCCACCTCATCAATCTTAATCGAAACGAAATCGATTCCCTTCTTGACCACAATTCTCTCGCGCTTTCCGTTTCTTGCTCCATAACCCTCGATGAAGGCAGGGAGGTTCGACGAGAAATGCTGCTTGAGTCGAAGATATTTTCTCAGTGCTCCCTCAAGCTTCTCTTCCTTCACCGGCTTGAGCAGATAATCGATGCTGTTCTGTTCCAGGGCTTCGAGGAGATAGGAGTCAAACGCGGTGGCAAAGATGACAGGTGAAGATACAGTGACTTTGCGAAAGACGTCGAGGGAGAGGCCGTCTGTGAGCTGTATATCCGCGACAATCAGATCCGGGGCAGGATTCTCGGTCAGCCATTGAACGGCGGAGCTCACGCTCTGCAGCGGGCCCGCAATGTTCACGGAAGGATCGAATTTCTTTATTCCGCGGATGAGCTTTTCCGCGGCGGGTTTTTCGTCTTCCAGGATGAGAATGTTCATCGTTATGCTTCGAGCTTCAGGAGTGGAAGTCGGACCTCAAATGTCTCTCCGCCGTTGCGAATGTCGATCCCCATGCCTGTGACAACCCTGTACCGTTCATTGAGATTCTTCAATCCGACACGCGACGAGGATCCGGTTCCCTTCCTGTGCCGCACGCTGTTCGATACGACCATTGTCTCGTCTTCCTTTCGTAAAATGATGTCAATCGGACGCGCATCGGAGAATTCATTATGCTTCACGGCGTTTTCGATCAGAACCTGCAGGGAAATGGGAGGAAGAAGATATCGCTCGGCGGCCGCCCCGTCAAGATCGACGTGCAGGTTGAGCGCTTCGGAAAACCGGATTTGCAGCAGGGAGAAATAATGATTCACAAATGCCAGCTCTTCCCGGAGGAGCACCAGATCGCGCTCCTTGTTCAGGAGAATATACCGATACACGTCGGCAAGATGTTCGTTGAAGCGTTTTGCCTTGGCAGGGTCGCTTTCGATCAGGTGCGAGAGGGTGTTGAGGGAGTTGAAGATGAAATGCGGATCGACCTGGTTCTTGAGCGCCTCCAGCTCCGCTTTGATCCTTGCCTGTTCGAGCGATTCGCTCCGGGTGCGGTCCGATCCCCACGACCGGATGAGGAACACTGTCTCGTAGGTATGAGTGATGAAGACGACGCAAACCACACATAACGCTGTGGCTTTGAACACCACATCCCAGTCGGTGGCAGAATGTCGTGCAAACGCATACCATAGTACAACAAGGCCTATCGTGATGGGTATTGTGTAGAAAACATTGGAGACAATGAGGGCAATAACCTTGTGGACAGGCTGGTTCAGCCATGAGAACCTCGGCCGGAGCCGAAAGAGCAGATACCTGTTTCCCTGCCAGATGGCGAAGGAGATAAACATGAAATAGCCGTAACTGATCCACAATTCCCACCAGGAATACTGGCTGTTGTCGATCATTCCGGTTGCATTGGGAATTACAAGCCCAAAAAAGGGAATGAAGACAAGCCGGATCCACCGGTCGTTCAGCTCGGTATCGATGTGCTGGTCGTACATGTGGCCCAATGTACCGAAAAACTCCAGCCCGTCCAAGAGCGGTTCGGGAGGCAGATATCCGGACTCAGACACGCAAATTCCAGGTTCAGAAAATTCCTTCTTGTTTGCCGTTTGACTGCACTGTAGATTCCGCAGGCGCTCAAATCAACAAATCACCAATCACAAAATCCTTACTGGAGGTTCGCATGGACATGGGTGCAGCATTTCAAAGCCTCAACTGGCTGGCCGTTATTGTCGCGGCTCTTTCGACCTTCATTCTCGGAGGCGTGTGGTACTCACCGGTCATGTTTGGACGGGCCTGGATGGAAGTCGCCGGCATCACCGAGGAGATGGCAAAGAAGGCGAATCCGGCAACACTGTACGGCGGTGCGTTTGTTTTGACGTTGATTTCCGCCATGAACCTGGGTATGTTTCTCGGGCCTCAGTCGGATCTCACGTTCGGCATCACCGCCGGAGCGGCGGTCGGGATCGGCTGGGTGGCAACGTCGTTCGGCATTGTTTATCTGTTCGAGCAGAGACCGAGGCTCCATTGGTTCATCAATGCAAGCTATATGGTTGTTGCTTTCATCGTCATGGGTGCGATTCTTGGTGCCTGGAAGTAAATACGACGAGACGAGGAGTTCTTCATGAGAAAGGCCGGCATATTCCTGCTGCTGTTCAACGCCGCAGGATCGATCATTGCCCAGAACCTGGAGAAGGAGGGCGCGTTTGAGCTCTATCGCGCCCATCTTGCCGCCGCGGAAGCGCTGTTGCAGATAAGTGAGACCGGTGAGGCGAAAGAGCATCTTGCCTCCGCGCCTGCAGCATTCCGCGGCTGGGAGTGGGATTATCTCTCGGCGCTGGCGGAGCAAAGTGAACAGATCTTTGACGGATCACCAAAAGGAGCGATTTCAGTTGCGGTCAATCGCGACGGCTCACTTCTTGCCTCAGGATTGAGGGACAGCACCATCAAGGTTTGGAATCTGTCGACCGGTCGGGTCCATTCTCTTCTGAAGGGACATGGAGGGGCCGTCACTACAATCGATTTCAGCAGAGACGGGCGATTCCTTGTGTCCGGGTCGAGGGACAAGACGATCAAAGTCTGGGACATCGGCTCAGGGAAAGAAGTACGGACAATCACACAAGGATTTTCTCAGGGGATCTATCAGGTAAAATTCAGTCCCGATGCAAAGACGATCGCTGCCGGATCATGGGAATTGACGAAGAAGGATCCCCCGGTCGCGGGCTTTGCGAAGATCTTCAGCACGGAAACCGGGATGGAGCTCAAACGGCTGGAGGGAACACCGCACCCGCTTTCCTCCGTTGCTTTCTCGCCGGATGGCTCCCGCCTTATCGTAGGCGGTTGGGGAATGGTCTTCAAGAACTTCGACTTGGCAACCGACTCTCTTCGCTGGTCCCTCGATATCTCCAATCTGGGGTATTACACGGCGATCCAGTCGCTCGATGTCAATCCCGACGGTTCAAGAATCGTCGCTGGAGGAAAGGACAAGCAGATACGGATTCTCGATGCATCGGACGGCAAGCTCCTTCACCTGATCACATCCGACAAGGGACATAAGAAAGACGTGAATGCGGTTCGGTTCAGTCCCGACGGGAAGACGTTCGCCTCGGCAGGCGAAGACATGTTGGTGAAGATTTGGGACGGCGGGACGGGAAATCTCAAAAAGACCTTTCGCGGGCATACGGGTATCATCAACAGCGTTTGCTTTAGCCCTGACGGGAGATGGATCCTCACGGCCTCGGACGACGGTACCATCCGCAAGTGGGATGTCGGGCACAGCGGAGAACTAGCATTCGATATTGGCGAGAACGGTCCTTGGTACACCGCGTTTTCTCATGACGAGTCACTCGTGGCCATGGCATGTTCTGACGAAAACGTCAACGTATGGAATCCCGGGACCGGAGAGCACAAAGGGACTTTTTCGGGTCCGGCAGCCAACACCGTTGTGTTCACGAAAAAATCGGGCTATCTGATTTCTGCGGGACATGACAAGACCGTACACGTGTGGGACGTGAAGTCGATGAAGGAGGTCCGGTCAATGGTGGGACATGCAGGGAGCATCTACAGTGTCGACGCTCTTGATTCGAAAGGGATAATTGGATCGACTGGCGACAGAACGATCCGGTTGTGGGAGGTTGAGACTGCGAATGAAGTTTGGAAATACGAAAGCCCGACCGGTACGTTCTCCTGTGTGAGATTCAGTCCGGACGGGAAGTACATGGCGGCGGGGATGGGAAAAGGGACTGTGAAAGTATGGGAGACGGACGGCTGGAAGGAACTCTTCGAATGGTCGACGGAGGGAGAGGCGGTCACGCATTTGGCTTATGACCGGTCAAGTTCCAGGATCGTTGCCGGCGGGGGAAGTGGAAAGGTCACGGTTTGGAATGTGAAAACCGGAAAGAGAGTTCATCAATTGAATGCCCATGCAACGGCCGTGTACGCAGTTGCATTTCACCCGGACGGCAAGCGGATGGTGACGGCGTCGTATGATCAAACCGCAAGAATATGGGATGCGTCATCAGGGAAGGTGCTGCTTACGTTGCGGAACAGCCCGAACGAGTTTTACTGTGCGGAGTTCCTTGGGGAGGGAAGAAAATTGATGCTGACACAAACTGACGGGACTATTCGAATCCTGGGAAAATGAAAACAGTTCAGACTATCCTGATTTGTTAAGCGACCCCGTCGACCTTCCGAACGTGTTGAGAGTTCACTCATGACGTTCGGAAGGTCTGAGATTCACCTTGACTGCCAAGCGAAGAATGAGTATATTAATCACTCAATGATCGCGGGGTGGAGTCCGCCACAAGCGGAGTAGCTCGTCGGGCTTATGACTCGACGGGAGGACCCTCCCCGATACAAGAAACAACACCGCGGGGTGGAGCAATTGGTAGCTCGTCGGGCTCATAACCCGAAGGTTGCAGGTTCAAGTCCTGCCCCCGCTACAAACAGGCCCCCAGATAACCTCTGGGGGCTTTTCTTTTTCATGGGGGGCTCGTGCCGTACTACACATATTGTTTGCAGAGTGAAGAGGGGTATCACTACACCGGTCACACTCAGGATCTTGATATCCGGATGTTGAATCACAGGCTCAAAACGGCCCATTATACCAAGAAAGGGACAAATTGGAGGATCATGTACTCCAAGGAGTTCGCGACTCGCGCCGAAGCAATGAAGTATGAGAAGTGGTTGAAGAGTGGAGTGGGAAGAGAATGGCTTAAGAAGAATATTGCGGGGTGGAGTCCGCCGAAGGCGGAGTAGCTCGTCGGGCTCATAACCCGAAGGTTGCATCCGCCGCAGGCGGAAAGTCCTGCCCCCGCTACAAAAATGAAGCGGCCCGCCTTTTGGCAGGCCGTCTTCATTTTTATAGTAATGAGGTAGACTGAAGTTCAAGCCTGCCCTGAGACCGTAATGAGGTTTTCTTTGAACGGTCGAAGGGTCCTGTTTACCCGCCACGCTTTTTGGCGGGCCCCCGCTACGGAACAGGCCAAGTCCGAAAAGAGTCGGCCTATTTTTTTCTGACCCCGAAATGAACCTCAAGCTGATTTGAATCTGATGCCGAGTCCAACATTAGAAAGGTGTAACAAGAGAATCTGCTGAGTGTATCTTCGCAGCCAACTTCTTGTAATACCGTTCTCGTTGTTTGAACTGCCTCTCAAGGAAGGGGATGGTTCTGTCCCGATAGTCAATGATGAACCTCTGGTCCCCGATGTCACGCAGGCGACCAATGTATTGGACAAGCTTGCCTTCAAATGAGAATGGAAACGCGAGGATCAGGCAAGTGATCCCGCGAATATCTACTCCTTCACCAAAGAATTGACCCGTGGAGAGGACTACCTGATAGTGACCATCCTCGATCTGCCTAACCTTTGATCTTCTCGCTCGCACCGAATCATCTCCAGAAATCACGATGGTCTCGCATTTACCTTTGAGGTACAGGTTGAGAATCTCGAGATGTTCTTTGCGTTCGCTTAACACAAGCACCTTTTTGCCAGCAGATGTCTCCTTCAAAACATCGTCCACTATCAACTTATTCCGTGCTGTGTCGAAACAGACTACCTTTGCCAGGAGCTGGAAGAGGTCGGTTGTGAATTTGAAAGGAATCGCAAGGTTTGTCTCCCTCACAACAACGTCAAAGAATTGTCTCGGTCGAGGTGATGCTGGTTTAAAGTCCATCGTCTCCATTCGAGCAACAATGTCTCCGATGTAGACATAGATCAACTTCTCATCATTGTGTTTGCGCTTAGGGGTGGCAGTCAGCCCATAGAGATAGTGAGTATTCAGTTGTGAGACGACGTCTCGGAAGGTCGATGCGGGTATGTGGTGGCATTCATCAACCAGGATTGTTCCAAACTCACCCTTGAATTCGGATAAATCCTTCTTGCGACCCAAGCTTTGGAGCCGGCCGACAGTAATCTGGTTGCCAATCTTCTTCTTGATCCCTGAATACTGTCCGATATGCGCTTTCGGTATTCCGAGGAATTCCTGAATGCGTTCCACCCACTGATCGAAGATCTATTTGCGATGAACAAGAATCAAAGCCGGGAGTTTCCTTCTCGCGATGAGTTCAAGCCCAATTATTGTCTTGCCGCTTCCTGACGGTGCTATAATCACACCTTGGTCATGCCCTAATGCAGAATCAACCACCTCGGCTTGAAATGGCGTCAGCTGGATGCCACTCTTGAAAGGTACCTCATCGAGTGAAGGATGATCGTAGTGCACCGAATGACCGATGGCGTGTTCGTTCAGGAAGGTAACGAGTCTGTTCAGGAAGCCTCGAGGTATTGAAACAGCATCGCCCGACTCTTCAATCAACTTGAAGTATTTTTGCACCTTGTACGTTGATTTACCAAGCCGGCGCTTCGTCAGGTACTCGGTGTTGAGAAAGTTCAATTCTTCCTTCAAAAAGGCTATTATTTCCGGCAAGAGCTGTGAACGAGCAAGAGCGATTTTATTGCCAACGAAGATGGAAAGAGTGGTTCCAGACAAAGCAGGTGGAACCGACGAACCCGTCTTCTGAGCGATAAGCCTTTGATGGACAGCGTCAATCTCTTGCGCCGTGTGCCGCTTTGCTTCCTTCAAGAACACCCGTTGATCTGCGAATGGCGCGCCCGTTTCAAGGTCAATGAACACTGTGTTACCTTGCGATACTGATTTTCCTTGCAGTGGCAATGCGATCAGATTGCCAAAGCCAGCTTTCGATATTGTATCTTGGTTAGGAAACAATCTATCGAAGCTAACCTCCTTCTCAAATTCTGAGATGTGGAACGCCCGTCGTACCACCTCAAGTCCAATTTGACGACTCTTATAACAAGGATATGGCTCAGAGAAGAAAATCCAAACATGACCACCTTTGCCCGAACGAGAACGTTCAAGATAGGCATTCAGTTGCATTTGGGTGGATGCATCGATGAACGCAATCGCCTCATTCAGCCAATGCTCTCCATCGAAGTCAGCGGCCAGAAACCATGATGTGTTTTCAGGGAGAATAGGATAAATGCCAATAACTTGCAGCCCAAGAAGATGTTTCTTAATGATGTCACTCGTAAGAGGTAAAAGCCTCTTGTGTTCAAAGTCCTTGAGAGAACCACCCCGACGCTTGTGGGCCATGAATTCATGCCAATCGAACTCATAGGCAGGGCTGTAACCGCTTCGGCCGTCTTTTTCCCAGCGACGTGCATAAACATCTGTTCTGCCGCTAAAGAGAGCCATGAAGATCTCAATCTGCTGTGCGCTGGGGTGCATTGTCATCTGGGGGCAACTGGTAACGACTGGCGAAGTCAGCCGTTGAGGGCATCAAATCTTCTTTCTCCACTTTGCTACATTTGTGAAACTTCCGTCCAGTAGTGAAAAGCTTCGAGTTGTTGCAGCTTTTTCAACCGATTCAGTATTTTGAGTGACCCAGAGAGTTCGACTGTCAAGAGCTTCTCGTTCTGGGATGAAGAGTAACGCTTTTTCTCAAGGGAAACAGCAGAATTACCTTTTTCTACTATGGAGGCCAGGAGAGCAGTTTTCGAAGCCGCTACCCGGGCTTGATCAATCTTGAATGGGATGCCCAACAAATGGTTCTCGATCTGTTTTAGCCCAGTCGCTATCTCCGCAGTCTCGGTGTCTGCCTTGTATCCTTTTAGGAGATACTGTGACACGAGAAAACTTGTCTGAATGGTGTCTTGAAGCGAGGCGTCCCGGCTGTGTTTTGGTTTGCGGTATTCACTCTCCTGCGCTTGCGTGGCATGATAGGCTTCGATCATTGTCTTGACGTCCTTACAGTGGTCGAACAACTCGCCAATATCGAACAGTTGCTTGAGGATCTCCATAGACTTACCGGCGGCGAAAGGAATTCCTACCGTGTGTGGAGCGAAGACAGTCAATTTATCACCCAAGATACCTTCGAGCGATGGAGTATGGACGATTGCTTCTTCGTCGGTTTCAAACAGCCTGGTCGTGACGGACCTCTTTTCCAGCTTGGGAAAGGTATGGTTTTGTTCCAGCGTATCGAGCAGAACATAGGTTTCACGGCCATCGATGGCGGAAGGATAGTAGAACTTGAAATGTCTCTTAGGAATATTGCTCTCCTTACGGACGTTTTCTTCCACCCTTGAGAATCTTGACTTTGCGACCAAGCTTGATAGCTCGTCGAACGTAAAAGTACCAACGATGTCGAGATCGGTAGAAAGGCGTCTATGATCTGGCAGAAGAAGATGGAGCGAAGTGCCTCCTTTGAACACGAATTCTTTTTCACTTTTGACGAGACAATGCAACAGCTCAAACGCGTGAATTTGCTTCTCGATGAGACCGGGATCAGCACCTTTGTAGGCACTGCGCTTGGCTTGAATCCACTCTTTCGTAAATGATTTGTCGATGATCACAGGCACCAATCAGATGATAATCAAATCTTTATGCTCAGAACACAACTTCACGATTGAAGCTTTTACTTTTCGGCGCCCGGCATAGCGGAACAACCTTCCCATATTTATGCGATTGGCGAGGATGATGTTCTCAAATATGTGCTTGAATTCTGCGAGATCCATCAGGAACAGTCGATCCTTTTCCAGATACAGATCGATGAGCACTTTTTCGATGGTTGCATAGTGATCCTCGACCGGTTCTTCCGTAACCAGTTGACGAATAATGATTCGCCTATCGGAGGCAGCTACATATTTTTCGACTTCCGTTTGTTTGGGATTGGGATAGACCGTGTGCTTCTGGTTCTGTAAGAATTCTGCAACCGGAACAATCGCATCGGATTCCGTATAAAGAAACGATGTAAAACGGCTCATCAGATGATGCGCGAACGGCTGGAGCTGCTCAGAGCTCCAGACGGAAAACTGCAGTTGCGGAAATTGTTTTTCTACCTGCCTGGCGATTGCTTTTACGGAATCGTATTGTGGTTTGAACGGCATTTGGATCGTAGAATACCATCCTCTTCCGGCATCGAAGAGCGTTTTA
>Ga0209520_10000515_pt1 | contig 21616 bp, 20 predicted proteins | sample Rifsed16ft1_FD_184009 | JGI IMG/M metagenome (GOLD analysis project Ga0209520, IMG submission 184009) | Soil microbial communities from Rifle, Colorado, USA - sediment 16ft 1 (version 2) | ecosystem: Environmental > Terrestrial > Deep subsurface > Rock core/Sediment | place: Rifle, Colorado...
CGAACCACGCTCAAGGACGCGCTCGCGATGCTGATCGACGCCGAGGTGCAGGTCGGGATCGTGGTTGACGATCGGGGGGCCGTTCAGGGCCTGGTCACGGCCGACGAGATCACGGCGTTCGGGCGCCGGGAGACCTTCGACGCCGGGGCGACCTCGGGGTGAGTGCTCGGTGATCCGCTGGGACGTCATCCAGGGCAACCTGCCGCTCATCGGGGCGAAACTCCTGGAACACCTCGCCCTGACGTTGGTGGCCGTCGTCGGGGGCCTGGCCATCAGCGGATTGGCTGTGATGCTCATTCGTGATCGGCCGCGAATCGTCGCCCTCGTGACGGGCTTCTTCAGCGTCGTCTACACGATCCCGAGCCTCGCGCTGCTCGCCTTCCTCGTGCCGCTGACGCACCTCACGTTCCTGACCGCGGAGATCGCACTCGTTGGGTACACGCTGTTCATCCTGACGCGCAATCTGCTGGCGGGACTCGCGTCCGTCCCGCGCGACGCTCTGGAAGCGGCTGATGGAATGGGCTACGGGCGCACCCGGCGGCTCTGCCAGGTGGAGCTGCCGCTGGCGCTTCCGCTGATCGTTGCCGGGATCCGGATTGCCACGGTCACGACCATCGGCCTCGTGATGGTCACCGCGCTGATCGGGTTCGGTGGCCTGGGCCAGGTCATGCTGCGCGGCTACAACTTCAGGAATGACACGTTGGTCCTGGTCGGATTCGTGCTGACGGTAACCCTCGGGTTGATTGCCGACCTTGGGCTCGGTTGGCTGGGTCGAGCCATCACGCCCTGGTCACGAGCGCGGGCGGGTTGATGGACTTCGTGCAGCTGGTCGTTACCTGGTTCCTGGATTCGGCCCACTGGGTGGGGACCAACGGCGTTCCGTGGCGGGTCGGCGAGCACCTGGTCATGTCCGGCCTCGCCGTGGTCATCGGGGTGGCCATCGCCATCCCGGCGGGACTCGCGATCGGCCACACGGGTCGCGGAGAGCAGATTGCGACGGCGGTCGCGGGACTCGGCCGCGCTGTTCCCTCGTACGCCTTGCTGATCCTGTTCGTGCCGCTGTTCGGGCTCGGGTTCTCGAGCGCCCTGCCTGCGCTCATCCTGCTGGCGATCCCACCAATCCTGGTGAACACCGTCGCCGGCATCCGCGATGTGGACGCCGACACGGTCGAGGCCGGACGAGGCATGGGCATGACCGAGCGGGAGGTCCTCATGGACGTCGAGCTGCCGGCCGCGCTCCCGGCGATCACGCTCGGCCTCCGGACCTCGGCGGTCCAGGTCGTCGCGACCGCGACGCTCGTGGCGCTGGTGGCGGGTGGCGGGCTGGGGCGCTACATCGTCGACGGCTTTGCGCTTCGCCAGGACGATCGGCTATTTGCCGGCGCGGTCCTGGTTGCGCTGCTTGCCGTGGGAACGGATCGAGCGTTCAACTGGGTGCAGCTCCGATTCGAGCGGCGGTCGGGCCGACCAGCCCATGACGCGTTCGGGCCTCCGGTCCCCAGCGGTTCGGCACCTTTCTGAGCGTCTGACCAACCGCTCGCGGGCTCTGAGCGGGGCGCTGTGGGCATCGTCACAGAGCCGACACGGGACCTCTGCTATGGTCGCTGCTCGCTCAGGTCGCGACCAGATTCGCGCGGGCGGGAAGGAAGGAGACGACCCAATGCGGCACATCCGCACGGCCGCCCTCGGGGCAGCGATCCTCGCGCTCATCGTGAGCGCCTGTTCGCTGGGTGGGGGCAGCCAGGCATCCAAGGGGACCATCGCGAGCCAGCTCGTTCTGGCCGGGCCACCCGAGTGTCCCGATCGTCCGTTCTGCCTCAAGGGCCTCACGGAGAAGTACGGAATCACGTTCAAGGAATTCAAGCCCACCGACGCTGGGGGCCCGATCACCATCGAAGCGCTCAAGAAGGACGATGCGCAGGTCGGCCTGCTCTTCACCTCCGACCCGGCGATCGCGGTGAACGGCTTCATCCTTCTCAAGGATGACAAGCAGCTCCAGCTCGCGGACAACCTTGTCCCCGTCGTTCGGCAGGCGGCTCTGGATGCCAATCCGGTGATCAAGGACGCACTCAACGGTGTGATGGCCAAGATCGATCAGGCAACCCTCACCGATCTCAACAAGCAGGTCACCGTCGACGGCAAGGCCGCTGCCGACGTCGCGAAGGCCTGGGTGGATGCCCAGGGGTTCACCTACTCCGGTGGTTCGGGGACCGTCAAGGTCGGCTCCACGAACTTCTACGAGCAGGAGATCCTCGGCGAGATCTACGCCCAGGTCCTCGAGAATGCCGGTCTGACGGTTGAGCGCAAGTTCCAGCTCGGCAATCGCGAGATCGTCTTCCCGGCCCTTGAGGGCGGCGACATCGACATCCTCGCGGAGTACGCCGCGACCGCGCTCGAGTTCGTGAACAAGGGAGCGGGCGAGGCATCGACCGACCCAGAGGCTACCGTGGCGAAGTTCAGTGAGCGCCTGACGGCCCTCGGGCTGGTGGCGCTCGACTTCGCGACGGCCACGGACCAGAACGGATTCGTGGTCACCAAGGCGACCGCCGACAAGTACGGCCTTGTCTCGATCAGCGACCTGGCAAAGGCAGCGCCCTGAGCGGGTCCACCGTGCGTCCTCGTCGATGAGAACCCCGGCCTCCGGCCGGGGTTCTCTCCTGTCAAGGATCCACCGCCTCGGATCTCATCCCGAAATGTCACGCCGACGTCATCGTGTGGGACGATATTGGACGCCTCACGAATCGGAGTTGCCCCGATGTTCGAGCGTATCTTCGGCAATCAGTCGCAGGATCCCGCCGTCATGGACCGAATCCCGCCCGGGCAGTACCGGACCGAGAAGTTCCCGGTCCTCCACTACGGCTCGGTCCCCAATACCGATCTCGCCAAGTGGGACTTCCGCGTCTTCGGCGAGGGCGACGCCCCGTTCACGCTGACCTGGGAGCAGCTCAAGACCCTGCCCCGCAAGACGGTCGCCACGGACATCCACTGCGTCACCCGCTGGACGAAGCTCGACACGACGTGGGAGGGCGTCCCGATCCAGGAGATCCTCCGCCTCGCCCAGGTCCGCCCGGGCGCGACCCACGTCCTCGCTCACTCCGAGCAGGGCTACACGGCCAACATGCCGCTGTCGGTCCTCGACGACGACGACGTCCTGCTCGCCGACACCTTCGACGGCCAGCCCCTCGACAAGGAACACGGCTGGCCCCTCCGTCTCCTCGTCCCCAAGCGCTACTTCTGGAAGAGCGCGAAGTGGATCCGAGGCCTCGAGTTCCTCGACCACGACCAGCTCGGCTTCTGGGAGCGCTACGGCTACAACAACGACGCCGACCCCTGGAAGGAAGAGCGCTACAGCGAGTAGGACTCAGAGGCCGGCGGCATCCTTCGAGGAGCCGGAACACAGGTTCTAGGCCTGACGCCCGCGTCGGGCCAGGAGGAGGCAGCGATGCTCGAGCAGTTCGCGATCCACGCCACCGTCGCCGCGAGCGACCTCGAGCGGGCCCGCGCCTGGTACGCGGCGAAGCTCGGCCTGGAACCGGCGATGGAGGATCCCGGTGGGCTCTGGTACCGGTTCGGCGACGGAACCTGGCTGAGCGTCTACCGAACCGAGTTCGCCGGGACGGCCAGGAACACCCAGGCCGGCTGGACCGTGACCGGCATCGAGGCCGTCATGGCCGGCCTCCGCGCTCGGGGCGTGACCTTCGAGGAATACGACCTCGGCGACGGGATGGCCACCGTCGATGGGCTCCTGTCGATGGGCCCTACAAGGCTTGCTGGTTCAAGGACTCGGAGGGCAACACCTTCGAGATCAGCCAGATCGACCGCTAGGTCGGACCTCCCCCGCCCGATCGGTGGCCGCCGTGCCGGTAGGCGGCGGCCGCGAGCCACCCCAGCGCACCGAGGATCGCGCTGAGGACGATCGGGACGCCGATCCAGGACCTGGCCTCGAGCAGGAGCGAGAACCAGGTCTCGCCGCTCGAACCCGAGTCGAACCGGTCGGCATAGGCGACAGCGAGGCCGAGGCAGCCGGCGACCATCGTGGCCGCCATGGCGATCCCGGCGAGGGCACCGGCGCGCAGACCCCGGAGCTGCGGCGCCAGGAGGCGCGCGGTGGCGCCGGCGAGGATGCACAGGCCGCTCGCGAGGAGCAGGAGCTGGGGCGAGATGTCGAGATAGCCGGTGGCCTCGACGATCGACCGCTGCCCGAGCAGGCCGAGGAGCCACCCGATCACCAGGGCGCCCGGCAGGATGATCCGCGGCGCGACTGCGGCCCCCTCATCGCGCATCGCACACCTCCCCCGCATGGTCCATCGATCGATGCCGCGGCACGAGTGCCGTTCTGACCGAAAACGTGCGCGGGTGACCGGGCCGGCGTGGCAGCGACAGCCCGGACGTTTGCCTCAGGGCGCTCGATCCAGAACCTGCACCGCGTCCCCGAGCCGAACCCGGCCGGGCAGCTCGACGTCGGCGAGGACGCCGAACATCGCCTTCGGCGCCCCGGATTTGTCGGGCATGACGCCGCGATAGCGGATGATCGCCCGGAGCATGTCGAAGTCTCGCGCCCCGGTGTCGGGATCCTGGGTCGTGATCGCGCAGCGGCCGTCACGGGCGCTGACCCGGAGGATCGCCTCGCCCAGGGCGATCCGGCCGCCGATCCAGTCGTCCTCCTCGTGCGGGATCGTGCCGTCGAGCTCGATGAGCATCCGGAAGCGCCGGGCGTCGATGTCCGCGACCCCGGCCTGGTGGGCGAGCTCGTCGAGCGAGCCCCGGCTGACGAGCGACGCCGGGTTGCCGCGCCGCGTGCCGCCGATGCGATCGCACCGGACGAGCCGCACCCGCCGTCCGGCGATCGGCCCGAGGGCCTCGGCCCAGGGTCCCTCGACGAGGTGGCCGATCCCGATGCGGCCGTAGATCGGGGTCTCCACGGCCCGGCCCAGGCTGACGTCCCCCTCGATCGTCGTCCCGTCCGGGAGCTCGAGCCGGAGGGTGGTCGCCGCTGGATCCGTGTGGGCCCGGACCTGGACGAGCGCGCCGACGACGAGGCGGTCGACGACGCGGTCGTCGTCGTCGATCAGGTAGAAGCGGCGATCCTCGGCCACGCCGTGCTCCGTGAGGTCGATCTCGGTCGGGTGCTCGAGGGCGAGGCTCCTGACGGGCGCGATCGAGAAGCGGACAACAGCACTCATGTGTGGCGGGTACGCTGCGGGTCGGTCCCGGCGCCCCGGAGGGCCGTCGTCGCGGCCGCCACCGCGAGGACCATCCCGGCCCAGTAGATCGGCCAGCCGGTCCACGGCGAGGTTTCGCCGGCCATCACCCGTCCCGAGTCGATGAGGAAGCTCAGGATCACGAGGCCACCCGCGGCCAATCCCGCCCCGACGTGACGCGGTGTCGCCACGATCGAGCGGCCCATCCGCAGCTGCCGGGCCGCGGCGAGGCCGAAGCCGATGAGCGCGAGGCTCACGCCGACCGGTGCCCAGACCGGGCCGACCCAGGGCGCCGGTACGAGGAACAGCACGTCCCAGTCCTGGATGGTAGCCGGCCAGGCGATCGCGATGTTCAGGGTCACGTAGTAGATGATGTCCCAGATGCCGAAGACGACGGCCGCCCAGGCGAGGCGCTCGAGCTTCGTCGCGCCTGCCAGCCAGCCGACGGCGCCGATCATGACAAGCGTCGCGAGCTCGCGGGCGACCTCGAGCGGCGCGTACCAAGCGAAGGCAGCCGGATCGATCGCCGGGGGCGCGGCACCCGGATCGATGGCCGCCCGAAGGTAGACGACGACCGCGCCCTCCAGCCAGCCCATCGCGATCCCGAACGCGACCACGGGGATGGCGATCGAGCGAAGCGATCGCGAGTTGCCGGCTGACGTCACGTCAGGCGATCATGCGACGGTCGGTCGGGGACCGTCGCCGCGTCCCGACCGAGTGTCGCGACCAGGCTTCGTGCCTCGCTCGATCGGACGCGGTTGCCTTTTCGGTCGTACAGCTTGACCGCCTCCGTGAGCGACGTGATGGCATCCTCTGGTCGGGCACCGAGCCGATGGATGTCGGCCAGCCCGCACAGCGCGTCGGCGTGGAAGCCAAGGTAGTCCGTCCGACCGGCGATCTCCACCGCCTCCTCGGCCAGGCCGAGGCCCGCAGCGAGGTCTCCCCGCCTGGCAAGGATTCGACCGAGGATGTCGCGGCGCCTGATCTGGTAACGGAGGTTGTCCGGCGGCTCGCCGGGCGACACGTCGAGCCGCTCGATCAGCGACAGGGCTTCTCCATCGCGGCCCTGTTCGAAGAGGGCCCGAGCCTGCTCCATCGAGACGATCGAGAGGAACCACATGTCGCTCATCGCGGTGAACATGTCGATGGCCGTCTGCAGATGGGCCTCGGCGGCAACGGGATCGCCCGCCAGCATCTCGATGAACCCTCCGAGCAGGTCATGCGTGCCGGTCTGCCATCGGAGGCCGAGCTCGTCGGTGAGCTGGCGGCTGAGGGCGAGCCGCTCGCGGGCTTCCGGGATCCGTCCATCCATGGCCCCGAGCGGAGCGAGGAAACCGGCCAGGTTCGCCTCGAGCACGGCGCTCCCCCCCGCCTCGCTGAGCCAGCCCTCGAGCCGGCGCGTGGCCACCGCGACCGGAGCGGGGCCGAAGACCGCGTAGTAGCCGTAGTCGCCGTGGCTCCAGGCTTCCTCGCGCCGACTGCCGGCGCGCCGGGCATACCGAGCGGCGCGCTCCGCGGCCTTTGCCGCCAGGGCCCCGGTCCCGAGAGTCCAACGAACCTCGGACTCGAGCAGCGACGCCCTCCCGAGGCCGGCGTCATCGTGGAAGGCCAGCAGCACGGCCTTTGCCCGCGAGGCCTCCTGGAGGAGGCGCATCGAGTCGACGTGCTCGGGGTGCCGATACATCTCGACGTGGCTGCGCTTCACCGCGGCCCGGGCCACGAGCCGCCGATCGCCGATCTTCGTGCCCTCCTCGACCACGACCGCGAGGACGTCGCTCGCCCGTTCGAGCTCTCCGATCTCAAAGAGGGCAAAGGCGAGATCCGACATGAGCTCCAGCCGGGCCGGATCCTCAAGTGGGTGGAGTGCGGCGGCCCGGTCGAGGAGGTTCACGGAGGCCGCCATGTCGCCCCGCTGGAAGGCGCGGCCACCCGCTGCGGCGAGCCGCGTCCCGGCCCGGCGGGCGAGCCCCTCGCCACGCCCGGAGCCCGGCTCCGCTTCGCGCCAGCCGAGTGCGGCCTGCTCCAGGTGGTAGCCGACGAGCTCCTCGACCTCCGCGAGGCGCGGGCCCGCCTGTTCCTCGAGCCAGTCGCCGAACGCCTCGTGCAGCGTCCGGCGGAGCGCCTTCGGGATGGCCCGATAGGCCGCCTGCTGGATGAGCACGTGCCGGAACCGGAACGCATCGACGTCGACGATCTGCGAACGAACGGGTCGGACCAGGCCCTTGCGCACGAGGGCGTCCAGGTGGCGCGCGAGCGAGGCACGAGCCGGATCGGGCAGCAGCCGCTCGACCGCGCGGGGCCAGAACTCCCTGCCGGTGACTGCCGCGCGCTCGAGGACGGCCCGCTCGCCCGGCCCGAGGCGATCGAGGCGCGCGACGAGGACGGCCTCGATGGTCGGCGGTACGGGCAGGTTCCCGGCGGGCGCCCCTCGCTCGGCCACCATGGCCGCGATCTGCTCGAGGAACAGCGGATTCCCTTCTGCGGTCTCCCGGACGGTGCGACGGATCGAGGGGCTGAGCGTGGACGACCCGGGTTGCGCGCCCAGCAGCGCTTCACTCTCCTCGGCATCGAGTGGGCCGAGGTCGATCGTGAGGGAATCGGACCGGCCACCGCGTCCCCAGCCCGGCCGGTCGTCGAACAGTTCGGGTCGGGCAAGGCACAGGAGCACGACCGGCGACTCGCGAGTCCAGTTCGCGAGATGATCGATCAGGGCGAGCAGCGTCGGCTCCGCCCAATGGATGTCTTCGAAAACCACCACGATGGGCCCCGCGCGGGCGATCGCCTCGAACAGGCGACGGACGGCCCAGAACGTCTCCTCGACGCTGTCCGAGCTGTCGGCGCGACCGATAGCGCCGGCGATGCGACGGGCGATGAGCGCGGCTTCCGGATCTCCACCGAGCAGCCGCTCGATCGCGCCGTCGGGTGCCGCCTGGCGCACGATCTCGTTCAGCGGCCAGAACGTGATGCCGTCGCCATACGGCAGGCATCGACCGGTGAACACCTGGGCACGGCCTTCGACGGATGACGCGAACTCCCGGGCGAGGCGCGACTTGCCGACACCGGCCGGACCGATGATCGTGCACAGCACCGCGCCCCGAGTCAGACGGGCGCGCTCGAAGGCCGTCCGAAGCTGTTCGAGCTCCAACTTCCGGCCCACGAACGGCGTCTCTCGGCCGCCGGTCGGAGGTCGCGAATCGGCGAGCCCCCGAACCCGCCAGGTCCCAGCACCGACGTCGGCACTGACCGCCTCGAGCACAACCCCGCTCACCAGATTCCGTGCGATTCCGCCGAGGAGGATCTCGCCCTGGGCAGCGGTGCGGGCAAGGTGGCCAGCACGCGTCACCGGCTCGCCGGTGACAAGCGGGTGGCCGGCAGCGGGATCGCCGGTGATCACCTCGCCGCTCTCGATCCCGATCCGCTCGAGGAACACCGGCACGCCGGCCGCATCCGGACCCGATCCCGCGGCCACGTCGCTGGCGGCGGCTCGCCAGTCGAGCGCGGCCCGGACTGCCCGGAGGCCGTCGTCCTCGTGGACCCGCGGCACGCCGAATACGGCCACGACCCGGTCCCCCGAACCCGCCTCCAGGACCCCGCCGTGTCGCTCGACGATGGTCGTGGCGATGGCGCGCCGACGCTCGCCGACCAGCCGCCATGACTCCGGGTCGGTCTCCTCCGGGCCTCCCATCGGGACCGGCTCCGCAACGACGACGGTTACGAGCTTGCGGTGCTCCGTCGTGTCGATCGGAGCCTGAGGCTCCGCCGACCTCGCCGACCAGGTCGGCGTTTCAAGACTGGGATCCTGCTGCAGAATGGCGACCTCGAGTCGCTGGAGCGCCGGGCTCGGGTCGATGCCCAGCTCGTCGCGGAGCGAACGATGGGCGTCGTGGTACGCGGCGAGTGCTTCCGCCTGGCGGCCGGAGCGGTACAGGGCGAGCATCAGCTGGCCGCGCAGGCGTTCCCTCAGCGGATGGCGCGCCACGAGGGCTTCGAGCTCGGCGATCAGGTGATCGGCGCGCCCGAGTGCCAGGTCGGCCTCGACCCGCCCTTCGGTCGCGACCAGGCGAAGCTCGACCAGCCGAGCGATCTCGGTCTGGGCAAACGGCTCGTACTGGAGATCGGCGAGTGGCTCGCCGCGCCACAGCGAGAGCCCTTCGCCGTAGGCGACGGCGGCGGCCGCCGGATCGCCCGCCGAGAGCGCCCGGTGCCCCTCCAGGAGCCGGGCTTCGAAGCGATCCCCGTCGAGCTGGCCATCCGCCACGCGGAGGAGGTAGCCCGGTGGCCGCGTGAGGAGGACGTCGCTGGGCCCTTCCCGAGCGCCCCGTCCCTCGAGCACCTTCCGGAGGCCGGAGATGCGCATCTGGAGCGCGGCCGCTCCGGTCCCGGGCTTGTCGTCGGCCCACAGCTCATCGATGAGCTGGTCGGTCGAGACGACCCGGTTGCGGTGCAGGAGCAGCAGACCCAGGAGCGCTCGTTGTTTCGCACCCGGGAGCGGGATGCGCCGCCCGTCGGTCCAGACCTCGAGGGGCCCAAGGATCAGGAACTCCACGCTCCGCCTCCAGTCGGCACCGTATCACGCGGACGTTGGCGGCCCCTTGGTCCGTCGTTGGCGCCGACCTTCATCGTCGGCGTCCGACAACCGGACAGTTCCTGGAGGACCACATGCGTCGCTACCTGTCGCTCCTGCTCGCATCGATCGCCCTGCTGGCCTCGGCCCAGGTCGCGCTGGGACATGACCTGAGGATCGAGTACATCTGCGCCAAGGCCGACGGCGATCATCTGTTCCTGACGGCCAACCATCGGGCCGCGGACGGGCTCGGGACGGCGATCGCGGCCACTGCCGAGATCACCCTCGCCCACTTCGACGCGGTCTGCCGAGTCGTCGGATAACAAGGCCGCGGCGGCCCACCGACGATCGCGAACGACAGATGCGCTCGCAGCTGAACGTCCGCGTCCGTGGCAGCGACGTCACGATTCGCGGGCACCGATCGCCTGGCATCGACGCTGGCCGCAATGACGATTCGTGGATGCCGACGATCGATGAGCTCTCGGTGCCGTCGAGCCGTGTCCAGCCGAAGAGGCCGGTCATCCGGTTGGCATCGATCGTCGCCGCCATGGCGGTGGTCGTCGGCGCGGGCCTCGCCGGTAACGACGCGATCGGCCCCGGGTCAGGGTCCGGGCCCGATCCGGCGCGCTCCATGCACGGGCCGGTCGATGATCCGCGGAGGACTGGTGAGCCAGGGCCGCCTTCGCGTCGGACGCCTCCCCGGGCGGAGATCGTCATCCTGCTGCCTGGGTCAGGTGATGTCGTCCTTGGCGGCGTGGTCCCGGTGGCCGGCTTCGTCACGGTGTCCGGCGCGCCGCGCGGGGTCAGCAGGCCGGGCGTAGTCCGCGTCACGATCAGCGCGGACGGCGCAATCCTGGGCGAGGCGACCCTGCCCGTCGTCGATGGTCGATACGTCGGCTGGATCCGAGTGGCCGCTCCCGCACGAGGAGTGGTCGCCGAGGTCCGGGTCCGGGATCAGGGGGCGGGGCAGACGGCGTCATCGCGGGAGTTCGTCCTTCAAACAGGCAGCTCCGCGGGCGGCCGAGGCTCGTCGGAAGGCCGAGCCTCAATCGGAGATCTACCGCGCGCGGGTCACCGGCATTCGATTCCAGAGCGCCAGGCGCCAATCGCGCCTCAGCCGGCGTGTTCGGACCGCGCCGGCTCCAGCGCTCGACGAGAATGGCGCGGGTAGACGACGAGCAGCCGGCCCGTTTCCGGCCCGAGGCACTCGACGTCGTGGGGCACCGTCGGGTCCCAGGCCACGTAGTCGCCAGGGCCCACCTCGAAGGTCGAATCGCCCTGGGTCATCCGCCATCGTCCCTCCAGGATCACGTGATGTTCGTCGCCGGTGTGGGCGTGGACACCGGTTGAGCGGCCGGGCGGGACGATCGCCTCGAGGATCCGGACATCGCGGGCCGTTCCGCCGTCGACCTCCTCCATCGATCCGCCGTCGATCCCGGCGACGCGCGGGCGGTCGGCGGCGCGCACGACACGCGGCGGGGACGCCGAGTCGAGGAAGAGCCAGGCGATCGGGACCTCGAGGGCCCCGGCGATCCCGATGAGGGCATCGAGCGACGGGACCGCCTTGCCGTTCTCGATCTGGCTCAGGTAGCCGACGTTGAGGCGGCTCCGCTCGCCAACCTGGGCGAGGGTCAGGCCGCGGGTCTGCCGCCACCGCCGGACCTCCTGGCCCACGTCCGGACGGCGCGTCGGGGCGGGATCCGTGGCGGCGCCCATGGCGGATTCAGATCGGACGTTTTGTTCTGTGCCCAAAGTACTTGACCTCCGGCCAACAGTGTGGCACAGTATTTGCATCGGCAACAAGATGTTGCCACCAGCCAAGAGCATAGCCGGTCGTGGAAGTGGCGACCGGCGGAACAGGGAAACGACATGAAGATCGCGATCATCGGCACCGGCAACGTGGGCTCGGCCCTCGGCGGCTCGTTCACCCGAGCCGGCCATGACGTCACCTTTGCGGCGCAGGACAATGAGAAGGCCGGGGCGGTCGCCGCCGCCATCGGCGCCCGCGCCGCGGCAACCCCGGCCAGCGCGGCCGGCCATGCCGACGTCATCGTCCTGGCCGTCCCGTACGCGGCGACGGGTGCGGTGCTCGACGAGCTCGGCGAGGCGACCCGCGGCAAGATCGTGATCGACGTCACGAACCCGCTCAAGGCCGACTATTCGGGCCTCGCCACGGACGGTGGTCCGTCGGCGGCCGAGCGGATCGCGGCCGCGGCCGACGGGGCTCGCGTCGTCAAGGCCTTCAACACGATCTTCGCCTCGGTGCAGGCCGACCCCACCGCCAGCGGCCGGACCGTGGATGGGCTTCTCGCCGGCGACGACGAGGCGGCCAAGGAGACGGTCGCCGAGCTCGAGCGCTCGATCGGGCTTCGCCCCGTGGACGCCGGCCCCCTGGCCAGCGCCCGCGAGCTCGAGGCGGTCGCGTGGCTGAACATCGGTCTCCAGCTCCGCAACGGCGGCAACTGGAACACCGCCGTGGTGCTCGTCAACCCGCCGGACAAGGCGATCGCGGCCTGAAGCCGCTCCTCCTCCCCGGCCCGGGCGGGGTACCCTGCCCGGGCCGGCCCTTCGCCGGACCAACCGCGTCCTGGAGCCACTCGTGACCACCCCAGATTCGGTCGTCGACCGCACGATGCCCGCGCTCTACCTGGGCCACGGCGCGCCGCCGCTCCTGGAGGACGAGGCTTGGGTCCGCCAGCTCGGCGACTGGGCGGCCGGCCTGCCGCGTCCCAGCTCCATCCTGATCGTCAGCGCCCACTGGCAGACCGCGCCGATCGCCCTCAGCGCGACCCACCCGGTTCCGCTCGTCTATGACTTCTACGGCTTCCCGCAGCACTACTACGAGATGACCTACGACGCTCCGGCGGCGCCCGAGCTGGCCACGAGGGTCCGGGCCCTCATGCCGGCGTCCGAGCCGGTCATCGAGCGGGAGACCCGCGGCCTGGACCACGGGGCCTGGGTGCCCCTCAAGGCGATGTTCCCGGAGGCCGACATCCCGGTCCTCCAGATGTCCATGCCGGACCTGGACCCGGGTCATCTGTTCGAGATCGGACGGCGCCTCGCGCCGCTCCGCAACGAGGGCGTGCTGATCGTCGGGAGCGGCTTCATGACCCATGGCCTGCCGTTCATCGCCGAGTACTTCATGGGCAAGCCCGGCGCCCCGCAGTGGTCGATCGACTTCGACGAGTGGGCCCGAGAGGCCCTCGTCCGGGGCGACCTCGACACGCTCTTCGACTTCCGGGAGAAGGCGCCGGGGATGCCCTGGGCCCACCCGACGGTGGAGCACTTCGCGCCGCTCTTCGTCACGCTGGGCGCCGTGGCGCGACCGGAGGACGCACCCCGGTTTGCGATCGAGGGATACGCGTACGGATTGTCCAAGCGGAGCTTCGAGACCCGCTGAGGGCGCGTGGGCGACGAGGCCCGCCGGTCAGGCCGCCGAGGCGGCCCGCCTGACGGCCGGGTTGGCGTTGCCGGCCGGCGACTGCTCCTCAAGCTCGGGCGCGTAGCTCGCCGCGCGGTGCTTGCCGCGCGCCTTGGCGTGGTACATCGCCACGTCGGACCGCCGAAGGAGGTCGTCGACGCTCATCGACTCGCCGGCGTGGCAGATCGAGACGCCGACGCTGGCCGAGACTCGGAGCGCGACGCCCTCGATCTCGACCGGCTCGGCGATCGCGGCCAGGAGCCGATCGGCGACGGCCTCCGCGTCCTCGAGCCGATCGGTCTGGGGCAGGAGGACCGCGAACTCGTCGCCCCCGAGGCGGCAGGCGAGATCGCCGGGGCGGACCGTCCCGAGGAGCCGGTGGCCGATGGCCGACAGCAGGGCGTCGCCGGCGTCGTGGCCCATGTCGTCGTTGACGTTCTTGAAGTCGTCGAGGTCGAGGAAGAGGGCGGCGGTGCCCTGCCCGGTCGCGAGGGCGGCCGCCACGCCAGCCATGAAGCGGCGCCGGTTGGCGAGCCCGGTCAGCGGGTCGTGGAAGGCCTGGTAGGAAAGCTGCTCCTCGAGCGCCGCCCGTCGCTCGATATCGCGGGCGAGGATCTGAACCATGCCGGCGAGCCGGATCAGCACGAGGACCGAGAGGATGGCCGTCGCCCCGGCGACGACGAAGACGACGGCGTCGGCGCTGCTGCGGTCCATCGCCAGGAGGGCGGGTCCGACGAGCATCGCCAGCCCGAGGAGGATGAGGCGGAGCGGCCCGAGCAGGGCGACGGCGACCGGCCGTGGCTCGAACGCCTCTGTCATCGTCGGGTGGACGGCGGCGGTCGCGAACAGCAGATAGGCGAGGAGCCAGACGCCGTCCAGCCAGCCACCCTCGACGTACGTCTCGTCGAGCGACTGAAGCCCGAACACGAGGTCCGCGCCGAGCGTCGCGACGAGGCTCGCCACGAGCAGCCGGAAGGCGACCGTGCGGGCGCCGGGCGTCATCACCAGGCCGAGGGCCATCCCGATCAAGAGCAGGTCGCCGATGGGATAGGCGACCGAGACTGCGAACGAGACCGGCTCGGGATCGGCGTACGCGGCGAGTGGGCCGAGGACGAAGGCCCACCAGACGACCGCCGCGCCGGTCGCCAGGATCGCCGCATCGAGGAGACCGGCACGGTCACCGCCGGTGACTCGCATCCGGATTGCGAGCAACAGCCCGACGGCGATGATCGGGTACCCGAGGAGGTACGAGATGTCGGCCGCCGACGGGTAGGGGTCCTCGCCCTGGATGGCAAGGATCGTCCACACGATGTCGCCGACCACGAAGGCCAGCTGGCCGGCCGCCACGAGGAGCCACGATCGCCAGCCCGCCGGGCGCCGATAGCCGATCGCGACGAGGGCCGCAACGACCGCGAAGAGGCCGATGAGGTCGTAGACGACCGACTGCTCGGTCGACGCTGGGGGCAGGAGGAAGAAGCCGAGGACGAGAAGAGCCCCGACGGCCGGGACGGCGACCCAGCTCCAGCTCCAGTGCTTCGTGATGTCGGAGGACATGGACGGCATGCAGAGCGCTCGATCTTCCGGGATCAGCCCCGGGTTGGCGCCCACTGTCACCACTCGCCGGCGGCGATCCAACCACCCGAACGTACTGCGCGTCGCCTCCCGATGGGAGCCGGCAGGCGCCGAGCCGCTCCCGGGCGCCTCAGTCGGCGTGCGGCGGGACGACGGGCGGTCGTTGGCGGAGCTTCAGGCCGGTCACGAGGCCGGCCTCGGCATCGCGCTCGATCTCGAGATCCAGCTCACCGCGCTTGCCCAGCAGCCGCCAGGTGGCCGAGGCGGCCCCGTCGCCGGCCACCGCCGGCCCGAGCTCGAGTGGCGAGTGCCGGGCGGCGACGATGCGGAGCACGCGGGCCAGCGCCGCCCGGTCGATCGCCGGGCCGACGTCGACGTCGCCGGGGAGGGCTGGCTCGGCAGGGCCGGCGGCGTTGATCGTCCGGACCACGGACGTCGCCACGGTGAGAATGGCCGCAGATGGCTCCCCGACGACCGTCAGGCCGAGGGCCTGGACGAGCGGCGCACCCGTCGGTGCCATGCGAACCTCGATCCGCACCCGGCCGCCACGCTCGCCGGCCAGCCACCAGGCGACGTGGAGCGGGGTGTCCGATTCGTCCGGGAGCCCCGGATCAGGATGGAGCGGCCCGTGGCTCGCCCGGAGCCGCTCGATCGCGGCGCGGCGTTGAGTCAGCGGCTCGTCGAGCTCGACGTTCATGGCGAAGAGTCGGCCGGCGATCTCGTCGTCCCACGCCTCGAGGAGCCGCTCGACGTCGGCGCGGGCGGCGGCGGTCGAGGCTGCCGGTCGGATCCGGCGCGCCGGCGCCACGTCCGCCGTGAGCAGGCTCGACAGGAGCTCGTGGCCGAGGAGCGTGCTCGGGGCGTAGCGGTGGTTGGCCAGCACGATCACGCCGAGCCCGGAGGCGCCGTGCCAGCGCATGCTCGATCCGTAGCCCGGATAGCCACCGCTGTGGCCCGTGATCCGGCCCCACCGTGTGTCGTCGACGGCATAGAGGCCGAAGCCGTACCCGCCCGCCTGGCCGGCCGGATCCGCGTCCGGGCCGGACAGGATGACCTCGGGAGCCCAGGGGCGGTGGACCTGCTGCATCTCGCGGCGAGTGGCCCTCGAGAGCGGCCAGTTGCCCTCCGGATCGTCGCGGGCCGGGACGGCGTCCGTGAAGAAGGCCACCCAGCGAGCGAGGTCACGGACGGAGGTGAAGACGCCGCCCATCGCGGCCAGCGCCCCGTACGGATCGATCGGCTCCTCGACGTAGGCGTCGTCGCGCCAGAGGTAGCCGTGGCCCAGGCGCTCGGCCGGCACGTCGTCGCGGAGGTACGTCGTGGCGATCATCCCGAGCGGCTCGAGCAGGCGCCGGTGGACCACCTCGCGGTACTCCGTCCCGGCAACGTTCGTGATCAGCCGCCCGAGGATCCCGTAGCCGAGGTTCGAGTACTCGAAGCGCGTCCCCGGTGGCCAGGCAAAGGTGAGCGGACCGCGAAGCAACGCGGAGAACGCCTCGAGATCGAGGCCCTGCTGCCGATCGCCCCATGGGTCGTCGGTCGCAAGGCCGGACGACATCGTGAGCAGGTGACGGACCGTGACGGGCGGCGAATCGGCGGTCGGGCCGCGAAGCTGCTCGAGCTCCGGGACGTGGCGTCCGATCGGGTCGTCGAGGGACAGACGTCCCTCGTCCCGCAGGCCGACGATCGTCGCAGCCGTGAAGCTCTTCGTCATCGACGCGATCCGGAACACGCTGTCGGCGTCGGGCGGCGCCGTCTCGCCGACACGCAGTGTCCCGATCCCGCGGCTGTGGACCAGCTCGCCGCCGATGACGACGCCGTAGGCGACGCCCGGGATGTGCTTGCCGGCCAGGTACGCGTCGGCAGCGGCGTCGGCGGCGCGGATGCCGTCGCCGAGCGCGATCATCGCGGGCCGGGAATCACGAAGCCGCCGGATGTTCGGCGGCTTCGACGGCGCTGCGTGCCGGCCGGGTGATCAGTGAGAGCAGGAGCGGGCCTGGCCCGCGTCGTCCGCCGTGCGGAAGCTCGAGCCGCAGCCGCAGCCCGTGACCGCGTTCGGGTTGTTGACCGTGAAGCCCGCGCCCATGAGCGTGTCGACGTAGTCGATCGAGGCGCCCTTCAGGAGGGGCACGCTCTGGCCGTCGACATAGACCCTGACGCCGTTGGCCTCGAGGACGTTGTCCTCGGGCGTGGGCTGGTCCTCGAGCATCATCCCGTAGCGATAGCCCGAGCAGCCGCCGGAGTAGACGTAGACGCGCAGGCCGACGTTCGGGCTCGTCTCTTCCTTCGTGAGCTCGCGAAGCTTGGCGGCGGCAGCGTCGGTGAGCGAGACGACGGTCGGCTGCTGGTCGATCATCAGGGGCGCCTCTTCGGAGGGGATGGATTGCGTGGCTGCCTCGATCGCCGAGGTCGTGGCCCCCATCGTACGCAAGTCAACCGATTTCGACAACCATCCCGCCCAAAATCCCGGGGTCGGGGCAGTCGGCGCACCGGCGCAGGCTTCGGGCGCCTCGGCTATCGTTGACGGGCTCATTCCGGCAGCCGGCGGGCCACCGCCCGGACTGGCCGGCACTTCTTCCCCACGAGCCCTCGATGCCAGTGTCCGATTCCACTCGCGCCCGCCGCTTCTCGTTGCCGGACCTCGCCGACGAGCGAGTCGACGAGGCGATCAGCACGTTCCTCACTGGTCCCGAGCAGCGGCGGGGCCGACCGGGTCCGCTGGCATCCCCGCCACCCGGCGGCAATCCGTTCGCGGCGCTCGAGACACGCATCGCCTGGCAGGAGGCGTTCCGCCGGGAGACCGCCCGAGGCGTCCGCTACCGGCGCCCCTCGGCGGTGATGATCATCGCCGGCGAGCCGACGGTCGACTCGCCCGAGGCTGCCCGCTGGCTTGGCCGCGTGGCCGCGCCGATCGCCCACGTGGTCCAGCGCGGGATCCGCGAGACCGACCTCGTGACGCGCACGGGTGACGCGCGCTTCCAGGTGCTCCTGCCGGAGACCACCGGGCGCGAGGCGACCCATATCGCCACTCGGGTCATCGCGGACTGCGAGGTCTGGCTCCGGGCCGTCCAGGCCCCTGTCCGGCTCCGCGTCGCGTCGTCGGGAACGACCGCCCACACGACGCTCGAGGTCGCCCTCGAGCGGGCCCTCGACGCCATCGAGACCGGCCCCGCCGCCTGATTCTGCGGCACGGCGGCCGCCTCGCCCGGACTCAGGCCTCGAGGCGCTCGACGACCGTCGCGATCCCCTGGCCCACGCCGATGCACATCGTGGCCAGGCCGTAGCGGCCGCCCCGGGCGGCCAGCTCGTGGACGAGCATCGTGACGAGGCGGGCGCCGCTCATGCCCAGCGGGTGCCCGAGCGCGATCGCCCCGCCGTTGACGTTGACGCGGTCCGGGTCCAGGCCGAGCTCGTCGATGCACACGACCGACTGGCTGGCGAAGGCCTCGTTGAGCTCGACGAGGTCGAGGTCTCCCGCCTCGAGCCCGGCCCGGGCGAGCGCCTTCCGGACAGCCGGGATCGGGCCGGCGCCCATGATCGCGGGGTCGACGCCGGCGACGGCCGTCGAGACGACCCGGGCCATCGGTCTGAGACCGAGCTCCCGGGCTCGTTCCGCCTCGACGAGCAGAAGGACCGAAGCCCCGTCGTTGATCCCCGAGCTGTTGCCGGCGGTCACGCTGCCGCCGTCGCGGAAGGCCGGCCGGAGCTTCGCCAGCGCCTCCGGCGTCGTGTCCGCCCGGGGATGCTCGTCGCGGCTGACGAGGATCGCATCGCCCTTCCGTTGGGGCACGGGGACGGGCACGACCTGGCCGTCGAAGGCCCCACGTTCGATCGCCGCGACGGCCCGCCGGTGGCTTGCCAGGGCGAAGGCGTCCTGCCGATCGCGGGAGACGGACCAGCGCTCGACCACGTTCTCGGCCGTCTCGCCCATGGAGTACGGGTAGTGCATCGCCGCGAGCTTGGGGTTGAGGAAGCGCCAGCCGAGGGTCGTGTCCTGGAGCTCGCGGGCGCCACGGTCCCAGGCGGCCTCCGGCTTGGCCAGGACGTAGGGCGCCCGGGTCATCGATTCGACGCCCCCGGCGACGAACACGTCGCCGTCGTCGGCGCCGATGGCGTGGGCCGCCGAATTGATGGCCTGGAGCCCCGAGCCGCACAGGCGGTTCACGGTCAGGCCGGCGACCTCGACCGGCAGGCCCGCCAGGAGGACCGCCATCCGGGCCACGTTCCGGTTGTCTTCGCCGGCCTGGTTGGCACAGCCGAGGATGACGTCCTCGATGAGGGCCGGGTCGATGCCCGAGCGATCGATCACCGCCCGGATGACGAGCGCGGCGAGGTCGTCCGGCCGGACCCCCGCGAGCGCGCCGCCGTACCGTCCGATCGGCGTCCTGACGGCCTCGATGATCCAGGCCTCGCGAAGGGGACGATGGGGGTCGCGTGTCATCGGGCGATCGTAGCGTGCGAGCTACGGCAGCGCCTCGATGGCATGAAGCGTGAGCGGGGGAACATCCTCGGGACCGCTGAACTCGACGGCATCGTTGAGACGGAATAGGACGTCGCCAACGGCGTATAGGTACTCCATCGTGCCGGCCGATGGGAAGACGCTGTAGCTCGCCCATGTCACCGACTTCCCGCCCAGTGTCAGATTCTCGAAGACGCCCGGCCAGTTCGGGTCGGCCATCGCCAAGGTACGGGCGGGGATGAGTTGCTCCGTCCGGGCACCCGGGAACCTGAAGGCGACAATCAGCACGCCTGGCGGCTCGTCGACATCCGTATAGGCGATCGCCAGATCGACGGAGTCGATGTCGACGCCGAGTGCCGCCGCGAGGTCCTGCGGCTCACCTGGACAGATGTTCAAGCACATGTCACCGCTGGCCGGGAAGTCGCTGGCCGAGAGGCTGGATCGCAGCAGAGGAATGCCGTCAAGCTCTACCGGCAGCATGGCCTCGAGGTCTGCGGCGGCCGGTGTCGCGGTCGGCGACGCCGTCAGTACGGCGCCTGGTGTCGGCGAGGCGGTCGCGACAGCCGTGAGCGTTGGCGATGGGTCGGGCGACGGCGAGGCCGCCACGATCACGGCTGGAGTCGATGGGCCCGACTCCTCGGTCGGCTCCACATTCACGTCGGGTCCTGCCGAGCACGCGACACCAACGAGCGCAACGAGCAGCGCCAGTAACACTTTTCGTGGGTTCATATCCCCGCGACCCTAGCGCGCTTGATCGACAACCAGGAAGGGTCAGAGGTCCCGTCGGCGCACGTCCCTCGTCCTGGCGGTCGTACGTTGGTTCGGCCGCATCCTGGCCCGATTCCAGCCGCGCCGGCGCTACGGATCGTTCGCGGCCGCTTGCTTGCCCAATTCCACTCATGGCAGCACTACGCACCGCCGGTCCGGCCACCGCGGCGTGCGACGCTCCGAATCCACCCCGCCGCGAGCGTGGCACGGCACGAATCCATCGACCCCGGGCGGCCCGAGACCCTCGATCGCCGCCTCGGAGCTGCATAGCGATGGCCCCACTGGAATTGGGCGCAATGGCAGCAAGTCATCGGCGCTCAGTCCGCTCGCGGCCGCGCCCGCGAGCCCCGCGGCTACCCGCGACCCACGCGGCGGCGCGGGCCCTCAGCCCCCGTGCCGCCGGAGCCAGGCGAAGGGACCCTCCGGGTGGGCCGCGCCCAGCCACAGCGCGGCGTCGATGTCGGCCTCCGTCGCGACGCCTTCGTCCCGGGCCATGACCGCCTCCCGAGCGATCGCCTGGCGGATCCGGCTGACGATTGGTTCCGGGCTGAGGGCGTGCTCCGGCCGGGCCGGGACAGCGACATGGTGGGGGATCGGATCCGACACGGGATCGTGCTCCCCGCCGTGGCGATAGAAGCCGGCGCCAGACTTCCGGCCCAGCCGACCCTCCCGGACGAGCCAGGCCTGGATCGGCGAGGGTCGGAGCCGCTCGGGTCGGCCCAGGCGCTCCCACACCGCGGTCGCGGCGGCGAGGTTGACATCGAGGCCGACGAGGTCCATCAGCTCGAACGGGCCCATCGGGAAGCCGTCGGCCCGCACGGCGGCATCGATCTCCCCGACCCTGGCTTCGCCGGCCTCGAGCATCCGGAGGGCCTCGATCGTGAACGGCCGGTTCACCCGGTTGACGATGAAACCCGGGCTGTCGGCCGACCGGACGGTGGTCTTGCCCCAGCCCTCGACGATCGAGGTTGCCCGGTCCAGGGCGGCCGGGTCCGTCCGCGCCCCGGCGACGACCTCGACGAGGTTCAGCACCGGCGCGGGGTTGAAGAAGTGGAGCCCGAGGACCCGCGCCGGGTGGCGGGCTGCGGCCTCGGCGATGGCCGTGACCGAGAGCGCGCTCGTGTTCGTGGCGAGGATCGCGTCGGGTCCGGCGGCGCCATCAAGATCCGCGAAGAGCGCCCGCTTGGCCTCGATGTCCTCGACGATCGCCTCGATGACGAGGTCGGCGCCACCGGCGACCGTGGCCGGATCCGGGCACGCCTCCAGGCGCGCCAGGCGGCCCTGGATCCAGGCTCGTTCGGCGTCGGAGCCGAGGCCGCGCTTCGCTGCCCGCCGCCGCAGGCCGTCCGTGATCCGGGACCGCCCGCGCTCGAAGGCGCCGGGCTGCTCGTCGTGGAGCCGAACCGTCCAGCCGGCCTCGAGCGCGACCTGGGCGATGCCCGCTCCCATCGTCCCGGCGCCGACGACGCCGAGGACCCCGCCCGATTCCGTCATGACGCCACGGTAGCGAACGGCGAGGCCCGCGTCCGCGACGTGGCCGGATGGCGCGCCGGTCAGCTCTCCGTCAGCTGCACGATCTGGATCAGGTTGCCGCAGGTATCGTCGAACACCGCGGTCGTCGTCGGGCCCTC
>Ga0209520_10000524_pt1 | contig 21450 bp, 24 predicted proteins | sample Rifsed16ft1_FD_184009 | JGI IMG/M metagenome (GOLD analysis project Ga0209520, IMG submission 184009) | Soil microbial communities from Rifle, Colorado, USA - sediment 16ft 1 (version 2) | ecosystem: Environmental > Terrestrial > Deep subsurface > Rock core/Sediment | place: Rifle, Colorado...
ATGTCAGATGTTGGGAGCTACCGTGCAACCCACAGCTACACGGGAATACGGAAGGACGGCATGTACTGTCAACAACACCAGCAAATTATTCAAATCAATTACCAAAGACATTGCCGTTTGGATGAGTCATGGCGACCAGGTGGTTGAATTGCCGACTGAATTCGAATCTCTTGCATTCACCAAAAATTGCCCTTTTGCAGCCGTAAAACACAAAACGAAGGCATTCTACGGTGTACAGTTTCACCCCGAAGTTACCCATACTCCACAGGGAAGTCAGATCATTCAAAACTTTCTCTATGAAATTTGTGGGTGCACGGGTGACTGGAAGATGCATTCCTATATAGAAAATTCTGTGATTGATATACGCAAACAGGTCGAAGACGGACGTGTAGTGTGCGGACTATCGGGTGGGGTTGATTCTGCCGTCACGGCAGCGCTCATCCACAAGGCCATTGGAAATAACCTGTCTTGCATTTTCGTCGACAACGGTCTTTTGCGGAATTACGAGGCAGAAGAGGTTATTAAGACATTTAGGGACAATTTTACTGTAGACCTGCACGCCATTGACGCACGCGATAGATTTTTAAACAAGTTGAAAGGAGTAATTGATCCCGAAAAAAAACGCAAGATCATTGGACACGAATTCATTGAGATTTTCAAGGAAGAGGCAAAGAAAATATCAGAGGCAAGGTTCCTGGCACAGGGAACGCTCTATCCTGATGTCATCGAAAGTATCCCTGCACACGGAGGTCCGACGGTAACCATTAAAAGCCATCACAATGTGGGCGGTCTGCCGGCAGAATTAGGGTTTGAGCTGGTAGAACCCCTGCGATTTTTATTTAAAGACGAGGTGCGTAAGATAGGTGAGGAACTTGGACTACCAGAAGAATTGGTCTGGCGTCACCCTTTCCCAGGTCCGGGTCTTGCCATTCGGATCATTGGTGAAGTGACAAAACCACGCCTGGAAATTCTTCGCAGCGCCGATAAGGTCGTTATCGACGAAATACGCAAGGCAGGGCTCTACCGTTCAATTGCCCAGTGCTTCGCCGTATTGCTTCCAATGAGCACGGTGGGAGTGATGGGAGACGAAAGAAGCTACGAAAATGTCATAGCCATACGTGCTGTAGAAACTACTGACTTTATGACCGCCGACTGGTACCCTATTTCTCATGAAATACTGGGAATAATTTCCAATCGGATTATCAACGAGGTCAAGGGCATCAATCGCGTGGTCTACGATATCAGCACCAAACCACCCAGTACGATTGAGTGGGAATAAAAGAACAACCACTCGTTCAGGCAGAATTATAAATTTGTTTTACATTCGATAAACAGGAGTTGTCTCCTACAACGCAGTAACGCTACTTTCAAGTCGCCTATTTTAGTCTCTTCCAAAAAACAGTAGCCTAAATTTAGCCATAGTACCTTTACCCACCCCTTAAATCCCCTCTTGGGAGGGGACAGGGGTGGGTCTTATAGCATCTTCTCCAATTCGAGCTATTCAACATAATTTTGAGTAGAGACAGGTTTAAAACCTGTCTCTACTATTTCCCCACGATTATTCTAAAAAACTTGACTCATCCCAGTTCCCCGTTTTCACGAGGACAAGTTTGTGAAGTTAAATCTCTGATAAAGTTTTTAAAGAGGAATCCTGTTTTGTTTTTGCTTTTTGATATTTAATGTTTAACTCGATAGTATAGGAATTTTCATTTTATTTGAGCGGTTTTCGTGGCCATAACCAATATGGTAAATAGTCTATGGAAGACCGCCACTTCATCGTTCGACTGAGTGCTCACGACGAAGTCCCCTCCTTGCGAAGGAGGGGAAAGAGGGGTGGTTATAAGTTCAAATATTTACGCAGTACTCTGTCGGCGAGAGGAGTCTATGCCCTGATTTGCTAGAATATCAGCACAGGCATTTTCCTCCCTGCGTACATGCTGAATTTTCCACTCAGGTATTTTCCCAAGAAATATCGTAAGTTCATGATAGAGGGGTAGAATGTTTTGGCTTTTTACACGGTAAGCGCCATTGATTTGTCTAACCAGGAGTTCACTATCGGTTTTAAAAGTTACCCTTCGGGCATTATAGGCAATAGCCTTTTGGGCTGCCAGTATCACGGCCTGATATTCAGCAACATTATTGGTGGACTCCCCAATAAATTTGCATATTTCCTCAAGAAGGCGGTAGTTCTTGTCAAAGATGGCTACCCCAATACCAGCCTTGCCAGGATTCCCTCTTGATGCCCCATCGGTATGTATGATAAGGTCATTAACATCTTTCTGTTTGTGCTTCGTAGTTTCGTGATGCGACTTATGAATATCGGTGGGTTCTTTCCCTTGTTTGGCCAAAATAATGTCTTGAAGGAGTGCGTCGATCATTTCTTTTGTAACAGAGGGATTTTCCCTGATTAGCTTTTCTGTATCCAGATATTTGGATATCAGTGTTACAAACTCTTGAGGAGATATATTTCCCATCTGTTACAGCCTCTTTGAATGGAATATTTTAATTGTATAGGAATTTTAATTTTATTCATGCGGGTTACGTGACCATAACCAGTATGGCAAATAATCCGCGGAAGACCACCCCTTAATCCCCTCCTTGCGAAGGAGGGGATTAAGGGGTGGTTATAAGTTAAATAATTGCTTCTATTCTAAAAATCAATTTTATGAATAGCAAACATTTTTAAAGAATCAAGTAAAGAAACTGCTGAATTTTTCTTGAAACGATGCATGTTTCAACGTAACATAATCGGCAATTCCAGTTTACTAGGTTAAATTATGAGCGACCATCTTATTACAGAAATTCTGAAGATCGAGGAAGAGGCCGACCGCATTGTAAATGAAGCCAAGCTGAAGGCCAGAGAGATTATTGCCGATATTCATAATGAGGTTGAATCTATCAAAACGACTTATGAAAATGAATATCGTCAAAAATTGGAGATAGTAAAGGCAAGAATTCATGAACTACAAAAGGCTGAAGAAGAAGGGTTGAGAAATGAATCTGAAGCGCTAAAAAAGAAACTCCTCCAGGTAAACAGGAAGAACGTGGAGGATGCCGTAGCGTGGGTAGTAAAACACATTTACGAGAGCTAATATGGCTATTGACAGGCTTAACAAATTAACTATCTTGCTCCCCACAAAAGATTCCCGGTGGTTTCTCAGTCAGCTTTACCAACTGAATATTGTCCATATCATAGACACATTTTCACACATTGACAATTCTTCTATTTCTTACTTCCAGGGATTTCCCACGGTAGTTGAAGAAATAGAGAAAAATATCCAAAAGTTAAATACTATCCTTTCTGTCTTGAAAATATTTAGCCAAAAAAAGAAAAGTTTTGTCGAAGGTATCTTTCCCATCCCAATGCAAGTTACTCAAAAGGAATTGGATCTGGTATGCTCACGTATTGATATTGAATCCATCCACAAGGAGTCTCAGGTTCAATACGAGAAATATTCGGCTTTTCAAAAACAGCACAAACAGCGAAAAGAGGAGATAGGCAAACTTACCGATTTTTTGCCTTTGGCGGATGAATTAACCCGATTGTATAGGAATTTCCATTTTATTCATGCGGGTTTACTGACCATAACCGGTATGGCAAATGAACCGCGGAAGACCATCCCTTCATCCCCTCCTTGCGAAGGAGGGGAAAGAGGGGTGGTTATAAGTTCAATCGGGAGCATTCGGAATGTCTCATTCTTTTACTGCGAGGTATCGGAGTCTCGATGGATTCGGCTAATGAAGGATGAACCGTCCTGTGAGTATTTTGCATGGCAGATTGTTTCAAAAACCGATGAGAAATTAAAAATCCTTTTGGCATATTTAAACCACGATAAAGACGTTGCACTCAAGATAATCGCAAAATTCGATCTTAAGGAGATGCCTTTCCCTGTCTTACCGGGTAATATAAAAGACCACTTTGACAAATTGGTCTCGGAAATGACCAATGTGGCTCGGGAAGAGAGTCTCATTCGTCAGCGACTCATTGAGTTATCCTACGAATGGCGTTCTCTGGAAATTCTATTGGGATATTGGGAAAATGAGAAAAATAAAATGATTGCGCAGCGCAGATGTGCCATGTCTAAAAGGTTCTTCGCATTGGTTGGATATGTTAAAACAACAGACAGGTTGAGACTAGATTCAATGCTAGATAACGAATTTCCGCATGCGTCAGTTTTTTATGAAGAACCGTCACCGAAGGATAGAGTGCCCGTTTCCATTACACTCAACAGGTTTTTTAAACCTGCACAACTATTAATTAATATGTTCGGATTGCCCAATTATTTCACCTTCGATCCAACACCCTTTGTCATCGTATCTTTTTTAATCTTCTTCGGGCTTTGTTTTGGCGATGTATTTTATGGGTTATTTTTAACCGTCTTTTCTGCATGGATGGTCAGAAAATACAGGCATTCTGAACCGCTTTCCAACTTCATGAAACTGTTCCTTTATGCCGGTATTAGCACGATGATCTTTGGCGCCCTGACGGGTGGATGGGCGGGGGACTTATATAACCCCAGGTATTTAGGGGAAGATAACCTTTTGTTAAAAGCAAAAGAAAGGTTCATGATCCTTGATCCCCTTTCGAAACCTGTTATTGCACTCTTAATTGTTATAGGATTGGGTGTGTTAAATCAATTTTATGGTATCACACTCAGGATGTATGGAGAAATTTTAAGGAAGAATATCATGAATGCCATATGTGACGGATTATTGTGGCTTATCATGTTGCCTGGATTTTTGATTCTGACAGCAACCATTTTTCTAGAAATACCGGACTATGTTGTTAGTATCGGGAAATACCTTACTATTATTGGTGCAATCGGATTGATCTCGACACAGGGACGCAACGAGAAGGGGATTGCTGGCAAAATTTTCATGGGGATTGTTAGCTTATACGGTATTGTGGGCACATATGGATGCTCCGGTTTCATTGGAGACGTTCTTTCCTACACCCGTATCCTGGCCCTCAGCCTTACAACTACAATTATCGGCATGGCATTTAACATCGTAGCGTCATTATTCAAAACAGGGACGTTTATTGGCATGATACTATTTATAATTACCCTTGTCACGGGTCATATGTTTAATTTTGTTATGAGCATTCTCGGCGCCTTTATTCATCCGGCACGATTGATCTTTCTGGAATTATTTGGAAGGTTTTATGAAGGGGGGTCTCCTAAGTTCCAACCTTACGGTTTTGGTAACCAGCGCATAGTCCTTAAAAAACACACTTGATGATTATCTTGCAATGGTGGAAGATTACAGATGAAAGAAAACCACTTGCTTGACGGAATAAAAGAACAATAACACAGTCCTTTTTCATTGATATTTATCATTATTTTATGCACTAAAGGGAGTAACAAAAGTATTTCCCTTCCTTGCGAAGGAGGGGATGAAGGGGTGGTTATCAAATATGACAGAGATATTCAATAAAAAAGAATTTATATGAGGAGTATACAATCATGATAGAATTACTGAAGTTGTATTTTGTGCAAACGGGGTTTGGTTGGGTTGTCCTTGGCGCTATTGTAGTGGTTACGGTGAGTTGTCTGGGTTCTGCAAAGGGTATCTGGATTGCCTCGTCTCAGGCGGCAGGTGTCCTCTCTGAAAAGCCTGAGCTCTTTGGAAAAATGCTCGTACTCATGGCGCTGCCGGGTACCCAGGGTTTTTACGGTTTCATTGGTGCTATTATGATTGCCCTGCGTAGTGGTATTATTATTGGAAATATAAATGTATCTCCTGCCGTTGGTGTTTCAATTCTTCTTATTGCAATATGTATGGGCATCGTAGAATACATAACTGCAATCATGCAAGCCAAGGCTGCAACGGCGGCTATCAACCTTACTGGAAAACAACCCGAAGAGGGCGGGCGTGCTATATTGATTCCTGCCCTTGTTGAAACCTATGCCGTTATTGCCTTATTGATTTCTATCTTGCTGATTACGTGGTTGACCAAAGAGGGGGGGTTGACATTTACTCCTGCGGCACAAGCTTTACCCAGTTTTTGACAAATGCCTGTTTAAATTAGGCATTCGGCGACTATTTCTATTTGCATGTAGGGGTAATTCATGAATTACCCCTACCAGATTTAAATTCCTGAACTATATAACTTAACGCTATGTAAAGATATTGCCATATGTCCATAGAACGGATCAGAAACCACATTATCGAAAACGCCAAAAAAGAGGCTGAGCAAATCATCAAAACGGCTGGGGAACAGTTCCGTAATGAGACTGAATCGGCAAAGCTTTCCTTAGGGAAAAAATACCAGGAAATATTACAGGTTGATGAAAAGCGCCTCAGGGAGGATATGAAAAGGTTTTTGGGCAAATTAAAAAGTGATTATAAAATGGAATTACTGGAGGTTAAAAATAAGGTGATCGATAGTGTTCTGGAAAGCGCAGTCTGTCGAATACAATCGCTTCCTGATAACGATTATTTGATTTTGATGGGAAAATGGCTGGCAAAAGTACCCGATCATCTGGAAGGGGAGTTGTCCCTTAACACAAGGGATTTAAAAAGAATAACCAATGCCTTTGTCGATGACATTAATAAGGGCAGAAAGGCAAGGATTAGCCTGAATACAAAGGCAATTTATATAAAAGGCGGTTTTATTGTAAAGACAAAGCATTATGAGATTGATTATGACCTGGATACCATTGTGAAAAATCTTCGAACGACATTAATCCCGAAGCTAAGCAACATGCTGCGATTATCTGATGTAGAAGTGTAGCATGATAGTATGAGAATTATTGTTTATTTGAGCGGTTTTCGTGTCCATAACTAATATAGTAAATAGTCTATAGAAGACCTCCCCTTCATCCTCTCCTGGCGAAGGAGGACATTGAAGGGTTTTAATTCTACCTCCCCTTTATCCCCTCCTTGCGAAGGAGGGGAAAGAGGGGTGGTTGTAAGCGCCTGATTTATTTGGGACGCAGATTTCCGCAGATTTTCCCAGATAAAGGGTTTCTTAATCCTGATAATCTATGTTTATCTGTGTCCAAGTCCAAAAATTCAAATAGTCATGTAGGATGGGTTAAGCGAAGCGAACCCATCATCTGTCCCCCGCTGGCTGGGGATTAAGGGGGTGGACGGGCATAAGTAGGAGTTTCGGCAGGTTTATAGCCTGAATATCCATAAGTTTGTTTAGACAATAGCACACTATGCAATGAACGGTGGGCCAGACGTAGGATTCAAGATGAAAATTCGTATTCATAATGAAGGGGTAGTTGAAGCGGTGAAGAAGTCCAGTCCACCCCTTACACCCCCGCCAGCGGGGGACATGACGGGTTCAATACAAATAATGGATTGATGGTAATTATAGATTCCTTAACTTAACACGTATGGGGTAGGGGGTGGGCTGGGTGCGCGTTCAGACTGGGTCAAATGAACGATTTTCTCTCTTTCTGAAAATTCCATCCCCACTTTGATGGTTAAAATAGCTCACAACGCCATACAACGAGAAGAAAATGGCATTATTTAGGGATTTGTACCCACTTTTAGAATAATAAAGTTCATTTGGCACAGTCTGGTTGCTTCACCCAACCTACAGGCTGTGTCCAAAAACGGAAATTCATATACTTCGAATTAAATGAGCAATATGGAAAACAGTGTGCGCCATTATGATTGGTGTTACGTATCGGGACGGGTTAACGTCCTGGAGTGCAGCTTGCTCAACCAAAAATTCTTCGAAACATTGCTGTCCTGCGATGATTTTAAAGACGTGCTGACAAACTTAAATAATACCCATTTGAAGGCATACTTTACCCATGCGAAGCATTTGTACGAATTCGAGAAATTGCTCGATGAATATTACTACAACCGATTAGATGAGATTCGGTCTTTATCACCCGACAGCGCTGTCTGCGACTTTTTCTTATTAAGGAATGACGTCCATAATCTGAAAAGGTTTATAAAGTCTGAGATACTTGGCGCAAGCGTGGATAAATTTTATCGAGGAACTATGAGCAGGGATGAATGGGGTAATGTCTGGCAAGATAAATCAACGGCTTTACCAGAGATATTCAGGGAATCAGTCTCATTTGTCAAGAAGGTCGTACTACAGCATAACCATAATCAAATTACCCCGCATATTTCCCCCCCTTCGCAAGGGGGGGATGAAGGGGGGGTAAAAAATGAATTGTTGCCTTTTGTTATTGATTTGATTTTCGATGGTGCTTATTTACGATATATTGAAGGTTATTGTAAAAAGATAGATGTTGAGATTGTCAAACGATACTTAAAGTTATACCAACTCATGAAAGGTCTTGAGGTAATACGGCGTGCAATATCTTTAAAGCTCGACATGCAACTCTTGGATCAATACTTTCTGGAAGGATTCGAACAGAATCACTTATTTCGCAAACTTGTTATAAACAAGGTATGGACATCGGAAAAGAAATTGCGTGAGATTCTGGAAGATGATGTCAAAAAACTTTTTGCCTATAAATCATCTGCAGGGGCAATTCATGAATTGCCCCTACATGTTGTACACGGAAATCAATTTATGGGACTTTTCGGACAACACCTGCCAGAGAATGAAAATATCATACAACTATTATCCTCAAATTTATTTCCCAAAATATCCTTTCGATACGAAGTGGCAACCGATAATTATTTATTGGACATGCTCCGTCCAGTAAAGTACATCCCATTCGGATCTGAAAGGGTGTTTGGGTATCTGTCCGGCATCACTACAGAAGTATTTAACTTAAAATTGGTGTTGGGTGGAAAAGTGCACAGGATAGAAAATAATTTATTAAGAGAGCGATTACGAAGAACCTATGTTTAAAATTGTCATCATCGGCGAAAAGGAAGATATCCTGCCCTATCAAAGCATAGGGGTTGAAATTGAACCTGTGAAAACGACTGCAGATACCGTTTCTGCTCTCAGGAAAACAGCCCAAAACCCTCATGTGGCAATTATATTAATCACAGAGAACATGGCAGAACAGTGCCTTGATACGATTACCGGGTTAAGGAGTAAAAGGAAGATGGCAATTACAATCGTTCCTACAGAGCAAGGAAGCCGGCAAACCAGCATGATGGAACTCAGCAAAGAAATCGGGCGTGCCGTAGGGTTGGATATTTTAACAAAGACAGGGGTAAATGCTTCGCCCCTACACTAAAAGAGGATTTCGTTATGGGAAAAATTATCTCGTTTATTAATTATAAAGGCGGTGTGGGCAAAACAACCACTACCTATCACATAGGTTGTGCCCTTGCATTATTTCACGACAAAAAGGTGTTGCTTATTGATGTTGACCCGCAGACCAATCTTACGTTTTTATGCGCTATTCCGGAACGATGGAAGAAGTTTAAAGAGGACAACGGAACTGTGGCAAAACTGTTTCATGCGTATTTGAATAATATGCTGGATAGGTTTGACCTTGGGAAAATTATTTGGAGATTTCCCATAAGAATAGGCACAAATGAGGTTATTGCAGAATTAGAACTGATACCGTCTGATGTCGAATTGCTGGGGGTTGATATTGACCTGGCCGCAAAAACTACGAGAAGGAATGAGACGAGTTTTTATCATGAGCATCTTAACGTGCTAAGACGGACGATCAGTAAATTAAAATCAGAATTTGGTGTAGATGCCTCCCATAATGTGAGAGACGCGCGTTTTTATATAGAACAACGCAGCATCCTCAAAAAAGTAATAGATACGGTAAAAGATAAATATGATTACATACTCATTGATCGCCCTCCAAATCTTTATCTCGTTACTCAAAATTCACTAGCCGCAAGCGATTATTATATCATAACGACCATCCCCGACCATCTATCAACTATTGGCATAGAGATACTCACAAGGAAGATTACCGCATTAAACGAGGAACTCGTCCAGAAGTACCGTATTGCAGGAGCAAATGGAAAAGCAGTTACCCTTGGGGGAATATTATTTACCATGGTTCGTACTGCGGGACCAAATATCGTTACCACAAATAAAAAAATAATGCACGATATTCATGAAAAATATGGTGAACTATGTTTTAAAAATCATATTTCGTGGGGGACTGGCTATGTAGAAGCCGCAGCTCAGGCAGCGCCTGTCTTTTCATTACGTGAGGAGAATGCAATGCGTGTAGCGGAACAGTATAAAGAGGTAACAAAGGAATTTTTACAGAAAGTTAATGGTGATTAAAAATGGCTGGAAGGAAGAAGAAACTCGATCTGAAAGACACCCTGGCAAAGATAAAAGAATGTCTGCCGTTGTTGCCGGGAGATGAAGAAAAACAAAAGACAACTCAAATTATCTCAGAATTATTACAAGAGCTCGAGGTGCTAAGAGAAGCAATTAATCAGTTTCCAGATGACTCTAAGGTAAATAATATATCCGGCGCTATACAAACGCTGGTATCTTTCTTTGATACCATAAAAGACAAATCGCTCCTTGCAGCGATGCTCTTGCCGAAGAAAACAAGGGCCAGAAAAACTGCGGGTAGTTTGGTTGATACGGACGCATTATTAAAACAACTGGAAGGATTACCCACAGAGAAAATATTTGGAGAACTCACAAAGCACAAGAAAGACGCCCTTCTTGAGTTGTCTGCAAAGATGAACATAACGGCAAATAAAAAACTCACGAAAGGATCCCTTGCAGATAAGATATTCAAGCTGGGATTTGCAAACAGGAGAGGTTATGACCTATTGGGCAGTAAACACGGTGAATGAGAGTAGGGGCGAAGCATTTGCTATGCCTGGCATGAATTCATTCTTATATAGAACAGCAAATGCTTCGCCCCTACTTCACGAATTTCTGACAGTGGAGGGAAAGATATGAAATCAGAAATATCCTTTTCTTTAAAGACACCCCTTAATATTGAAGTCAGAACTACCGTTCAATATTGGGAATATCTGGTTACATTCAAACATCCCGTAATGAAAAGTAAGGCGGATATTGTAAAGTCTGTTTTGCAGATGCCTGATGAAATAAGGCAAAGCAAAGTGGATAAAGATGTCTTTCTTTATTACAAACAGTTTGATAGACTGTATTGTGTAGTTGTCAAACACGCAGGAACGGAAGGTTTTTTAATAACTGCATATCCTACTGAGAAGGTAAAGGAAGGAGATGTAATATGGACAAAGTAATGGTTTATTATCACAAGGATTCGGACACAATGGATATTTGGTTCGGCAATCCCGAAGATGAAGTTGTATGTGAGGAGGCAGGAGAGGGTATTATCCTTAAAAAGGATAAAAATGGAAAGACCATCGGTATTGAAAAACTCTATGTCAGTAAAACTGTTGGTATAGATAAACCATTACCTATAGAGTTAGTAGTGGCTTAAAATCACAGCATCCTTTAATTAACCTCAAATTTTTTCAGGCTGTTTGGGTATGAAACTGCTCCGACGGATGCATACCATACATTGTTTATTTAGAAATATTTTATTAGTATAGGACTGAATGGGGAAATGCATTATCGGATAGCCTGTTTTGAGTTGACATCATTGTCAATAGCAAAGATTTGACACCTCCGCTCCTTTCATGCTTCGCCCCTACTGTTACAAGAAATAACCAAAAAACATTTAAAATGCGTTCTATATTTAAGTAGGAAACGGGAAATGGATTTTTATACAGTTGTATTGCGTAAAAGCGGAAGTTCCTGGGTTGCTTTGTGCTTAGAGAATGGATTAGTAGGGCAGGGAGGTGGAAAAGAAAATGCAATTGAAAAGCTCAAAGAGGCCATCGATTCGTTTGTCGATGTTTGTAAAGAGGAAAGTGAAGTTTATACTGCCTCGCTATCTATGAAAGACCTTCACGAATTTCTGACAGTAGCGTGAAAAGAGCCTGCCTCAGAATCGTATGAATTAAGGGCAGTATATGCCTAAGAATATTCCGTCGCTTAAACCAATAGTCTTTAAAATTCTTAAGGACGGAGAGGTATATTTTATGGAAATAGGTAGTCATGATATTTGTTATTAGATGTAAGGATGGGTTAAGCAAAAGCGAAAGGGAAAGTTATGAACTTAGAAAAATTTGCTTCCAAATATAAAAGAGAACCGCGTCAAAACTCTAATCTAAGTACAGAATATATCGATGAAAGTATGAGACCTTTTCTTCAACCTGATACACCGGAAATGGTTGCAGCAACCACTTTAGACAGTCCTTTACCGAAATACAAGTTATTGCACGAACTCGACCTTCAAGACACTTTACCTCTTTTTAATTCAATCCTAATATATCGAATACTTAAAAGAATGTATGATAGTCGTCCTGACATAGTGGGAGTGATTGTTAGTCGCAAAGCAACTAACAAGAATATAACAGAGGATGAAATTATTGGTTGTGGTGCATCTGATTGGAGTTATTCTATGAGGATTAATGACTCATTAACAGCAGAAATCAGAAGTATGTTCAATAATACCAGACTTAAGCTTCGCTTTTGGTCTTGTTGTACACCCGATGATGAAAATGCTAAAAAAGAATATGGAAGATCGATGGCAGACTTTTTCAATGATTTTAATAAGATACTAGAGAATAACCTTTCTCTGTTCGAAGAAAAAGCTTTGAAAAGCAATCATCATAAATCTAATGTACCGAATATATTTGCCGAAAAATATAAGGCAGCGGAAACACTTCTATTATTTGCAGACACTTTTGATCTAAAAGCTCCGAAGATTCAATTAAAGTTTTTGGAAATGCCTGCGGTTTCATCTACTGGAGCTATTTATCTCTCTTCAGCAATTTTCTTTATAATTGCTTTAGAATCTTTAGTAAACCTTTTGTACAAACAGCCATGGATGATAAAACCAGAAATTGGGTCGAAGGTTGGATAAAGGAATTGGTGATACTTCAAGACCATTGCAATAGGAGTTAATGTGCCTAATTTGTTTGTGCATGCAGAAAATGAGATATTTGAAGAGACAAACTACCTCTTTGCGACAAAATATAGGTAAAGACAGAACTGATGCTAAAGTTATTATTATCTTTTTGTTGAATGATGCATGAAATTTGGCAAACATGAGGTAACAATGCCGGTTGATATAGAATTTAGCAAACATGCCTTGCTAAAGATTTCAGTATTAGAGGCGCATGGAATTAGGATTTCAAATGAAATAATTGAAGATGTTGTTAAGATATGAAAAGGATTAGATATAATCAAGATGTTGACGCACTTCTCATAGAACTCTCAGATAAACCAATAGACTATGCTGAGGAAGAAGGGCAAATTATCATCCATTTTTCTCCTGAAGGTGAACCCGTTCTTATCGAAATCCTGGATGCAAAAGAATTTGTTTTGAATACCCTTTCCAGCGTAATAAAAGAAAATAGCTTTTGAAAATGGAAGTTGTATGGGACATTTATGAGTTTAAATTTATTCGGGAGGAAAATGAAGATGGATTGGAGAAATCATATTGTAAGCACACCCGATGTGCTACGGGGTAAGCCCAGGATTAAGGAAACTAGAATTCCAGTTAGTCTTATCCTTGGATATTTAGCGGCAGGCAAAACCTCTGAGGAAATCATAGGAGAATTTCCCGGCATTACAAAAGAACAAATTGCTGCCTGTTTAGATTATGCCCGTCAGTTGTCTGAATTTGAGGTCACGGTTTAATGGCTTTAAGATTCTTTGCGGATCACTGCATATCCAATTTTATAATTAAAACTAAAAGCGTAGAAATATGATAAAAAGGAGGCAGGTTAAATAGAGACAGGGATCGTTTATTGGCAAACAAATAGTAGTCGCTGTCCTATTTATTCTGTGTATATCTGAGAAAATCTGTGTCCTAACTTGATATTTTTATGAAGTTACAAAATGTCTAATAACGGAACAATCATCAAGGTTTCTGGCCCACTCGTCGTAGCCAGGGGTTTAAGCGGGACATGCATCTATGATATGGTGCGTGTCGGAAACTACAAACTCTTTGGCGAGGTGGTGGAGATACGGGGTGAAGAGTATTTTATTCAGGTCTATGAGGAGACGGAAGGTCTTGGGCCGGGTGAACCGGTCTATCCAACCTATAGCGCATTTAGTGTAGAATTGGGGCCGGGGCTTATCGGCGCTATTTATGACGGCATCCAGAGACCACTGGATGTTATTAATCAGTTGCACGGTGATTATATTGTACGAGGCATTGAACATCCGCCTTTGGATAGAACAAAGAAGTGGCATTTTCATCCAGTAAAACATGTGGGTGACGAGGTTGTTTCCGGTGATGTGATTGGGTATGTGCAGGAATCGAAGCTTGTGCAGCACAAGGTCATGGTGCCTGCGGATGTAAAAGGAAGGCTATCATCAATTGAAGAAAAAGAAGCGACGATTGAGGATGTCATTGCAAAGGTTGAGACTGTTACAGGCACAAAAGAATTGACCATGCTTCAAAAACGGCCGGTAAGGAATCCCCTTAAGGTAAAGAAAAAACAGCAGACAACTGTTCCCCTGGTCACAGGGCAACGGGTTATTGATATGTTTTTCCCCATTACAAAGGGCGGTGTCGCTTGCATACCAGGACCTTTTGGAAGTGGGAAGACGGTGATTCAACACCAACTATCCCGTTGGGCGGATGCGGATATTATCGTGTATGTGGGTTGTGGTGAACGCGGGAATGAGATGACAGAGGTGTTGATAGATTTTCCCGTTCTAAAAGACCCGAAAACTGGCGAACCACTCATGGAACGAACGGTATTGATTGCCAACACCTCCAATATGCCAGTTGCTGCGCGGGAGGCATCGATTTTTACGGGGATTACCATTGCCGAGTATTACCGGGATATGGGGAACAGCGTGGCGCTCATGGCCGATTCTACCTCACGGTGGGGTGAGGCCATGCGGGAGATATCCGGTCGATTGGAAGAGATGCCAGGCGAAGAAGGCTTTCCAACATATCTGAGTTCCAGACTGGCCAGTTTTTATGAGCGGGCTGGAAATGTAGTCTGTATGGGATCGGATGAACGGCAGGGGAGTTTGAGTGTAATTGGTGCAGTCTCACCTCCGGGCGGTGATTTCTCAGAACCGGTAACGCAATCTACCTTACGCGTAGTAAAAGCATTCTGGGGACTGGATGACAGGCTGGCATCCCAAAGGCAATTCCCTGCAATTAATTGGTTGACCAGCTACTCGCTGTATCAGGACGTTGTGGATGTGTATTCCATTACCAATATCCATAAGGATTGGAAGACGTGTCGTGTTAAGGCTATGGGGATATTGCAAAAGGAGGCTGAACTGGAGGAGTTGGTGAGGCTGGTAGGAATCGATTCCCTTTCACCAAAAGATCGACTTCTTATGGAGGTCGCCCGAATGATTCGTGAAGATTTCCTGTATCAGAATGCATACGACCTCCGTGATACATATACCTCCCTGGAAAAACAGTTTCTTATGTTAGCAGTAATCATAAGGTTTTGTGATAAGGCAAACGAGCTATTGCAATCCAATGTTGAGCTTTCAGCGATACTATCTATTTCTTCACTTTCAGACATTGCTCAGATGCGTTTTATCCCAGAGGAGAATCTTGGTGAGTTTGATAAACTGGATGCAAAGATGATGCATGAATTAGGGGCGTTGCTTCAAAACGATGAGAAAAACATTTGAAACCACAGATTGCACAGATGACACAGATAAGAAAACGAATCATCTGTGGAATCTATTGACACAAAATATGTTTATGAATCGATGAAAAAAGACCCAAGAACTCATGCAATTATTGGAGCTGCAATGGAAGTTCATATCATTGTAGGCCCAGGACATCTGGAAGCAGTATATCAAGAGTGTTTGGAGATTAAATTTGAATTAAGAGAAATTCCATTTATTCCTCAACCCAGATTGGAAGTATTCTATAAAGATCGGAAATTAAAGAAATTCTATATTCCTGATTTCATTGTTTATAATGAAGTAATAGTTGAAATAAAAGCTGAGAAATCTTTAACAAGGGTTGACGAAGCACAGTTGATAAATAGCCTTGTTATTAGTGGTCATGACGTAGGATTACTTCTAAATTTTGGTGAAGAGTCTCTTCGCTATAAGAGGTTCATAAGTTAGATTTCATAAATACAGCTTATACAGATTATGCGGATAAATAAAAAAATCTGTGTAATCTGCGAAATCTGTGGTTAAGTTTTGATATTATTCGTTACGAGGCGGAGAATTGCTAAAGGAATATTTGAATATCCAGGATATTATCGGCCCTCTCATCCTGTTACAGGAGGTGGAAGGGGTTGCTTACGGTGAGCTTGCAGAGATAAAACTATCCAGCGGTGAGGTGCGGCGGGGAAGGGTGCTGGAAATTGCAGACCGCAGGGCGCTTGTTCAGGTATTCGAGGGAACACGCGGGATTGCCAGGGATAATATCAAAGTAAAATTCCTGGGTAAAGGGATGGAGATCGGCGTATCGCCGGATATTATTGGAAGGATATTTAACGGGGCTGGAAAACCGATTGATGGCGGCACACCTGTCATTCCGGTAAAATATTTGAATATCAACGGCAATCCTATCAATCCCTGCGCCCGTGATTATCCCAAAGAATTTATCCAGACGGGGATTTCTTCCATTGACGGTATGAACTCCCTCGTGCGTGGTCAGAAGCTGCCTATTTTTTCAGGCGCTGGACTCCCGCATGCGAAGATTGCTGCACAGATAGCGCGACAGGCAAGGGTGCTTCAATCTGATGAAAAGTTTGCCGTGGTCTTTGCGGCTATGGGGGTTACCTTTGAAGAGTCGAATTATTTTATAACGGATTTCAGGAAAACAGGCGCTATTGAACGGGCTGTCCTCTTCATAAATCTGGCTGACGATCCAACCATAGAGCGTATTGCCGTGCCGCGTATGGCGCTGACTGTGGCCGAGTATCTTGCTTACGAAGAAGACGCTCACATTCTGGTCATACTCACAGATATGACGAACTATTGCGAGGCCCTTCGTGAAATCTCTGCCGCCAGGAAAGAGGTGCCTGCCCGCCGCGGCTATCCGGGTTATTTGTATACCGACCTGGCATCCCTTTATGAGCGTGCAGGGCGTATAAAAGGTAAAAGAGGTTCGATTACCCAGATACCTATTCTTACAATGCCGGAGGACGATAAGACACATCCTATCCCAGACATTACTGGCTATATTACTGAGGGACAGCTTATGCTCAGTCGCTTACTTCATACACAGAGTATCTATCCACCTATCGATGTCTTGCCGTCGCTTTCCAGGCTCAAGGATAAGGGAATTGGTAAGGATAAGACACGGGAAGATCATGCTGACGTTGTAAATCAGCTCTATGCGGCTTACGCAAGGGGTAAAAACGTCAAGGAACTGGCCGTTGTACTTGGCGAATCGGCGCTGACGCCAACGGACGTGCAATACATAAAATTTTCTGAATTATTTGAAAAGATATTTCTACTACAGGGTGAGGAAGAGGATAGAACGATTGAAGAAACGCTTAACCTTGGCTGGAAAATTCTGGGATATTTACCAAAAACCGAATTGAAAAGGATCAAACCGGTATATATTGAAAAATATTACAAACCATGGAATAATTCACCACAGAAAAACACGGATTGACAATGAGAATACAAATCAATGCCACCAGGATGGAGTTTTTTAAACTGCGCCGCAGGCTCTCAACGGCAGTGCGAGGGCATAAACTCCTGAAAGATAAAAACGAAGGGCTTATGAGGGAGTTTTTGCTCCTGGTAAAGGCGTATAAAGATGCACGTCATAGACTGGATGCGGGTTTACCCAAATGTATGAAGATGTTTGTGCTTGCCCAGATTGCCTCTTCTTTTGAGATAGTTTCTGCTGCTCTAGAACAATCAAAAGGGGCATTGGAATTAAGGATTTCTGAGAGGAGTGTCTTGAATATTAAAGTGCCTGTATTCGATGTGTCCGTAACTGAAAATATCTCGTACAGCCTTGTAGATACACCCGTAGACCTTGACGGTGCGATTGTACAGCTAAAAGAATTTTTCCCTTATGTGGTACGGTTTGCAGAACTGGAACAGTCCATTCGTTTGTTGGCAAGGGAGATTGAAAAGACCCGCAGGAGGGTGAACGCCCTGGAATACGTGCTGATTCCGCAGTTACAGGAATCCATAAAATTTATAAAAACTAAATTGGACGAAATGGAACGCTCAAACATCAGCAGGCTTATGAAGATAAAAGAAATGCTGGTATCAAAAACAGTTGTTTAAATAAATGTATTTTTCCCCTCTAAAAAGGAGGGGATTAAGGGGTGTGTTGCCTCTGCGATCGTTCGACTGAGCTCACGACGAAGTCTTAGGGTGCTCTGTGGTGAGATGAACTGTAAATTATTTTCTAACTGAAAACTATGGATAAGGGAAAACTATTTAAAGTTTATGATGAGATATATGCAACAAATTTTGGGTTTATGCCTTGCATAGAGAAATGTGACGGCCGCTGCGAACAAAAGCCGTTGTCAGTGTTATTACCTTTTGAAGACGAATTTATATTTAAGCGAAGCGGAAAACACATCTGCAATGAAAGGCTCGAATTACTCGGGGGAGTGCTAGAAATTATTGGCAGTACCTGTGATTTTACTGATGGAGTAAAATGCTTCATTCACGAGCATCGCCCCATTGCCTGCCGGTTGTATCCTTTTTATCCCAATTTGACAACTGATAATGAATTGGAGCTGCTCATCGATGAGACCTGCCCGCTAACGGAATCGTTGGTTATGGATACAGCCTATGTGTCAAATGTTATCTCTGCATTAAACAAGCTTATACCATTGATTGACGACAATTACTGGAAAATGCTGAATCATATGCCGTCACATCTCTGGGATGATACCTGCAAGGGGAGGCGTGTCTGCGTATTGAGGAAAGAATAGTAGTTTACCGACAGGAACATGGAGAAAACAGAGAAAACAAAAGGAAACAGATACGTTCGAATTCAAGTTTATTGAATCCTTTGTGTTCGTTGCGTCTGGCGGGATAAATCAGGCTGCCTTAGATAGCGACTTTTAAGCGTCCTCTCTATCGTAAAGGCAATAAGTAAGTAGCCATAAAAATATAAGGCTTGTCATTCCCGCATGTTTTTAGCGGGAATCCAGACTTGTCCTCGACTTGGATCGGGGATTTGTCCTCAAATTGACAGGAGAATGGCTTGTGTTTAATAAATATTTTGTATATATTTTGGCAAGTAAGCGGAATGGGACGTTGTATATTGGAGTGACCAATAATTTGGAAAGGCGAGTGTATGAACATAAAAACAACATTGTTAAGGGTTTTACTTCAAAATATAGTGTCCATCAACTTGTGTATTATGAAGAGACAAATGACATCTATTCGGCCCTTCAAAGAGAAAAGCAATTAAAAAACTTGTCCTCGTGTAAACTGGGATGGAACCACAAATGGAAGTTCGTCCTCGTGTAGACGGGGATTGGCGCTCATAGAGAGGAGCAATCCTGATTGGAATGATTTTGCAAAAGACTGGATTCCCGCTAAAAACATGCGGGAATGACATATAAGGTGTCCCTTGTTTTAGCCAGATTGGGCCTGATAGCAGATGGCGCCTGCGATCATGGTAAAGATGTTTTTTGAAGTAGCATCGAGGAGTTGATTGAAAATATTATTATCACGAGCATCCAGTAGCCTGATTACACATAGGTCTGCCTCAAAACCTTCCTTGATTTGACCTGTCTTTGATTCTAAACCAAGCGCCTCTGCCCCGTTTATCGTTGCCATAGTGAGTAAGGTATTAAATGGAATCGAATGGCGAAGAGATAAGAACTTCATCTCATCCAGGATACTCAAAGTATCGTTGCTTGCCAGACTGTCAGTGCCTAACCCAACGTTGATTCCAGCATCGATGAGTTTTTGAACAGGATGATTTGTATGACCGAAGAAATGATGACTTCTCGGACAGAATGCAACACTCGCGCCAAATGACTTAATTAGGGAGATTTCCTCATCGGTAACATAATTGCAATGAATGAGGAGTGGGCGATTCCTGAGGATTCCTGTTTCATTTAGATATTGAATGGGGGTAAGTGCTGGCGGTTGCCAGTTATCGGGCATGGCCCGTATCTGCCTCAGAAACGCAGGAAAGCTTCCCGTGCCTTTTGTCAGAAATTCTATTTCGTCCCGTGTCTCTGCAATGTGGGTACAAACTGGTGTGCCTGTTTCGCGGGCGAATTGGGTTATTGCTTGATATAATTCCTTTGAAACAGAATAGGGTGCGTGGGGAGACAGTCCTATTGAGAGCAAGTCGTCTGTTATAATTGTGGATAATTCTGATTGCGTTTTTTTGAGGACATCTTTTGCGTGGTCTGGATTCAGATCAATGACCTCCTTATAAACAACCTTGCGTAGAGGACTCTTTTTTAATACAGAGAAAGAATACTCAGTATTGGCAATATCTGCAACCGTTGTGGCGCCTGACTCAACGCAGAGTTTAATTCCTTTTTCTATAGAAGATATATAGTCCTCCTCCTTCCACCGAATCCTTGCTCCTACAATCTGGAAGACCCAGTGGGTAAAATTGGTTGTGGGCTTGATGCAATTGTGCAAGTTGGTCAGGTCGAGATGGGTATGGGTATTGATAAGGCCGGGTAGAATAACGGCATTACCCAGATCGATAATTTTATCAACATTGGCAAGCGCCTTAACCTCTTCAAACGTACCGACACGGTATATCTTTGTACCTTTGACTGCAATAGCGCCATTTTCAGTGCAATTCTCTGGATTTGTAATAAGGTATTTTGCTTTTACTATTATCATTAAATTCTTTATCTGAGTAATCTGCGAAATCTGTGGTTATGGTTGTTTTATCCAATCATGCCAGTCAGTGCCAATATCTCCTCGCCTTTTGTAACGTTCCATCAAAGAGGAGCACTGGCAAATTGTTTTTTGTAGTTTTATGTTTTTTGCAATCTCCTTCATAACAACAGGGAATTTTGATACGGCCTTTTCTACAGCCTTACGGTCTGTATCGTCGGAAAGCCCTTCAAATAACTCTCCGGCCTTGAATGGCCTGTCAACAATACCTTCTGCATAATTTGTAACGTAACAGATAGCGGCATAACACATCTCAAGCTCCTTTGCTAGAAAGACCTCTGGCACAAGGGTCATGCCAACCAGATCGCACCTATAAGATTTATATTTCCTTATCTCAGCGGGCGTTTCTAAGCGAGGGCCTTGAGTGCACACATACGTGCCCTTGTCAGAGAAATTAATATGCAGGTTCTTTAATGAATGGTTGATACATTCTCTTAATGTAGGACAGAATACGGGGGATTGGCGGATAAATCCTATACCACTATTTTTATAAAAGGTGGATTCCCTGCCGTGTGTCTCATCCACAATGTCGTCAACAATAACGTATTCGCCGATTTGATATGACTTGTTGATTGCGCCCGGGCCCGACCACGAAACAATCTGTTTGACCCCAAGTTCCTTGAGTGCATAGATATTAGCCCGATAATTAACAAAAGGGGCTGTGAGGCTGTATCCCTTCTCTCCATGCCGGGAGAGGAAGAGCCTCTCGCCCTGAG
>Ga0209520_10000525_pt1 | contig 21439 bp, 20 predicted proteins | sample Rifsed16ft1_FD_184009 | JGI IMG/M metagenome (GOLD analysis project Ga0209520, IMG submission 184009) | Soil microbial communities from Rifle, Colorado, USA - sediment 16ft 1 (version 2) | ecosystem: Environmental > Terrestrial > Deep subsurface > Rock core/Sediment | place: Rifle, Colorado...
CCGCCGCTCCGGGTACCCATCCCCCTCTCCGATCTCGGGGCCGGGATGTTCGGCGCGATCGGAATCCTCGCCGCCCTCCGGGCGCGCGAGCAGAGCGGCCGGGGCCAGTGGGTGGACACCTCGCTGCTGGAGACCCCGATCGCCTGGTCGGTGTACGAGGCCGCGGGCTACTTCGCCACCGGCGAGGTTCCGCCGCGGCTCGGGGCCGGCCATCGCGCCAGCGCCCCGTACCAGCCGTTTCGCACGAAGGACGGCTGGCTGAACCTGGGAGCGGCCTCCCAGCAGCTCTGGGAGAAACTCTGCGCCGTGCTAAAGCTGCCGGAGCTCACGAAGGATTCGCGGTTCGCGACGGGCGCCGAGCGGGTGAAGCACCGGAAGGAGCTCGCCGCGCTCCTCCAGGCGCGGTTCGATCGCGAACCCACCGCCCACTGGCTGGCGCGGCTCGAGGCCGCCGGCGTCCCCGCGGGGCCGGTCCTCACCTACGACCAGGTCTTCGCCGATCCCCAGGTGCGCCACCGCGAGATGGTGGTGGAGGTGGACCATCCGGTGGCGGGGCGGTCGCGGGTGCTGGGCGTGCCGATCAAGCTCTCGGAGACCCCGGCCTCGGTCCGGCGCCCCGCCCCCACCCTCGGGCAGCACTCGACGGACATTCTGAAGGCCCTGGGGTACGCCGAGGACGACGTGGCGCGGCTGAGAGCCGCGGGGGTTATCGGGTAGAGGGCCGCGCCGACCTGCCGCCGCGGCGGCGCGCTTTAGGGCGAGCCGCGCGCGCCGCCCGTCCGCGGGGGCGGGCGAGGTCGTAGGCGCGGTACTCCATCTGCTGGCTGATGCGCTCCCGCGCCTTCTCCCCCCAGAACCGCTCCACAAGATAGAGCCCCAGGTCCAGCGCGGACGCCACGCCCCCGGCCGTGATCACGTGGCCCTCGTCCACGATCCGCTGGTCGCGGACGACCTCGCGGCAGTACGGGGCCAGGAGCTCGTAGGCGTTGCGGTGGGTGGTCGCGCGCTTGCCCTGCAGGTACCCGGCCTTGCCGAGGAGGAGCGCCCCGGTGCACACGCTCGCGATGGGCCGGTCGGCCCCCCACCGCTTGAGGTAGTCCATACACCCGTCGTCCCCCATCAGCCGCCGCGTCCCGAGCCCGCCGGGAACGTAGAGCAGATCGAACGCCGAGAGATCGCCGTAGACGGCGTCGGGGGCAAATTTCATCCCGGTCTCGTCGGCGATCTCCGACTGGGTGCCGATGATCCGGTGGGTGACCTCCGAATCGATCCCCATGAGGGCGACGCGGCGGAGGCTGTCGTAGGCGCCGATCAAATCCAGGAGGGTGAGACCGGGAAAGACGAAGAACGCGATCCGCTTGATCGGGCGCCCGGGCTGGCTCACGGGTGCGCGTCGCTCCCTTTCGAGCGCGGGCTTTGCCCGCGTAACTTGGGGGGAGGTTCGGAAGGGGGGCGTTCGCCCCCCTCCGAGCTGAGGATGCCGGTGCGCCGGGCCCGCTCGACGATCTTCCGGGCGCGCGTCAGGTGAGGCATGTCCACCATCTGGCCCTTGAAGGCGAAGGCCCCGCTCCCCTCCTCCCGGTGCTCGTCGAAGGCCGCGATCAGCTCCTGGGCCTCCTGGACGTCCTCCTTCGACGGCGTGAAGGCGTCGTTGATCACCGGGATCTGGCCCGGATGGATGGAGATCTTCCCGGTGAACCCCATCCAGACGCCCTCCTGACACTCCCGCCGGAGCCCCTCGAGGTTGGGGATGTCCGTGTACACCGTATCGATGGCCTGGACGCCGGCGGCGGCCGCCGCCAGCGCCGTCATCACCCGGGCGTAGCGCGGGATATCGAGGTAGCGCCCCTCGGCATCCCGCGTGCGGGGCAATCCCATGGCGGCGGAGAGGTCCTCGATCCCCCACGAGACGGCCGCGATGCGAGCGCTGGCGCTGGCCACCTCGGCGATGTTCAAGAGCCCCTCCGGCGTCTCGGTGGCGATCAGCAGGAGCGCCGTGGAGCCGAACGCCACGCCGTGCCTCTCCTCCAGCCGGTCCAGGATCGAGGCGATGGCGCGGATGTCGGCCGCGCTCCGCGGCTTGGGAACGACGTAGCCGTCCGGCTTCCCCGCGATGGTGCCGTCGAGGTCGGCCTCGCCAAAGCCGGTGTTGAGCGGGTTCATGCGGACCCACCGCTCCCGCCCGCCGAAGTCCAGCGTCTGGAGCCAGCGGAGCACGATCCCCCGGGCCTCGGCCTTCTTTTCCACGGTGACCGCGTCCTCCAAGTCCAGGATCAACGCGTCGGCCGGGAGCGTGAGCGCCTTGGCGATCATCTTCTCGTTCCCGCCCGGGACGAAGTGGAACGAGCGCCGGGGGCTACTCATGCGGGAGGTCCCGGGACCCGGCGGCGCATCATGGCGGCGCGCCGGCAGCGCATGACGATCTCGCCGCGCTGGTTCTTGGCCCGGTGCTCGAAGATCACGATCCCCCACTGGGGGCGCGAGCGCGATTCGCGCTTCTCGATCACCTCGGTCTCGGCGTAGATGGTGTCGCCGTGGAACACCGGCTTGGGAAACTCCACCTTCTCGAAGCCCAGGTTGCCGACCGTGGTCCCGAGCGTGGTGTCCCCCACGGAGAGCCCCACGGCGATCCCGAGCGTCAGGATACTGTTGACCAGGGGCTTGCCAAACTCCGCCTTGGACGCCGCCTCGAAGTCCAGATGGAGCGGCTGAGGGTTCATGCTGAGGCAGGTGAAGAACACGTTGTCCGCCTCGGTGATGGTGCGCCCGGGCTGATGCTGGAACACCTGGCCGACGATCAACTCCTCGAAGAGCTTCCCCGGCATGGCTCCCTTAGGGTAGCCGCCCCGCGCCCGGTGGGCAAGCCCCGTGCTGCCGCTTGACAGCCGGAGACAAACGGCTTATCAATGAATCGCTTTGGCGTCCCTCCGCCGCCTTCTTTCCCGGCCCGAGATCGTCGTGGCCCCCGGAGCCTACGACGGGCTGACCGCTCGACTGGTCGAACACGCCGATTTCCCCGCCGTCTATCTGACCGGGGCGGGGGTCTCGTACTCGGCGCTGGGCCAGCCCGACCTGGGCCTGGTGTCCTTCGCCGAGATGGCGGAGCGGGCCGCGCGCGTCGTCCAGGCCGTCGGCATCCCGGTCATCGCCGACGCCGACACCGGCTATGGGGGGCCCCTCAATGTCATCCGCACCGTCCGGGAGTACGAGCGGGCCGGGGTCGCCGCGATCCAGCTGGAGGATCAGGCGCTCCCGAAGCGCTGCGGTCACCTGGCGGGGAAGTCCCTCGTGAGCGCGGAGGAGATGTGCGGCAAGATCGAGGCGGCCTGCTGGGCCCGCGCGAACCCGGACACCGTGATCATCGGCCGGACGGATGCGCGGGACGTCGAGGGCCTCGAGGCGGCCCTCGACCGGGCGCGGCGCTACGCCGCCGCCGGGGCGGAGCTGGTCTTCGTCGAGGCCCCCCAGAGCGCCGATGAGCTCGCGCGGATCGCCCGCGAGTTCCCCGGCGCGGCGATGGCCAACCTGGTGGAGGGCGGGAAGACTCCGTTGCTGCTCGTCGCCCGGCTCCAGGCGCTGGGGTTCCGGCTGGTGATCTTCCCGAACCTGCTCACGCGTGTCATGGCCAAAGCGGCTCTCGAGGCCCTCGCGGCGCTGAAGCTGAGCGGCAGCTCGGCCGAGCTCGCTTCCCGGATGCTGTCCTTCACCGAGTTGAATCGGCTCCTCAGACTCGAGGACCTGCTCGACCTGGCCGATCGTTTCTCAAAGGAGACCCACTCATGATCACACGGAGAGAGTTTGTCAAAGGCGCAGCGGCAGTGACCGGCAGCCTCGGCTTCCCGGCGGTCCTGCGCGCCCAGCCCAAAGAGATCCTGGTCGGCGAGACCCACCCGCTGACCGGCGGGCTGGCCCGGGAGGGCAACCTCGGGAAGAACGGCATCGAGTTCGCCGTCAACGAGATCAACGCCGGCGGCGGGATCAGGTCCATGGGCGGCGCCAAGCTCAAGCTCATGGTCCTGGACAACGAGTCGAAGCCGCCCGTGGCCATCTCCACCATCGAGAAGCTGAAGGACGCCGGCGCGGTGGCGATCCTCGGCCCCTACGCCTCCGGGCTCGCCTTCGTCACCACCCAGGAGGCGGAGAAGTACAAGATCCCGCACGTCCTCGACGTGGCGATCGCCGACCAGATCACCGAGCGCGGCTTCAAGTACACCTTCCGCGCCTGCCCGAACGCCGGCATGGGCGCCACGCACACCGTGGACTATCTGGGCGCCATGGCCAGGGACCTGAAGCTCTCGGTGAAGCGCGTGGTGCTGATCCACGAGGACGGGATCTTCGGCAAGAGCACCGCCGACACCCTCCAGAAGCTCCTGCCGGGGATCGGCATGGACGTCGTCGAGCGGATCCCGCACAGCGCGGCGACGCAGAGCTTGGCGAACGAGGTGCTCAGGATCAAAGCGGCCAAGGCGGACATCGTCATCCCGTCCACGTACTACGGCCCGCATTCCCTCCTGCTCCGCACCATGGCCGAGCAGCGGGTGGACGTGGCGGCGATCCTCTCCGTGTACGGCGGGGCGGGCAGCCAGTACCGCTTCATCAAGGACGTGGCCAAGCTCGCCGACTACATGATGGACGGCAACCACTGGTACAACCCCAAGCACCCCCGGATCAAGGGGATCATCGCCGCCTTCGAGAAGGCCTACCAGCACCCGTTCGCCTACGAGTGGATGCTGGCCTACCAGTCCGCGTACGTCTTGAAGGACGCGCTCGAGCGCGCGGCCTCCACCGATCGGGACAAGGTGCGGGACGCCCTGGCGGCGACCAACCTCAAGGACCAGATCGTCCCCTACCCGATCGCCTTCAACGACAAGGGCCAGAACCCGCACGCCCGCACGCTGCTCATGCAGGTGCTGGACCAGAAGATCGTGGTCGTGTACCCGAACGAGTTCGCGGAGGCCAAGCCCGTCATCCCCATGCCCGCCTGGGCGGGGCGCGTCTAGGGCTCGGCGGGGGGCTCCGCCCCCCTTCCGATACCTCCCCCCGAGGGTTGCGCCGGCAAAGCCGGCGCTCGAACGGGCGCGAGGCAGCTTATGAGCAGCGCGGTCGTCCTGTCGAGCCTGGCCAACGGCGTGATGCTGGGCGGCCTCTACGCCCTGGTCGCCCTCGGCCTCACCCTGATCTTCGGGGTGATGAAGATCATCAACTTCGCCCACGGCGCGCTGATGATGTGGGCCATGTACGCCTCCTTCTGGCTGGCCAAGCTCGGGGGCGTGGATCCCTACCTCTCGCTGGCCGTCACCCTCCCCCTGGGCTTCGCGGTGGGCTACGCGATCCAGCGCGCCGTCATCACCCCCGTCCTCGAGGCTCCCGAGCACAACCAGCTCCTGATGACGCTGGGGCTGGCGCTCTTCCTGGAAAACCTGGCGCTCCTCACGTTCAAGGCCGACCCCCGCACGCTGCTCGTCTCGTACTCGCAGGCCTCGGTCTCCCTCGGGCCGATCCTCCTGAGCCTGCCCCGGCTCCTGGCCTTCGCGGGGGCGCTCGCCGTCACGCTGCTCCTCTTCCTCTTTCTGAAGTTCACCGACCTGGGCAAAGCCCTCCGCGCGGCCGCCGAGGAGCGGGACGGCGCCGCACTCGTGGGCATCCCGGTCCAGCGGGTCTATGCGGTCGCTTTTGGGATCGGGACGGCGTGCGTGACGGCGGCCGGCGCGATGGCCGTCCCCTTCTTCTACGTCTCTCCCGAGGTGGGCAACACCCTCGTCATCACCGCATTTGTCGTCGTCGTGCTGGGCGGCATGGGCTCCTTCGCGGGCGCGCTGGCCGGCGGCCTGCTCGTGGGCGTCGTGGAGTCACTGGGCGGGCTCTTCGTCCACGGCTCGCTGGCCCAGATCGGGATCTTCGCCCTGTTCATCCTGGTCCTCCTCTTCAAGCCTTCCGGCCTCCTCGGCACCCCCAGTGCGTAGGCTGCCGCTGCTGCTCCTGGCCGCGGCCCTGGTGATCCCGCTCCTGGTCCGCTCGGAGTACCTGATCGGCACGCTCACCCTCATCTACTTCTTCGCCTTCGTGGGCCAGGGCTGGAACATCCTGGGCGGCTACGCCGGCCAGTTCTCCTTCGGCCACGCGCTCTTCTTCGGGATCGGCGCCTACACATCGAGCCTGCTCTTCGTGAAGGCGGGCCTCACGCCGTGGGTGGGGATGTGGTGCGGGGCCGCCCTGGCGGTCCTGGTCGGGCTCGTCACCGGCCACCTCTCCTTTCGCTTCGGCCTCCGCGGCGCCTACTTCGCCCTGATCATGCTGGCCTTCGCCGAGATCTTCCGCGTGGCGGCCACCAACCTCGACTGGGTGGGCGGCTCCTTCGGGATCCTCGTGCCGCTCCGGGGACATGCCCCCGCGCTCTTCCAGTTCGGCGACAAGCGCTACTTCTACTACATCATCCTCGTGATGCTGGTCGCCGCGTGCTACGGGGTCCGCCGGCTGGAGAACTCCAAGCTCGGCTACCAGATGGCGGCGATCCGCGAGAACGAAAGCGCCGCCGAGGGGCTCGGCGTCAACGCCTACCAGGTGAAGCTCACCGCGATGGCGCTCTCGGCCGGCCTCACGGCGCTCGGCGGCTCCTTCTACGCCCAGTACTTCTCCTACGTGGACCCCGCGATCGGCTTCGGCCCCGCCAACTCCATCGAGATCCTGCTCCGGCCGATCATCGGCGGCGCCGGCACCGTCTGGGGCCCGCTCCTGGGCTCGTTCCTGCTGGGCGGCCTCGGCGAAGGCACGCGCGGGCTCGTGAAGAGCTACGCGGGCGTTCACCTCATGATTTACGGGGTGATCCTGATGGGCGCCGTCGTGTTCCTCCCCCACGGCGTGATGGGGTGGCTCCGCCAGCGGGGCAGGAGGGGCTAGCCGTGGCGGCGCTGGAGGTCCGGGGAGTCTCCAAGCGCTTCGGCGGGCTTCGGGCGCTCTCGGAAATCGACCTCCGCCTGGGGGATGCCGAGATCCTGGGCCTGATCGGCCCGAATGGCGCCGGCAAGACCACGCTGTTCTCCGTGATCTCGGGGTTTCTCCGGCCGGACGCGGGGAGCGTCCACCTGGACGGCCGCGAGCTCCTGGGGCTCAGGCCCCACCTGATCTGCCGGCTCGGGCTGGCCCGGACCTTCCAGATCGTCCAGCCCTTCCCTCACCTCTCGGTGGTGGACAACGTGATGATCGGCGCCTTCAACCGCTCCAGCGACAGCCGGCGGGCGCGGCGGCAGGCGCTGGAAGTGCTGGCGCGCACCGGCCTGGCGCATGTCGCCGATCGTGCTGCACAGGTGCTCCCCATCGGGTTACGCAAGCGGCTCGAGCTCGCGCGGGCCCTGGCGACCGGGCCGCGCATCCTGCTGCTCGACGAGGTCATGGCGGGGCTGAATCCGGCGGAGGTCGAGGAGACCGTGGCGATCATCCGTGCCATCCGCGAGTCCGGGATCGCGATCCTGGTCATCGAGCACGTGATGGCCGCCGTGATGGAACTGTCGGACCGGATCGCCGTGCTGCATCACGGCGAGCTGATCGCCGAAGGGCCGCCGGCCGAGGTGGCCCGGGACCCCAAGGTCGTGGGCGCGTATCTCGGCGAGCCCTTCCTCGCCGCTTAGCGGGACCGAGCGGCGTGCAATCCCACGGGACGCTTCACGTACCGGCCGGCCGGCTGGCCCTTGGGTGCCCCGCCCTCCCAGCCCACGCGGCCGCGCAGCAGCGTGTGGGTCGGCCAGCCGCGAACCTTGAGCCCGGCAAACGGGGTGAAGTCCTGGGCCGAGTTGAGCGCCTCGGGCGTCACCGCGACCTCGCGCTCCAGATCCACGACCGCGAGGTCGGCGTCGCTGCCGACGGCGATCGCGCCCTTGGTCGGATAGAGCCCGAAGGCGCGCGCCGGGTTCGCGCTCGCCAGCTCGGCCACGCGGGCCAGGCTGAGGCCGCGCCGGCCGTGCCCCTCGGAGAGCAGATACGGATAGAGGAGGGCGGTCCCGCCGAACCCGGGCAGCGCTTTCCAGAGGTCGCCCTCCTTGTCGGCCTCGGAGCAGCAGGCATGATCGCTGACCACCGTGTCAATGCGCCCGTCCCGGACGGCCTGCCAGAGCGCCTCGCGGTCAGCCTCGGTCCTGATCGGCGGGTTGACCTTCCCGCGGATACCGCCGGCCGTCGCGTAGGTGAGGGCCAGGTGGTGGAGCGTCGTCTCGAGCCGGATGTCCAGATGAGGGAACTCGCGCCGCGCCCGGGCCCCGCTCGTGACGGCCTCCTCGCTCGACAGGTGCAGGAGGTTGAGTGGGCAGCGGGTGGCGTCGGCCAAGACCACCGCCTCCGCCATGGACAGGCGCTCCGTCAGTGGGGGGCGCGATCGGTGGTACGCCTCGAGGCCCTGGAGGCCCGAGCGCTTCACCTCGTCGATGAAGACGCGGATCAACTCCGCCTGCTCGCAGTGGAGGCTCAGGGAGACGCGGCCATGGCGACCGTACTTCTCCGCAGCCTGCGCGACGCGCTGCATGAAGAGGTAGAGGTGGCCGAGATCGTACGTGTCGGCCATCGTGTAGTCGCTGCCGCGCGTAGAGTCGCCGGCGAGGTTCAGGCCCTTGTAGAACATGTAGTACTTGAACGAGCCCACGCCCTGCTCCCCCACGAGCCAGTCCACCTCGTCGAGCTGGTCCGCCGTCATGACGGCGATGTGGTAGGCGTAGTCGGTCCAGGCCTGACCCGCCGTCGCCGCGAGGACCTCGGGAAAGATCTCCCGGTAGGGCCCGCTCTTGTTGAGATAATGGCGGCCCGTCCGGAAATAACTGACGACGGTGGTCACCCCGCCCACGAGGGCGGACGCGGTCTCGCTGCGGGCGTCCTGGGCGAGGTCGCGGTAGATGCCGAGGTGGAAGTGCGAGTCCACCGCCCCGGGCAGCACGACCTTCCCCCGCGCGTCCACCACACTCTCGGCCTCGCTCGAGGAAATCGCCTCGGTCAGGGCGGCGATGCGCCCGCCCCGGATCCCGATGTCGCAGCGGAGCGCCCCGAGATAGGGGATGACCACCGTGCCGTTGACCACCGCCGCGTCGTACCGCGCCATGGGCTAGTACTATACCAGAGCCATGCTTGAACTGGAGGGGGTGGACGTCTTCTACGGGGACCTGCAGGCGCTCCGCGGGGTCTCGCTGCGGGTCGAGTCCGGCGAGATCGTGACCCTCGTCGGCGGCAACGGCGCCGGCAAGACCACCATGCTCCGGACGGTCTCGGGCCTTCTCCGTCCCCGGCGCGGCGAGATCCGCTTCGAGGGCCGGCGCCTGGACCGGCTGCCGCCGGACCGGATCGTCGAGGCGGGGGTGGTCCAGGTCCCGGAGGGGCGGAAGCTCTTTCCCTCGCTGACGGTGCGCGAGAACCTGGAGCTGGGCGCCTACACGCGGCGCTCGCGCCCCGCGCGCGCCCGGACGCTGGAGGACGTGATGGCCCGGTTCCCGATCCTCCGCGAGCGGGCGGCCCAGCGCGCGGGCAGCCTCTCCGGCGGCGAGCAGCAGATGTGCGTCATCGCCCGCGCGCTGATGGCCCGGCCCTCCCTCCTGATGCTGGACGAGCCGTCGCTCGGCCTGGCCCCCATGGTGGTGCAGGAGATTTTCCGGATCATCCGGGAGATCAACGCCCGCGGCGTGACGGTGCTGCTGGTCGAGCAGAACGTCCGCCAGGCCCTCGCGACCTCCCGGCGGGGCTACGTCCTCGAGAACGGGCGGATCGTCCTCTCCGGCACCGGGCAGGAACTGCTGGAGAGCGAGCAGACCCTCAAGGCCTACCTCGGTCGCTGACGCCGTGCCGATAACCATCGCATCCCGGCGCGAGCGCGAGGTCGAGTCATGACGGACGCGCTGATTATCCCGGCGGAGGCGGTCAGGAGCTGGGAGTACGAGGCCGACGTTGCGGTCGTCGGCGCCGGCGGCTGCGGCATGGTGGCCGCCCTGTCGGCGGCGGAGCTCGGCGCCCAGGTGCTGCTGATCGACCGCGACCGGAAGGGCGCGTGCAACACGGCCCGCAGCGGCGGGATGATCCCGGCCGGGGGGACCCGCTTCCAGCGCGCCGCCGGGATCGCCGAGTCCCCCGAAGATTTCGCCCTGGAGATCCTGGCCAAGAACGGCGGCCAGAGCCCGCGGGATCTTGCCTTCGCCCTCTGTCGCCGGGCCCCAGAGCTGGTCCACTGGCTCGTGGACCGCCCGCGCGTGCGGCTCGAGCTCGTGACCGACTTCAAGTATCCGGGCCACACCGAGTACCGCATGCACGCCCCGCTCGAGCGCACCGGCGCCGCGCTCTTCGCCATGCTGCGCGACGCGGTGCACCGCGAGGCCAACATCCAGGTCGCGCTCGGCGCCAACGGCCAGGGGCTCGTGGCCGACCGCGGCGCCGTCGGCGGCGTGAGCGTCGAGAGCGGGGCGGCGGTGGAGTTCGTTCGGGCCCGGAAGGTCATCCTGGCGCTCAACGGCTTCGGCGGGAATCCCCCCCTGGTGGCCCAGCACATCCCGGAGATGGCGGGCGTCCTCTACTTCGGCGGCGAAGAATCCACCGGCGAGGGGATCCGCTGGGGCCAGGCGCTCGGCGCGGCCACCGCCTTCATGGACGCCTACCAGGCCCACGCCTCGGTGGCCCAGCCCGGCGGCACGCTGGTTTCCTACGCGGTCATCATGCAGGGCGGCATCCAGGTCAACCGCCTCGGCCGGCGCTTCGCCGACGAGACCCTGGGGTACTCGGAGCACGCCGTCGCGCTGGCCCGCCAGCCCGATCGAATCGCCGTCGAGGTCTTCGACCAGCCGATCTACGACCAGGCGCTCCAGTTCCCCGACTTCAGGGCGTGCGTGGAGCAGGGCGTCGTCAAGCGCGCCACGACCGTCGCCCGGCTGGCCGGCCTGTTCGGGCTGCCGGCCGCCGAGCTGGCGCGAACTGTCGAAAGCTACAACGCCGCCAACCGAACCCTCGCGCCTGACGAGGTGGGCCGGCGGCCGTCAGGAAGGCCGCTGTCCCCGCCGCTCTACGCCGTGCAGGTGACCGCGGCCCTCATCCACACCCAGGGAGGGCTCGTGGTCAATCAGCACGCGCAGGTGGTGACACCCGACGGCTCGCCGATTCCCAACCTCTACGCGGGGGGCGGGGTCGCCGCCGGGATCTCCGGCCACGGCCCGGCAGGCTACCTCTCGGGCAACGGGCTGCTGACGGCGCTGGGCTACGGCAGGATCGCAGGCGAGCACTGCGCGCGGGCGCTGGCGAGGGAACGCTCCTAGCGGGGGAGAGCCCGTCGAGGCGGCGGCGCTTATTCGACTGCGACGCTCGTCACGGTGAACTTCCCGTCTTTCTCCTCGAGCGTCACCGTCCCCTTGCCCTTCCGCTCGGCGCCGCCGGCCCTGACCGTGATCTCCTCGACGGTGACGCCTTTGACGTTCGCCCCCACCCGGACGGCGGCGAGGCCGCGGAAAGGAAAGATCAGCTGGACCTCGGCCTTCTTCCCTGCCACGTCGAGCGCGTAGTCGGCGCCGCCGACCTTCACGGTCACCTTGTCCGCCGCGTGAGCCTTCACCGCCTCCCAGTTCGCCTTGCCCCAGCCCAGCAGGAACTCGTGGGCCGCCTGGATGTGCGGGGGCGCCTGGGCCGAAGCGGAGGCGACGGGGAGCAGCAGCGCCAGCGCGATGGTCATGAACGTCCAGAGACGAGTCATCCTTCCCTCCCGATCTGCGCGGTCTTGAACCTCCCGCGCTCGATTCTACCCCCAAACCCCCCGGAAACCTTCACATTCGCTAGGCTTCAAACGAAGTTCGACTCATTGGGCTTATCCACAAAATCCCCACATGTCGTGGATAACTCTACCATTTAACCCCAGATATCGTGTCAAGACAGGATTGAGGCCGGAAAGTCCTCTGTTGACAGGGGTTTGGGCTTCGTCTAAAGTGGGTGTTCGGGAAAACACCCATGATCACGGTTCCTGCCCATCGCGTAAAACAATTCGGGCTCGAGTTCTATCAGGCGTCGTTTTCGGCCAAGGACATCGACCGCCTGGTGAAATTCGAGGTCCTCGGCTACGAGGGCGGGTTGCCCAAGGAGCCCCCGAAGGCCAAGCGCGCCGCCCGGGCACGGGTCAACTGGGAGATGCTGGAAAAGCGAATCGCGGAGAGCGAGGGCGCCTACCAGCGGCCGGTGATCCGCCGGAAGATCGAAGAGCTCGCCACCTACTACCGGGAGTGCAAGGAGGCCGGCACCCTGCCGGCGATCCCGGGGGCGGTCATCATCACCTCGGAGAAGCGCTTCACCTTCACCCCGATGGCGAGCCACCACGACCTCGGGCTGCTCCAGATCCCCGAGGAGCACGGGGTGCTCCGCGTCCTCGACGGCCAGCACCGGCTCTTGGCGCTCCACGCCCTGACCCAGGCCGGAGAGGTCCTGGGGATCGAGGTCCCGGCGGTGCTCTTCGACACGCTGGACGCCCGGCAGACCGTGGAGCTCTTCGTCACGATCAACGCCAAGCACACGCGGCTCAACCCCTCCCATATCGTGAGCCTCGCCGGACGCAAGCTCTATCCGGACCCCAACCAGGCGCTGGCTCACGACGTCATCCGCTCGCTGAACGAGGACGAGACGTCCCCGCTTCACGGCGACATCAAGATGCTCGGCACCGGGCGGGGGAGGGTCTCCCAGGCCCCGCTCGCCGAGGAGATGGTGGACTTCCTGGAGACGGTGGAAAACGTCGGCGGCAGCGCCCGGATCTCGGAGCTCCGGCAGGGCGCCAAGCGGTTCTTCCTGAACTACACGAAGGCCGTGGCCGGCGTCTTCCCGAGCGCGTGGGCGGGCCGGAAATACTCGATCAAAACGGGCGCGGCGCTCCGGGCCTTCATCCGGGTGGCGCCCGACGTGATGGCGCGGGCGCGGGAGCTCCGGAAGGATCCGTTCGACCTCCACGCCATCCGCGAGGCCATCAAACCCTGGGGAACCCGGCTGGGCGACCGCCGCTTCGAGACGGAGGGCGAGTGGCGGCAGAAGCTGGCGGGCGGCACGCGGGGAACGGTCGAAACGCTCACGCGGGAGCTGCGCGAGGCCCTTCGCAACTAGCACCGCGCCGGGAGCTAGCCCTTTCCCGCGCCCTCCCCCCAGGGGAAGTTGACCGCGAGGATCTCGTAGGTCTTCTTTCCGCCTGGCAGCTGGGCGGTCACCGCCTGGCCGACTTCCTTGCCGATCAGCGTGCGGGCCAAGGGCGACATAATCGAGATCCTGCCCTTCGTCGGCTCCGCCTCATCCGAGCCCACGATCCAGTAGCGCACTTCCTTGCCATCCGCGTCCTGGAGGCGAACGGTGGATCCGAAGGTCACCCGGTCGCCGTTGGTCGGCGGGTCGATGACTTCCGCGTGGGCCACCTTGGCTTGCAGCTCCATGATGCGCCCTTCGATGAAGGACTGCTTCTCCCGGGCCGCGTGGTACTCGGCGTTCTCCGCCAGATCGCCGTGGCTCCGCGCTTCGGCGATCGCCTTGGTGATCCGGGGACGCTCCTCCCGCCGGAGCCGCTCGAGCTCGGCCTTGAGACGGTCGAAGCCCTGCCGGGTCATGGGGGTCCGCTGGATCGCCACGATCCCATATTTTACGGCATGTTCAACGACTTGACGGCCAAAGATTAAGATGATTAACTACGTGAACCTTGGGGGGCCCCGTGCACGACGACCTGACCGACACCAGCCGCCACCTGGTGGAGCTGCTCACTGACCTCCTGTCCACCACCTTCCGCCAGATCCTCTGGAAGCAGGCGCTGGAGCTGGACCTCAACTACTCCCAGGCTCAGGTGCTCTTCCACGTCGCCAAGCACGGCGGGACGCTCATGAGCGACGTGGCCCGGAGCTTCGGTATCACGCTCCCCGCCGTCTCCCAGGTCGCGGACCGGCTGGAGTCCAAGGGCTTCCTCCGCCGGGGGGAGGACCCGCGCGACCACCGCCACGTCCGGCTTCTCCTCACGCCCGAGGGCGAGCGCCTCGCCCGGAGGCTGGAGCAGCTCCAGGTGGAAGGGCTCGCCCGGGTGCTGCAGCGCCTCACCCCCGCCGACCGCAAGGACGTGATCCGCGGCCTGGAGCGCCTCCTCTCCGCCGCGCGGGGCGAGGAATGAGACGCGCGGCCCCGGCGCTCCTCCTGGCGTTCCTGCTGGCGGCGTGCGGGCAGGGCCAGGCCCAGGATCCCGCGAAGAAGGCGGCGGAGCGGAAACCGCTCCCCGTCACGGTGGCGCGGGTCGAGACGCGGGCCGTCCAGCGAAGCGTCGAGACCGTGGGCAGCCTGCTCGCCTGGGAGGAAAGCCAGGTCAAGGCGGAGGTCCCGGGCACCGTGGACAAGATCTCCGCCGATCTGGGCGACCGGGTGAAAGCCGGCCAGGTCCTCGCGACCGTGGACGCCCGGGAGTTCCGGCTCCAGGTGGAGCAGTCGGAGGCCAGCCTCCGCATGGCCAAGGAGACCCAGGAGCGGATGCGGGCCGAGCAGGACGAGGCCAAGGCCAACCTCGAGCGGGCCGAGGAACTCTACCGGCGCGAGCTGATCTCCGCCCAGGAGCGCGACCGGTGGCGCACCCAGTACCGCGTCACCCAGGCCCTCTCGCAGTCGAGCGCCGCCGACATCCAGCGGATGGAGGCCGCGCTGGGCATGTCCCGGAAGAAGCTCCAGGACGCGACGATCCGGGCCCCGATCACGGGGGCGGTCGCCAAGCGCCACGTCAACGTCGGCGAGTTCGTGAAGGACGGCGCGCCGCTCTTCACCCTCGTCGTCGCCGACCCGCTCAAGTACACGGGGACGGTGTCCGAGCGGTACGCCCCGGAGCTTCGGGGCGGCCAGGCGCTCGAGCTCACGGTGGAGGCCCACCCCGGGCAGACCTTTTCCGGCCAGGTCACGCGCGTGGCCCCGGCCGTGGAGGTCCAGACGCGGAGCCTCTCCCTGGAGGCCCGAGTGCCCAACGCCGACGGCCGCCTCCGCCCCGGCTTCTTCGCCAAGGGCGCCGTGCTCACCCGGAAGGACGAAACGGTGACCTTCGTCCCCGCCGAGGCGGTCACGTACTTCGTCGGCATCACCAAGGTCTTCGTCGTGACCGACGGCAAGGCCGAGGAGCGGCTGGTGAAGCCCGGGACCCGCCAAGGCGGCTGGGTCGAGATCCAGCACGGCGTCAAGGCGGGCGAGGCCGTGGCCACCACCAACCTCCCGCAGCTCTTCAACGGGGCGCCGGTCACCGTGGTCCAGAAATAAGTATGAGTTTTCTCGAAGTCTTCGTCCGCCGCCCGGTCTTCACCACGATGCTGATCACCGCCTTCGTCGTCCTGGGGGCGGCCTCCTTCATCCAGCTGGGCGTGGACATTTTCCCCAAGGTCGATCTCCCCACCATCACGATCACGACCCGGCTGCCGGGGGCGAGCCCCGAGGAGATCGAGAGCCAGATCACCAAGCCCATCGAGGAAGTCGTCAACACGATCAGCGGCCTCGACGAGCTCCGCTCGACCACCATCGAGGGCCAATCGCAGGTCTTCGTCACGTTTGTCTTGGAGCGAAGTGTCCAGGAAGCCGCAAACGACGTCAGGGAGAAGGTCGCGACGGTCGTCGGGCGCTTCCCGGCCGGGACGGAGCCGCCGGTCATCGAGAAGTTCGACCCGGATTCGGCCCCGGTCATGGCGCTCGTGGTCTCGGGCCAGCGCTCGGCCCGCGAGATCACCGAGATCGCCGACAAGCGGATCAAGCGCCAGCTCGAGACCGTGAAGGACGTGGGCGCCATCACGCTGGTGGGCGATCGCAAGCGCGAGATCCAGGTCCTCGTGGACCCGCACAAACTGACCGCCTTCGGCCTCTCCATCCAGCAGGTCAAGGACGCCCTCCTGCGCCAGAATGTCGAGATCCCGGGGGGCCGGGTGACCGAGGGCGGGCGGGAAGAGGGCCTTCGCACCCTCGGCCGGATCGAGTCGCCGGCGGCCTTCAACGACCTGATCGTCGCCGACTTCAAGGGAGGGCCCGTCCACATCCGCGACATCGGCACCCTGGTGGACGGGGAAGAGGAGGCCCGGACGCTCTCGCGGCTCAACGGCCAGAACGCGGTCAGTCTCCTCATCCGCAAGCAGTCGGGCACCAACACCGTGGCGGTGGTGGACGCCGTGAAGAAGAAACTCGCGGAGGTCCAGAAGGGGCTGCCGCCCGACATCCAGTTCGAGGTCGTCCGCGATCTCTCCCGCTTCATCAAGCGCTCCTTCCACGAGGTCCAGGACCACCTCCTCCTGGGCGGCCTCCTGGCCAGCCTCATCGTCGCGGTCTTCATCGGCAACCTCCTCTGGTGGGAAACCGCGGCGATCGGGGTCATCGTCGCGGCGGTGGGCGCCGCCTTCCTCCAGGGCAACCCTCAGTTGCTCCTCCAGGTCACCGGCCTGGCGATCCTCGCGACGATGATCTTCTTCGTGGCCGTCAGGAAGCTCCGGCCGGCCTTCGTGGCCGCCCTGGCGATCCCCTGCTCGATCATCGCCACCTTCACGGCCATGCGCATCGCGGGCTTCACGCTCAACAACCTGACGATGCTCGGGCTGGCGCTCTCCACGGGCATCGTGATCGACGACGCCATCATCGTGCTGGAGAACATCTTCCGCCACACCGAGGAGGAAGGGCGCTCCCCCTTCGACGCAGCGATCGCCGGCACCCGCGAGATCGCGCTGGCCGTCACGGCCACCACGCTCTCTCTCGTCGTGATCTTCCTCCCCGTGGCGTTCATGGGCGGGCTCGTGGGGAAGTTCTGGAACTCCTTCGGCCTCACCACGACCTTCGCCATCATCGTCTCGCTGGTCGTCGCGTTCACCCTGACCCCGATGCTGGCGGCCCGGATCCTCTCGGCCCGCAAGGCGGAGGATACCGCCCGAACCTCAAAGGAAACCGCCTTCTACCGGGCGATGGAGCAGTGGTACGAAGCCGCCCTCGCCTGGTGCCTGGGCCACCGGCTGCCCGTGATCGGAGGCGCGCTGCTCATCCTCGTCGGCGGGTTCTATCTCCTTGCCAAGTCTCCGGTCGAGTTCGTGGTGGACGACGATATGAGCGAGTTCGAGGTGGTGGCCGAGGCCCCGCCCGGGTCGTCACTCGAGCGCACGACCGAGATCGCCCGGGCGCTGGAGGGTGAACTGCGGAAGATCCCCGAGGTGCGCACCCTCTTCACGACCATCGGGGTCCGGGGCCAGTATCAGTCGAACGTCACGGACATCTCGCTCTACGTCGGCTTGACGCACCTCAGCGAGCGCAAGCGCACCCAGGACGAGATCAAGCAGGACGCCCGGAGACGGCTCGCTGTCTTCCCCGGGCTCAGGATCAGCGCCCAGCAGATCAACCTGATCGGCGGCGGCGGCTTCCGCCAGACCCCGTTCAACCTGATCCTCCGCGGGCCGGACCTCCAGCAGCTGGACGGCCACGCCCGGGCGGTCATCCGGACGCTGGGAAGCAAGCCCGGCTTCGTGGACCTGGACACGGCGCAGACCCAGCGCCAGCCGGAGCTGCAGGTCCTGATCGATCGGCAAAGGGCTTCAGACCTCGGCGTCAGGGTGGACGGCATCGCCTCGGCGCTCCGGACCCTGGTGGGCGGCGAGAAGGCGGGCTTCTACCGCGAGGCGGGCGAGCAGTACGACGTCCGCATCCGGCTCCAGGAGCCCTTCAGGAAGGACGCGTCCGTCATCGCGGACCTTGCCGCTCCGGGTGCCGGCGGCCAGCTTGTCAAGCTCTCCAACGTGACCACGCTGGCCCCCGGGATGAGCCCGGGCCAGATCGAGCACTACGCCCAGGAGCGCTCTATCACGATCATCTCGAACCTCTACCAGAAGCCCCTGGGGACCGCCCTCGCCGAGGCGTATGCGGTCGTGCAGGAGCTCAAGATGCCTTCCGAGTACGGCATCGTCACGCTCGGGCGGGGCAAGCTCCTGGCCGAGGCGATGCAGAACTTCCTCATTGCCTTCGTGCTGTCGCTCGCCTTCATCTACATCGTCCTCGCGGCCCAGTTCGAGTCCTTCATCCACCCGATCACGATCATGGTCTCCATGTTCCTCTCGATCCCCTTCGGCCTCCTGACGCTCACGGTCCTCTACCAGCTCGGCGTCCGCAACGCGAGCCTCAACATCTACTCGATCATGGGGGTGTTCCTCCTGATGGGGGTGGTCAAGAAGAACGCGATCCTCCAGGTGGACTACACCAACGTCCTCCGGGAGCGGGGCCTGGAGCGCTTCGAGGCGCAGATGCAGGCGGACCGGGCGCGGCTGCGCCCGATCCTGATGACGACGCTCGCGATCATCGCGGGGATGCTGCCGGTGGCCCTGGGGCGGGGGGACGGCGCGGCTTCACGCGCCTCGCTGGCCACCGTCGTGGTCGGCGGCCAGACGCTCTGCCTGCTCGTCACGCTGCTGGTGACTCCGGTGATCTACTCGATGTTCGACGACCTGCGCGGGCTCCGCGTCTTCTCCCGGATCCGCTTCCCCCGCTGGAAGGCCGCGCTCGTCGCGCGCTGGCAGTGGGTCAACGGCCGCACGGCCAACGGCCGCCGCCCGATGGCTTAGTCTGGCGCTTGTTCGAGCGACGGCTTTGCCGTCGCAATCTCGGGGGGAGGAATCGGAAGGGGGGCGGAGCCCCCCTCCGAGGCTAAAATCCCCAGGAAAAAATGCGGGTGGGGGTGACCTCGGCGATCAGCGAATCCTTTTCGTCGAGGGCAGCTTCGCGCGGATACTGCGGGTACTTCGTGTAGAGGAGCTGGCGGATCTTCCGGAACCGCGGCCCCTTTTCGATCAGCTTCGCGGACCCCTGCACCATCACGCCCTTGAGACTCTCCCAGGCGTCAGAGTAGAGGTCCACGGTGACCGCGACCCGAGGATTGGCCCTGAGGTTCAGCACTTTCTTGGCGTCGTTCCCCGAGCCGAAGTAAATCTTCCCGTTCCAGAGGACGTGGCAGACGGGAACGCCGTGGGGCCACCCGCCCGCTCCCGCGGTCGCCACGCGGCATACCCGCTCCCACTCAATGAACCGGGCTTCCGCCTTTTTCAGTCTCACGGCGACGCGAGCCGAGACGAGACCTGGATCTTGGCGCCCGCCCTCAGGCCCTTGACCCACTGCTCCCACGCCTGGGTGCGCTTCTGCTCCAGCACCTGCTGGCGAAGCTCCTCGCGCTCCTTCTCGAGCCCGCTCGGGTCCGGAGCCCGGCGCTCCAGCGCCTTCACCACGTAGATCCCCTGGGGGAGGGTGACGGGCTCGGCCACCTTGCCCACCGCCAGCTGGAGGGCCGCGCGCATGACCTCGCCCGGCACCCGCCGGTCGGCGGCCGGCTCCGCGCGCGAGAGGAACCCGGTGTCGCCTGAGGGGAGCCCCTGCTTCTTCGCCGCGGCCAGGAGGTCTTCCCCCTTCTCCGCCGCCGTGGCGAGCGCCTGAGCCCTGCTGAGCGCGAGGGCCTCAGCCTTCTGCCGCTTGACTGCGTCCGCCACCTTCCACTTGATCTCGGCGAACGGCGGGACGGCAGCGGGTTGCTGCTCGACCACCTTGACGACCGCGTACCCGCCCGGGGTCTTGAGGGGGCCCAGCACGCCGCCCGGCGCCGCCGCGAACACGGCCTCTTCCACGGCCTCGGCCCGGCCGATTCCCTCGAGGGAGTCGCCGCGCGCCAGGAGCGCCGTCTTCGGCTCGAGGCCGCGCTGCCTCGCCTCGGCGGGGAAATCCTTGGCGCCCTGGAGGGGGCCCTTGACCTCCTCCGCCTTGGCCAGGGCCGCGCGCTCGCCCTGCTCGCCCTGGAGCTTTCCCTTGATCTCCGCGGCGACCTCCTTCAGCGGGCGCCGCCCGCCCTCCTGGATATCGGTGACCTTGATGGCGTGATAGCCGAACGGCGTGCGCACGGGCTCTTGGGAGACCTCGCCCCTCTTCAGGGCGAAGGCCGCCTGTTCGAACGCCGGCACCAGTTCGCCCCGCGCAACGTAGCCGAGGTCGCCCCCCGAACCGGCCGACGCCGGATCTTCGGAGACGTCCTTCGCGAGCTTGGCGAAATCCTCCCCCGCCCGCACCCGCTTGAGGACCTCCAGCACCTTGGCCTTGGCCTTTTCCTCGGCTTCGCTCCCCCCGACCGGAGGCACGCGGACGAGGATGTGAGCCACCTTCACGCGCCGCGGCTTCTCGAACTCGGCGACGTGTTCCTTGTAATACCGCTCCACTTCCGCGTCTGTCGCCGGCTTGATGAAAGTCTTCGGGCTCAGGAGCACGTACTGGAGCCGCCGCCGTTCGGGCTCCTGGAACCGGAGCGCGTTCTTCTTCAGGAAGTCCTCCAGCTCCGCGTCGGTCACCTTGACGTCCGTCATGAGGGGGGAAATCTCAACCTGGGCCCAGGCGGCCCGGACCTTCTCCCGCCTGAACTCGTACGCCTGGCGTATCTCCGCGTCGGAAACCTTGATCCCCTCCTTGACGGTGGCCTCCAGCTTCTTCCGAACGATCTCCCGCCGCTGATCGGCCTCGAAGGTGGCCGGGTCGATCTTGGCGCGGTTCAGGAGGGCCGCGTAGCGATCCCGCGAGAACTTGCCGTCCTCCTGGAAGGCGCGGATGGCCTGGATCTTGGCCCGCAGCTCTTCGTCGCCCACCTGGATCCCCTCCGCCTGGGCGCGCTGAAGGACCAGCACCTCGTCCACCAGGAAGTCCACGACCTGCTGGGAGATCCCGAGGCGCTCGGCGGTCTCGGTGGTGAAGCGGTCTTTGAAGACCTGGCGGTAGAACTCGAGGTAGGAGCGGTAGAGGCGCTGGTAACGCTCGATGGGAATCTCCTCACCGTTGACCGTGGCCACGGCGTTGGAGTCGCCGCCCGTGATGCTCCCCTTTCCCCAGACGAAGAAGGAGGTGCCGATGAAGGCGGCGATCACCACCCACAGGGTGATCGAGAGAGCTTTCAGGTTCCGTCTCAGGGCCTGGATCATCGGGGGTTCTCGGAACCCTTCAAGCCTACCACATGCGCCGAGAGGCTAGAAGCCGAAGAGGGGGCGGAGCCACGGCAAGGCGACGTACACGAGGAAGGCCAGCGTGGCGCCGTACATCATCGGGTCCATGGCGATGGTGGCGAGCCCGGCCACGAGACACGTGGCGGCCAGCGTGGGGGCGAACGGCGGGCCTTGCCCCTCGAGCCCCTTGATCCCCGCGAAGGAGAGGATGGCCGGGTTGACGAAGATGATGTAGGCCATCACCATGAACGTGGTGAGGCCGCCCATCAGCTCGGCCCCGACCGTGGTGCGGCGCTCGCTCAGGCCGAAGAAGCGGTCAAGCATCCTCGGGCACGACGCGCCGGGCCAGGGTGATGAACCCGGTATGCGCCACCATCCGGTGGAACGGGCGGACCGACGGCCCCTCGATGTTCCACGGGCGGACCAGCGTCTCGAAGGTCTCGACGAGCCCGTAGGCCGGATGCCGCTGGAGGGCCTCGGTG
>Ga0209520_10000532_pt1 | contig 21387 bp, 20 predicted proteins | sample Rifsed16ft1_FD_184009 | JGI IMG/M metagenome (GOLD analysis project Ga0209520, IMG submission 184009) | Soil microbial communities from Rifle, Colorado, USA - sediment 16ft 1 (version 2) | ecosystem: Environmental > Terrestrial > Deep subsurface > Rock core/Sediment | place: Rifle, Colorado...
TCCTTCCGGCCGCTGCGGGGACCAAGCTTCTGGCCGGCGACACCTTGCGAACCGGCCCCGACGGGTCGCTGGGCGTCATCCTCCGGGACAATTCCACCCTCTCCCTCGGTCCGGAAAGCAGCTTCGTCATCCAGAAGTTCCTCTTTTCCCCCGCCGAAGGAAAGCTCGGCCTGATGGCCCGACTCTCCAAGGGAACGATGGCCTACCTCTCGGGTCTCATCGGCAAGCTGGCCCCCGAGTCGGTGCGGTTCGAAACTCCGACGGCCTCGATCGGGGTCCGGGGGACCCACTTCGCGGTGAAGACCGGGGAACCCGCTTCGCAATGAAGGGGGATCACGGAAACCCGTAACGTCTTACCCCTCCCACTTGCCTTCTTCCATCGCTCGTCCATAATGATGGTATTCACACCGGTGCCATCCAACCCGCTTCCTTTTGCAGAAGAGGTTGGGTAATGAATTTCCCCATGATCGATCAATCGCCCGAAAGAGATGGGCTCGCGCGGAGGGGAACGATGTCTCCCAGGATCCCTTCCATCCTGATCGCGGTGGTTCTTGCCCTCCCCCTCCTTTCCTCCGATGCCATGCCCGCGCAGGGGAAAGGCCCGGAAAAAATGGAATTGTACACCGCCGGCGACAACACCTTCGCCCTGTACAAACCGCCGGGCTGGAAAGTCGACTCGCGTGCCGTCGAAAACGGGAAGGTCGTCACCGTGTCCGATCCGAAAGGCGGCTCCCGTGCAGTCATGAGAATCCTTTCGATGCAGGACCGGCGCGAGAACTCCACCACCCTCGTCTCCCGCACCCTGAAAGACCTGCGCGCAACCGTTTCAGGGCTTGACCTGGCGTGGGCCAGGAGCACTGAGGACCGCCGCCGCGCGGTGATCGAATTCCGGTACACAGGCAACCAAAAGAACCCGATGAGGGGCCGGTACTATTTCAACACGCAATACCCCGATGCCACGGTATTCGGCTACGAGGCAACCGAGAAGGAGATCGGGAAACAAAAGCCCCTTTTGCTCTCGGTGCTCGCGAATTTCACGATCCTTGACCCTTCGGCCGCCTCCGGGCAGTTCGGCGCTTCCTCCCCCCGCAAGAATGCGCCCGATCTGCAGATGACGAAAACCGTCTCGGGGGACCGCTCCTTCTCCCTCCTCGTCCCGAAGGGATGGAAGCTCGAAGGAGCCAAGGGACAGGCGCTGTGCACGACCCCCGGTGACGGCATCGCCGGGTTCATCGCCTCGACGATTTCCTTCTGGGGGCCTTCCCGGGTCCCGTATTTCGACAGCTCCCGGATTCGGGGAGTCATTCACTCCCCCTACTGTCGGCCCGTGGACGCCCTGATCCTCGCAATGAGGGAGTCCGGTTCACGCAACCACAAGGTCCTGGAACGCGCCACCGACCCCGCCAGGGCCGGGAAAACCGCCGCGTATCTGAAGCGGGGGGCCGACGTGGAAACGGCATCGCTCTCCTTCGACAGCAGGACCGGAGTACGATGCAAGGGAGTCTTTGACGTAACGGCCTTCCACCCTCTCCCTTCCGGGCAATGGGGGATCACCGTCACGGGAATCTGGTCACCGGAAAAGGAAATTGCCGAATACCTGCCTTCGCTACTGCGGATGGCGGAGAGTTACCACATCAACGAACAGTTCGCCGAGGATTATGTGCGCCGGGGGCTCGAAAACCTAAGAAGGATGACCCGGGAAACCTCGGAAAAAGCGGCGCGCGCCGCCCGTGAAATCCGGGAAAGTTCGATGGCGGCATACCAGGAACGGCAGAGAAGCATGGAATACATCGATTACAAGCGGACCGGCTACATCCGCGGGGAACAGGAATGGCTGTCCCAGGCGGAAGGCGGCGCCCTCTACAAGTCCGACCACTGGGGTTTGAGCCGCGAAGGGGAAAGGGATATCGAGGGACAGGACTACAACTACTACAACTACAAGGGAAAGAACCCCCGATACAACGAAACGATGACGCCCGTGGACATATCGCGGGAGGTCTACGAGAGCGTCTACGGGAAGTGAGGGAGCGGTGGGGTCTCCCCCCCCTCTTCGTTTGGGAGGGGCGCAATCCGGGAAGAGAGACCTTGGATATACGAATCGGAAAATACCTGTTCGGCATCACCGGAACGTCGGCTGGTCTTGTTTTTCTCTCCCTATGTCTTTTGGTTCTCCCTCCGCGTGCCGAGGCCTCGCCCCGCTTCCTTTACTTCCTGAAGGGACACGTCGTTCACCGGCTGGCATTTCCCGACATGCGCTCCGAAACGATCCTTGTTTTCGCCGAAGGGGACGTTCCCGACGGGCCTCCACAGGTTCGGGCCTCGGCCGGAATGGTTGCATGGGTGAGAAAGGAAGGCAACGTGACCTTTCTGTTGTCCTGGGACGGAAGCGGGAAATCCCGTCTCCCCCTCGAACGGCACGTGTCCATGGAGGAGGGAATTTTCGGGATCGAATACCGCAAGGATGGCGAAATTTTGCGCGTAGTCCCCCGCATCGGTGACACCTATCTCAGTGCGTTCCTCCTGTCTCCCGATGGGTCGAAGATCGCATGGAACGTGAATGTCATTACCGGTTTGTCACCGGAGGATGCGGGCACATCCCGCCAGCGACACCTCATTTACCGATCCGACATCGACGGGAAGAACCGGAAACTTGTCCTCGAACAGAACTACGATGTTACGGGCATCTTCGCCGACGCCACGGAGGATCGAAGGCTTTTGCGATGGTCCCGGATCAATCCCGAATGGATATATTTCACCCGCTTCGAGGGGAGGCAGCTGGGGGGCGTTCATGTGGGTCTTTACCGATGCAACATTCGAACCGGGTCACTGGAGGTCGTGGACGATACCATCGAGGAGGTTCTCGCACTGTCCGAAGACGAAACGCTTGCCGCCTATACACCGAACGAAGGCTCCTGCTGCGGCAGGATCAATCAGACTTCGACGAATGGGGAGAGTTCGCCAACAAACCCCTGGAGCCGGGAGAGGAAGGGATCGGGGAAGAAATCATGCCCGTAAGCGCTTTCTTTTCGCCGGATGGCAAGAGGCTTGCCATCACCGTCCGACGATGGTCATCGGAAAGCAGCGTTCCGTCCCGGGTCATGACGATCGCCCGGAAGATCAAATCCGGCGGGCGTGGCGGGTACATGGAAGGACGATGCGCGCTGGGTTGGCTGGACAATCGGCGTGTGCTTCTCGGGGAGTGCCATGTGTCGAACGTTGAGAAACGATTTTTTGGATCGCTCTCTCTTTACGACGTCGTGAAACAAACGGAAACCCTCCTCCCCGTGGAAGCTATCTCCCCTCTCGGCGTAGATCAATAAACCGAAGAAAAGGGGCCACCCAAACGCGCAATCCCTTCTCGTGCAGCGTCTCGCAAATACCCTGGCATTCGACAGCCGCTGCATCCGCTCCGGCTGCGTTGCGCTCCTTGCGCCGTACTTCTTCAAGTACGCCTCAGTCGCGCGCCTTGCCGGCGCGGCGCATCGACGGTCTCGGTGCGTCAGCCTATTTACGAGACACTACACTAGTCTTCGGTAGCGGGGGCTGGATGGGAACCTTGTCCCTTCGGGGGCGAGGGGTACGGTACCAATCACCTGATTTCATCAAGAGAGCGGAATTTCTCCATCATGGCAACGGTTTTATCTATTTTCTCTTCCCCGACTGCCAGTTCCAAAAGCATGAGCTCGTCCTCATAAATATCTCGAGGAATTTGATTTTTGATCAAAGGTTCCAGAATATGAAACACTTTCAGCTTAAGACTTTCTCCGGCTAATGGGCCGGACCAACTGGGATCACCGTCGATCACAGTCCTGGAACCGACTTCCAGATATTGTTCGTTGGTAATGCCCCACACCACAAAAAGATTTTCCGCTTGCTGTTCTTCTGCAGCCTTTTTGATTGCTTCTTGACTCGCCGAGTCAAGTGCCAAAGCGGCCGTTCAAACGAAACATGCTTCCCTGACCAGGATCACCTCGGCCCCCGCCGCTTCCAGACACCGTTTTAACGAATCCGCCTTGATTTCCTGGCCGTCTCCGAAGGCGATCACTTTTTTCCCATCAAGCATGTTCCCCCTCCTCCGCATGTTTCGGGTTTTTCCACAAAACGATGGATAAACCGTCAGACAAATTCGTCATTCTGGTTAAAAACGGGCTGCCCTTGGCTACGATCATGATCCGTTTTTTCTTGCCTTCCAAGATTTCTTTTATCCCATGAGCAATATAGGGAACGCCGGCGGGAATGTGCCCCTGGGTCGGGGCAAATCCCACCAGTCCCCGTTTTTCGATGAATTCATTCATCTGGGACTTGTCAATTTCTTTTTGTTGGACGGCCAATGCCGCAATCAGCCGGTAGTTTTTCAGAGGAATGTCATCCTGACCGATCAGCAAAGTGATCTCGGGATTTTGAAGTTCGGTGGCATAGCGGTCAATGTCCGTTATTTTCAAGCCATGGGCCTTCAGCGGTTCCAGGATCAGGCTTTCCTGTATGCGTTGCTGCGATCCGCCGGCGCCGATCGGGTATTTCCCTAAAAGATCGAGCCGAAGGATCGGCGAGTAGCCGTCATCTTCCGTCACCAGGAAGGCGACACCGCCGATAACGTCTTCCAAAACGGGCATGTTGTTATCGAGATGCCCCTGGAATTTCATACCCAGTTTGGCGAGTGAACCGCCTGCCACGACAGCCACATTCTTGAATAACCCCGCCTTGACCAGAGCCGCCGCATGCAGAATGCCATAATGGGGACCGACACAGAACGATTTGATATCGCAAGAAGTGGCGTTACGGCACCCGGCCATTTCGCCTATGGCGCGGGCCAGATTGCCGCCTCCTCGCTGATACCTGTCGCCAGCGGCTTCTTCGGAACAGCTGATAATAAAATCAATATCCGACGCATGAAATCGGGAGCCATCGAGCAAGTGGGTAAGCGCCAAAAATGCCGAGGCCTTGGTGATCAGATTTTCCATGAGCACATCGGCTTGCAACGATTCGTCTTCTTCATGATGTCGTTGAAAACAGCCGACCAGGACATCATCATGGTAAAGAGGCAACGAACGGTCCTGGTTTATTTTTTTATGAATTTCTTCGATATGTTTGCCACTGCGTAATTTTTGAAGCAGTCCATGTGAATGGCATAAGGAGTGTCCTTTGATCACCGGCAAAACGATTTCATCCAAAAAAGTCTTTTCTAGCCAAACCAGGTCATAGGACGATTCATCCGTCGCCCCTTTTAAAAGAGCGTAGAACTCTTCCTGGGGCATGATTTCTCCGAAAGGACCAAATCTGCCGCAGTTGTCTCCACTATCCAAGAGATGATGAAACCACGGCTGCTTTACCGTTCTCAGCTTGTCCGGTTCCATATTACCGATGAAGACTTGATTGGGAGCATAGCCCACCGCTTCCTGAAAACTTCGCAAATGACTCTTCAATTTACCTGCAAGCTCTGGATGCTTTTTTATTTCTCTTGATGGTTTGGAACCGTGACGGACAAAATCGGGAAGATGAACGAGGATATTGGAACACTTTTTGATGATCACGTGGCTTGCATTCATTTTAGTTCTCGACCAATTCTTTCAAGATCTCTTCAATTCTTTTTTCACTTGAAGCATCAAACCCATCAATTCTTAAAACGTTTTGCCCGTTCTTGAAAAAAAGGAGCGCCGGAACACCCACAATGTTATATCGGGCACAGAGGTTTTGGTTATTCCAGGCATTGATTTTGACGACTTTCATTTGGTCAAATTTCCTGGCTACTCGTTCAAGAACGGGAATCAGGGCTTTACAGGGAGCGCACGGGGGAGTGAAAAAGTCTACCAAAACGGGAATATCCGACTCTAATACTTCTTTATCAAAAGAAATTTCGCTTATTTCAACGAGATGGTCTCCCTGACGCACTTATTTATCCATAGGAGATATCGACTGTGGGATGCAAACTACGAATCAAGAAAAACGGTTTGTTCATCGATGGGTGTCTGAAGCGCCTTGAACGCTTTTTTCAACAGATTCCGTCGTAGATCTTTTTCTTCATCCGGCAAGAGCTTGGGATTTCCCAGGGGATGGGGTATCGCAATGGCCGGTATAATTCTGTTGGCGCCCACGGTCTGGGAAATGGTGATGATGGAACATATGTGAGCCACCGGGATTCCGGCGCGTTCTATTTCTTTTGCCATCGTTGCCCCGCAACGAGTGCATGTTCCTCAAGTGGAAGTGAGGATGACTGCTTGCACGCCATCCCGAATCAGCTCCACCGCAATTTCTTTCGCAAATTTCTGGGCGCTGTCTACCGAGGTGCCGTTTCCGACGGTCGCGTAGTACCATTCATGCTGTTTGAAGCCCAACTCTTTTTCCAGTTCCCTCATCATGTCAATGGGAAGCACCCGGTTGGGATCATGGTTGGCATAGGTGTTGTCATATCCGCCGTGTGCGGACTGATGGGTTTTGGTCTCCAGTTTTTCCAACCCTTCCAGAGAATATCTCCCGTATTTGGATGCATTGGAGCTTTCGATATGGTCCGGATTTCCTGTGGGCACGATACCACCGGAAGTGACCAGGGCAATGGTCAACCCCTTCAGGTCGCCAATGGCGGCTTGAGGATCGACACGGTCAAAAAAGGGAATGGGATATTCGGTCTCAAACGAATCACTACCGATTTTTTGAAGGAGCAATGCAATGGCGCGCTGATAGGCCGGCTCGGCATGGAAATAATTTTTCCTTAGGCCTTGTTCAAAGCAGCCTTCGGCCTTGGGAAATTCAATCTTCTCGCCCTGCAAAACTTTCTTGCCAAGGCGGACCATTTTTTGGACGGCATCTTCCATCCCGGTAACAATGTCGGCACATTCGACGATCAAGGCTGTTTTTCTGTATTGATCAACCCCCGGATTCTCTTTGTACATGGCCGTGATGGCAGGAATGCCCAACGGATTCAGGGAAGAGCAGATCGCGCCGCAGGCCATTCCGTATCTTCCGGCATTAAACGCTGGCCCGGCGATGACCAAATCCGGGCTGTACCCTTGGATCTCGGGAAGTATTTCCCCAAGACCCTTCTCCTGGTTTTCGGCAAAATAGCTGTCGCCGCAAATGACCGTGGCAACGATTTCGACAGGAACATTTTGCTCGCGGAAAAATTTTTCAAAAAGCCGCCCGGGTCCCTTGGAACCCTGGATGGTACGGGGTTCGCAGTTGGCCTGCTCCTCGCCGCCCACACCCCCGAAAAATTGATTCAGGTAATGAACAATCCGGTATTGTTTGTTCCGGGATGTGCCGGACATTTATATAAACCTCGCTGACGTTCGTTCAAATCCCAATTGGTTGGTGGATCCGATCAGTACTTGAAGCTCAACGGCGATACTGCCGTCCGGGAGCCGGCATTTACTGGAGCCGCCGGCCATTTTCGTGATCACGCGGTCATCGCCTACGATTTTTTTCAAAGGTGGCAGAACGATCACCTCATTGGCGTTTCCGGTGGAAACAATGGCATTGGCGTCAGGGTGGCCGTCGACCAGGGATTGCGAGGCTCCGGCTTGTCCCGCAAATTCATCGGTAAGCAGAACCGTTTTGATGCCATGCGCTTCGATTTTGGAGCAGTTCATCATGAGATCCGCATCCGGATTGCCAAAACCTTCCTTGGATATGATGACACCGTCGGGAATCAAGGACGCAATCAGCCCGGCTGCCAACGTGGACGACTGCTGTTTTTCGCCCAGGGTAACGTTTTCGTTGGTAAGGACGCAGCCGACAAAGTTCCAGTCGGTTTTGTCTCTTCGGAGGAGTTCGAGCACAATGGGGTTGTTCTGGTGGTGATACGTTGTGTTCTTGTCGCACGCCGAAACACAATTGCCGGAGACAATGGCGCCAAACAGCACTTCGGACGGTACCATGAACCTGGGGAGCATCTTTTTGGCATCGATTCCGCAATAATACGTATCGTGGAGGAGACCCTGGGTTTGAAGCATATATAAGTAGGCAATTCTGGGCAGACCTTTCGGCTCGGCGGATCCTTGCCTTCCGGGGGAACCTGGATATACCGGATTGATCAGGGTTTCGTGGGCGTTCCCTGCAAGCGGCTTGTTCAACGCGTGTCTGGCGATGTAATCAGCGGCCTTGAAACCGGCCATTCTTGCGGTTTTCTCGTGATCGTGTCGTCCTATCCCTTCCTGTACGGTAATGTCCAGCACCAGATGATGATTTTGGGAAAAGAGCGAATATTTTGCACCCGGACCGGACATATCAATGACACCTTCCTGAAAGCCCACAATGGATCCCACTGTGGTTACCACCATTCCGCATACAGACACGATTTCCCCGGAAGGAATCCTGTTGGTATCGGGATCCCACCCGGAAAGAACTCCGGGGAAGACCTGATAACCCGGGATGAGACTCAAGCGGGGTTCGATCACATCTTTGACGGGAACAATCCGTACCGACTCCCCGGGATGGACAATGTCCACTTTGACATTTCTGATGTTGGGATCGGATTGTAATCGGCTGATTAACTCATCACGATGGATGAGCAGCTTTCCGTTTTCCAGTCCGGTGGCGGGGGCAAAATCAAGATCCGAGACGGTGATTTTCTTCCAATGATGCGTTATGTGCGGCGCGAGTGCATGATGTTTGGCGATCGACATATATGCATCCTGCTGGGCGGGCTGGTTGTCGCGTGAACGTTTTTCCAACTATACATTTTCAAAAACCGATGTCAATGGATTTTGGCGATCGATTCCGTTGCTCCCCATGCCGCTTCCGATTCCGCGACTGTCCGAACTGCGGGTACCGCCTTTCCCCACGATTTCCGGCGGACCTTGAGCCACTCGCTGGTTGAAAATATTTCCGATTTTCGACATGCTCCAATGCTTACTTCCGGCGTTTCCGATTCTTGATCGCTGCCTTTGCGATCGACCATGCAGCGATCGTCATCCCGTCCCAGATGACGCCTGATCGGATCTGCGTTTCGATTCCGGCAGACGTCACCCGGAGGATCTCGAACTCCTCCGTTTCATCCGGCGTTCCCCCAATGTATTGCAGATCCCTCGCAATATATACGTGGCACATCTCGTTGGTGACTCCGTTGTAGGGATTGAACTCCCCGACCATGAGCAGGCTCTTCGCGGAATTGCCGGTCTCTTCCTCCAGTTCCCGCCTCGCCGTTTCCTCATAAGTGGAGCCTTCCTTCACGCTCCCGCAGGGGAACTCCCTACTCTCCCTGCCCACCAGATAGCGATACTGGTTCACCAGTAACATGGATCCATCACCCACGATCGGGACGACCATGGAAGAACCGTTCGTATGTACGTAATGGTACTCGCCAGGTTTTCCCGACGGCAGCTCGAAGGTGTCCCTCTTGTACGTCCAGTAAGGATTCCGGAAGATGGTCGCTTCCGAGAGCTTCTTCCAGGATTTTAGCGGCATACGACTAGCTCCTTCCCCCACCCCACTTCCGGGTGCGTTTCGAATTCGAGGCGATCAGACAAACGGTATCTTCTGCATCGGCTTCCCCTGCGCAGCCCAAGGCGCCACAATAGGGGTCGGCTGGTCGGATGCACGGAGCCCCCGCATCCGGCATGAAAATTGAACCTCGATTGGAACAACAAGATGCGGAATCATATTCTTGTAAGAAAATTTGAGGAAATGACATGGTAAACAAGACAAATTGTTGTCCTAATTGTAATTACATTAGAATTGATATTGAGTTCTCCACATGTCCTTTCTGTGGAATTATTGTGGAAAAATATTATGCGTCAAAAGAGAAAAAAACCAAAATGAAGGAAACGAAGATTCCCGAAAAAACCGCAGATGAATCTATGGGAACCAAGAACCGGAAAAAATAAGTAAGAAGGGAGGGTCCCTACCCCTATCCAACATTCAACATTCGAAACGCTGGAAAGTACAACTTCGTTACGAGGACGGAAATAAAACGAGTGGGCACGATCTCTCGAAACCCCCTCAATTTTCGATAGCGGGGTCAGGATTTGTCCCTGTGACCCTCGCGTGGTACTGCTGGAGACTTCTGACCGCGCCCTGTCCCTGGCGCAATGCCGAGATCCCCTTGGCGGCCGCGATCGCAGCGGCGGTCGTCGTGATGTAAGGAACCTGGTACTTGATGGCCGCCTTGCGGATGTAGGAATCGTCGTGAACGCTCGCCCTCCCCACCGGTGTGTTGATGATCAGGTGGATCTCGCCGTTCTTGATGGCATCGGTGATATTGGGGCGCCCCTCGTGCATCTTCAGGATCGGCGAAGAGGCGATGCCGTTCTCCGCAAGGAACTTCTGCGTCCCCTCGGTCGCCATGATGGAGAACCCCAGCTCGGCCAGGCGCCGGGCCGCCTCGAGTGCCCCTGGACGGTCCCGCTCGGTGACGGTGATGAGAACCGTTCCACGGGTGGGAAGGAGCTGCGAGGCCGCGACCTGCGCTTTGAAAAAGGCCTCCCCGTAGTTCTCCGCCATACCGAGGACCTCGCCGGTGGATCGCATCTCCGGCCCGAGGATCGGATCGACCTCCGGGAACATGTTGAACGGGAAAACCGCTTCCTTGACACCGAAGTGCGGGATCGGGCGGCGGACGAGGGAAAGGTCGCGCAGTTTCTTCCCGAGCATCACCTGGGTCGCGAGTCGCGCCATCGGGATGTTGCAGACCTTGCTCACGAGCGGCACCGTCCGGCTAGCGCGGGGATTGGCCTCGAGGACGTAGACGGTGTCGCCGGCGATGGCGTACTGGATGTTCATGAGACCTACGACCCCGAATTCCACCGCGATCTTCCGGGTGTACTCCTCGATCGTATCGATGTGGCGGCGGGAGATGCTCACCGGGGGGATCACGCAGGCCGAGTCACCCGAGTGAACCCCCGCGAGCTCGATGTGCTCCATGACAGCCGGGACGAAGGCGTCGGTCCCGTCGGCGATGGCATCCGCCTCCGCCTCGATGGCGTCATCCAGAAACCGGTCGATCAGGATGGGGCGCTCAGGGGAGATCTCCACCGCCTTGGCCACATACTCCCGGAGCATCTCCTCGTCGTGAACCTTCTCCATAGCGCGTCCCCCGAGGACGTAGGAGGGGCGGACCATGAGCGGGTAGCCGATCCTTCGGGCGATCTCAATCGCCTCCCCAAGCGTGCTCGCCATTCCCGACTCCGGCTGGGGGATCCCCAGCTTCGCGATGATCCGGCGGAACCGGTCCCGGTCCTCGGCAAGGTCGATCGTCGATGGCGGAGTGCCGAGGATCCGGACACCTGCCGCCTCGAGCTCCGCGGCGATGTTGAGCGGGGTCTGACCGCCGAACTGGACGATGACCCCTTCCGGCTTCTCCTTCCCGTAGATCGCTAGCACGTCCTCCACGGTCAGCGGCTCGAAGTAGAGCTTGTCGGAGGTGTCGTAGTCCGTGGAGACGGTCTCCGGGTTGCAGTTGATCATGATCGACTCGTAGCCCGCCTCGCGGAGGGCGAACGCCGCGTGGACGCAGCAGTAGTCGAACTCGATCCCCTGCCCGATCCGGTTCGGCCCGCCCCCGAGAACGAGGACCTTGCGCCGGTTGCTCGTGTTCACCCGGTCGGGGGCGTTGTAGGTCGAGTAGTAGTAGGCGGCGTCCTCCACGCCGCTCACGGGCACGGCGTCCCACGCCTCGACGACGCCCAGAGCGGTCCGCCTCCCCCGGACCGCCGCCTCCGGGACGCCAAGGATCTGGGAGAGGTACCGGTCGGCGAACCCGTCCTTCTTCGCCTGGACGAGGAGGTCGTCGGGGAGCATCCGTCCCTTGTACGCGAGCATCCGCTCCTCGAGCAAGACGAGCTCCCGCATCTGCTCGATGAACCAGGGCTTGATGTACGTTCGCTCGTAAAGGGCCTGCGTTTCCGCCCCCTTGCGCAGCGCCTCGTACATGAGGAACTGGCGCTCGCTCGTCGGATCGGCGAGCATCTCCATGAGTTCCGGAAGAGTCTTCTTGTGGAAGTTTTTCGCGAAGCCGAGACCGTAGCGACCGATCTCCAGGGAGCGGATCGACTTCTGGAACGACTCCTTGTAGGTCTTTCCGATGCTCATCACCTCGCCGACGGCGCGCATCTGGGTCCCGAGCTTGTCCTGCACTCCCTTGAACTTCTCGAAAGCCCACCGGGCGAACTTGACCACGATGTAGTCCCCCGATGGGGTGTACTTCTCGAGGCTCCCGTCGCGCCAGTAGGGGATCTCGTCGAGCGTCAACCCGCACGCGAGCAGCGACGACACGAAGGCGATGGGAAATCCGGTCGCCTTGGACGCAAGGGCCGAGGAGCGGGAGGTGCGGGGGTTGATCTCGATGACCACCACCCTTCCGCTCGACGGGTCGTGGGCGAACTGGATGTTCGTCCCCCCGATCACCTCGATGGCGTCGACGATGTCGTAGGAGTGCTTCTGGAGACGCTCCTGGAGCTCCGGGGCGATGGTCAGCATCGGGGCGGTGCAGAAGGAGTCGCCGGTGTGCACCCCCATCGCATCCACGTTCTCGATGAAGCAGACGGTGATCTTCTGCCCCTTGGCGTCCCGTACGACCTCGAGCTCGAGCTCCTCCCAGCCGAGGACCGACTCCTCCACGAGGACCTGGCGGACGGGACTCACCGAGAGTCCCCGGCTCACGATCGTCTGGAACTCCTCCAGGTTGTAGGCGAACCCGCCGCCCGTCCCCCCTAGCGTATAGGCGGGCCGGATCACCACGGGGAAGCCGATCCGCTTCACGACCTCCTTCGCCTCCTCGAGGCTGTGGGCGATGTCGCTCCGGGGCATGTCGAGCCCGAGGCGTGTCATGGTGTTCTTGAACTCCTGGCGGTCCTCGCCGCGCTTGATCGCGTCCACGTTGACCCCGATCACCGTTACCCCGTACTTCTCGAGGATTCCCTCCCGGGCCAGCGCCGAGGAGAGGTTGAGGCCCGTCTGCCCCCCCAGGTTCGGCAGCAGCGCATCCGGCCGCTCCTTCGCGATGATCTCGGTAAGGGACGCCACGTTGAGCGGCTCGATGTACGTGACGTCCGCCATGGCAGGGTCGGTCATGATGGTGGCCGGATTGGAATTGACGAGGACGATCTCGTAGCCGAGCTTCTTCAAGGCCTTGCACGCCTGCGTGCCCGAGTAGTCGAATTCGCACGCCTGCCCGATGATGATCGGGCCGGAGCCGATGATCAGGATCTTCCGGATGTCGTCGCGTCTCGGCATGCGCCCTCCCCTAAGATCAGCCCCCCAGATAGGCCTTCTTGACCTGGGGGTTGACGAGAAGTTCTTCGGACCCTCCCTCCAGCACGAGCCTGCCGTTCTCCAGTACATACCCTCGACCGGCAAATTGAAGCGCCATTCGAGCATTCTGCTCGACGATCAGAATGGTGGTTCCTTCCCGATTGATCTCCCCAAGGGAGTCGAATACGCTCATCATCAACAGGGGAGCCAACCCCATGGAGGGCTCATCCAGGAGCATGATTTTCCTGCCGCTCATGAAGGCCCGCCCGACGGCCAGCATCTGCTGCTCTCCGCCGCTCAGTGTTCCGGCCTTCTGATTTTTCCGTTCGGAAAGCCGCGGGAAGATCGAGGATACCCGGTCCAGATCTTTCCCGATCGCTCTGCCGTCCCTCCTGGCGAAGGTGGCGAGCCTCAAGTTCTCCATGACCGTCAGGTTGTCGAACAGACGCCTTCCTTCGGGGACATGGGAGATGCCGAGCTCGCTGACCACTTTGTCCGGAGGGTATTGGAGCAGGTCCCGACCCATGAAGGTCATTTTCGTCCCCGCTTCGACCGGGATGAGGCGGGAAATCGCCCGCAGGGTGGTGCTCTTCCCCGCTCCGTTGGCGCCGATGATGCACACGATCTCCCCCTCGTCGATCTGGAAGCTTACCCCATGAAGGGCCTTGATATTGTCGTAGGAAACCCGCAGGTTTTCCACGGACAGCAGCATCAGATCGCCCTCTCCTTGCCCAGATAGGCATCGATCACCCTGGGATTGTTCTGAATCTCTTCGGGTGTGCCCTCCGCGATGACGGCACCGAAGTCAAGGGTCTGGATCCTCTCGCAGAGCTCCATGACCACCTTCATCCTGTGCTCGATGAGGAGAATCGCCAGCCCCAGCTCCTTATGGGCCCGACGGATGATCTCCATGATCTGAACCAGCTCTTCCGGGTTCATCCCTGCCGTCGGCTCGTCCAGGAGCAGGATCCTGGGTTCCGTCGCCAGAGCCCGGGCCATCTCCACCCTTCTCTGGGCGCCGTACGGCAGGTTGAGGACAACCTGATCCGCGAGATGGCGGATCCCCATCATATCCAGGAGGCGAACCGCTTTCTCTTCGATCTCGGCTTCTTCCCGGTTGTGCCCGGGTGTACCGATGAACGCCGCGAACAATCCGTACCGGATCTTCGAATAGTGGGCCAGCTTCACGTGCTCGATGACGGTCATGTGTCTCCACAAGAGAAGGTTCTGAAAGGTCCGGCTCACGCCCAGGGAGGCGATCCGGTGAGGCGGAAGGCCGTCGATCTTCCTCCCGTCCAGGAAGATCTCGCCATGGCCCGGCTTGTAGATGCCGGTAATGAGGTTGAAGACGGTGGTCTTTCCCGCCCCGTTCGGCCCGATCAACCCCCGGATCTGGCCGGATCCGATCTCCAGGTTGTAGTCGCGGACGGCGCGCAAGCCACCGAAGTCGTGGGACATGTTCCGAACCTGAAGGAACGGTGACGTCATCCCTCTCCGTCCGGTTTCGGCTTTGGCTTGAGGAGGTTCGCGACGTCGAGATCCCGGAATGCGATCAAACCCGTCGGCCGGAAAATCATCACGAGGATGAGAAGGAGCGGAATGATGATCCACTTGAAAATCTCCAACGGTCGGAGGGCTTCCCCGAGGAGACTGATGCTGACGGCGCCGACGATGGATCCGTACACGGAGTTCAGACCCCCGAAGTAGACCATGGCCAAGACCTCGGCGAGATTTTGAATCCCGAAGTTTCCCGGGTTGACGTATCGCATCACGTGAGCGAAAAGCCCCCCCGCAACGCCGGCCCAGAAGGCCCCGAAGAGAAACGCCACCATCTTGGTCCTTCGGGTGTCGACCGTCATGGCATCGGCCGCCATTTCGTTGTCCCGCACCGCATTGAGGGCCTTCCCGATCGTCGAGCGCACAAAATTGTTGATGCTCCATACGCAGAGGACGGTCCAGAGGAACACGGTGGGCAGGTCGGCCCAATCCGGCTGCCCGCTCAAGCCCCGGGGACCGCGGACGAACTCCAGGTTCTCGATCAGGCTCTTTACGATGAACAGGAACGCGAGGGAGATGATGGCCAGATAGTCGCCCCTCGTTCGGAAGGAGGGAATCGCGACGAACAGGGCCCCGAAGGATGCGACCAGTCCGCCCAGGATCAGGGCCACGGGAAACAGGAACGGTCCCAGGGCCGCAGGGAGGGAAGCGGTTCCCAAGAGTTGCGCATTGACGAACAGGCCGATGGTCAACACCGAGGCGCAGTAGGCGCCGAGGGCCATGAACCCGGGGTGGGAACAGGAAAACTCGCCCATGTAGCCGTTGATCACATTCAGGCTCAAGGTGAGCATGACGGCGATCAGGGTGAGGCGAAGCACGAGGACACGGTAGTCGCTGATTTCCGCCCAGACATGCAGGATGGCGTAAAGCAATGCCAGGTGGGCAGCCGCGGTGACCGCCATCGGGAACCGGAAAAGCGAAGCGGCGATTCCGTTCGCCAGGGGAATGCAGAGCCGCGTAGCGACGGCCGTCGGTACTCCGTAGATGATCAGCGTGTACAGGATCACGTTGGGGATCAGGACGGGATTCTTGAGCATCACGGAGAAACCGAACAAGACAGGTATTTTTTGCAATCCCAGGAACTGGGCGAGAGGAGTGCCCGCGAGGCGCTCCAGCGTGACCGCGACCAGGGCGCCGAAAAACCAGCCGAGCAGCGGGACCCGGGAATACGGTTTCCAGAGGTTCCGAAACCGGGACCTCCCCCGTTCGGAGTTCGCCCCGTTTCCTCTTTCCCCGCCCATAAGACGACTAGAGCCTCAACCGCGCGCTGTACGGCTCCCCGAAAAAGCCGTGCGGCCGTATGGCCAGGATCAGCAGGATGATGGAATATGCGATCAGGTCGCGCAGCGTCGAGGGGAAGATCATGGCCACGAAGATTTCGGTGAACCCCAGCAGGAAGCCGGCGAGCGTGGCTCCCATGACCGACCCCCTTCCCCCCAGGATGGCGGCCACGAACGCCTTCCAGCCGAACACGATCCCCATATACGGGTCCAACACGGGGTAGGCGACGCCGAAGAGGATCCCCGCGGCGGCGGCCAGCGCGGATCCCAGCGCGAACGTGAGGGCGGCCATGGTGTTGAGCGGCACCCCCATCAGGGGCACGACGGCGAAGTCGAAGGCCATCGCCCGCATGGCCATCCCCCACTTCGTTCTCCGGACGAACTGGTGCAGGGCAAGGGCGAGGAGCAGCGACACAAGAACGATCATGATCTTCTTGTTGGTCACGAATACGCCGCTCACGTTATAGGTCGTGGTTTCGATCAGGGAAGGGAAGCTGACCCTCCGTGCCCCCAGCAGGGCCAGGTTGCCGGTCTCCAGGATGATGCCGATCATCAGGCCCGTGATCGCGGCCGAGGCCCGGGGCGCGTCCCGCAGAGGCCGATACCCTACCCGCTCGACGATCATGCCGACGAACGAGGTCAGGAACATGGAGAAGAGGATGGTCAATACCAGGATCAGCCAGTTGGGCAGGGCGACGACGCCCGAGGAGGCAAGAGCGATGAGGCCCATGGAAACCCCGAAACCGATGTACGACCCGACCATGAAGATGTCGCCGTGCGCGAAGTTGAAGAGCATGAGGATGCTGTACACCATGGAGTATCCCAGCGCGATCAGGGCGTAGAAACTCCCCCACTGGAGGGCGTTGACCAGGTTCTGGAGGAAAATGACCATCGGTTCGATGCCTGCGCTTTCGACAAAGGCGGGCCGGGACAAAAAATCCCGAGCCCGCCTTTCTTGTCCGAACGAATCTACCTCATGGTACGGCTACGATCCCGGAATCGCCCCTCCCCCACGCGGACACTCCTCACGGACAGGCGGACTTGTAGAACTCGAACTGGCCCTTGTCGCTGATCCGGACGATGACGGCGCACTTGCTCGGGTCGCCTCCCCCGGAGAACGTCATCTCGCCGGTGATTCCCTTGAATTTCGTGATCCGGCCCATCGCGGAGCGGACGTTCTCCCGGTCCTTCTTCAGGTCTCCCGTGAGCCCCCCGGTATCTTCAATCGCCTTCTGGACGAGCAGCATGGCGTCCCAGGTGAGCGCGGCCACGTCGTCGGGCACGTAGCCGTGCTTCTTCTGATACCGGTCGATGAACGCCTTGGTCGCCCCCGTGGCGCCGGCCGCCGCGTAGTGGGTGCTGAAGAAGAGCCCGTAGCAGTCCTTGCCGCAGAGGCTGACCGTCTCGGCCGAGCCCCAGCTGTCGCTCCCCACGATCGGTTTTTTCCACCCCAACTGGTGGGCCTGCTGCACGATCAGGGCCACCTCGTTGTAGTACTGGGGGGTGAAGAGCACCTGGGCGCCGGAATTGTTGATCTTCGTCAGCTGGGAGCTGAAGTCGGTGTCCTTGGTGGTGAAGCTTTCATAGGCCACGACGGACCCGGGGCCATGCAGTCCTTCCCAGGCCTTTTTGAAGAACTCGGCCAGGCCCTTGGGGTAGTCGCTCGCCACGTCGTACAGGACCGCGGCCTTGGTGAATTTGAACTCCTGCGTGATGAAATTGGCCAGCACCGGCCCCTGGAAGGGATCGAGGAAGCAGGCACGGAAAACGAACGGCCGGTCCTTGGTGGTGTCGGGATTGGTGGACCACGGGGTGATCATCGGCGTCTTGTAGTTGTTCGCGATCCCGCCCGCCGGGACCGCCTGTTTGGAGGCCTGCGGTCCCACCATGACGAGCACCCCGTCCTCGGTGATCATCTTGGTGGCGGCCTTCACGGCAGATTCCGCTTTGGACTCGTTATCCTCGATCACCAGCTCGACCGGGTACTTTTTCCCCCCCACGGCAAGACCCCCGGCGGCTTTCACGTCCTCGAGCCACATCTGGGCCGCGAACTTCGTGCCCTCGCCTACCTTGGGGATATCGCCGGTGAGCTCGGCGTTGATCCCGATCTTGATCGTCTGTGCCTGAACCCATCCGGAAGGGAAGAACGTCAGAAACCCCAAAAGGACAAAAACGCCAACCAGTGACCGTGTTCGCATCGCTCCTTCCTCCTTTTATCCCGTTTCGTCCCGGTGATTCTTGATCTCCTGCGAACGCCTCGCCCGATTTGCTCCCCCTGGTCCTTTATCAAAACGCCGGAAACGTAGGTTCCGACCCCCACAGTCTATGGTGTTCCGAGCTCAAGGAAGGGCAGGATTCAAGATAGGGAGCGGGGGGAGGGGCTGTCAAGGCGAAAAACGGTCGACGGATTGGTGCACTCGGCTGCGAATGGCCTTCCCCGCGCTCCGATCACTCCTCCGGGAATTCTCCGATGACGGGACACCGCTCAAGCATTTCCTCGCCATGAGGGGCCAGATCCAGGCAATGGGTCAAGTCGCTGCCGGCCGTATGGATCCTGAAATGCCTTCCCCCTTGCCAGAGAAAATTTCGGGACACATCGTACACGTTCCCCTTGTAGGCGATGAAGGCGGATGCGCCCGCCTCGCCGTTGCAGCGAGCCAGTTCCTTTTCATTGAACCGTCGCATCTCCTTCGTCCCCGGAACATCCCGTCCGGTCAGGGGGTACGGAAAGGCCCGCCCATTCGGCGGACCTCCCCCATCCCGGCTTCGGGCTTACCGTATGAACTTCCCTACGAAGGGTGAGGTCTCCCCGCGCCGCATGAAATGACCGGAGGGTCCCTCTCCCAGAAATTCCGAGAACCAGGATTCGTGCTCGATTTCCTCATTCAGGATGGCTGTCGACAAATCGTAGGTCCGGTGGTCCTTGCCGGCGGTCAGATTGCAGATGTACGTATATCCCCGGACGGCGCATCGCTCCGCTTCCACCAGAACCTTGAGCATCGCTTTCACGTCTTTCGGATTCTTGGGAAGGCGGGCGGGAGGACAGGCCGAAAGGTCATGAAATACCTTCATATCCTCCGGAAGCTTGCCGCCGAGTTCGTAGATCCGGGGGACCAGAGCCTCGAAATGGTTTCGATCCTCGATGCGGGCGGTCTCCGCGATCTCCTTGATTCCTTCCCCTTCCAATCCGATCAGGTTCGCCCGCAGGATCGTGTAATAGTAGAACGTCGTGAGTTCGGCGGCCGCATTCTTGACCAGCAATTCCACCAGCTGATCCAGGTTGATTCCCGTCTTTTCCACCATCTCCCGTGCAACCTTGGCCATGTGCGATCTCCTTTCTGTTCCGGAATGAATAACCCTACCCGCCTCCTGGAAACGGAGATGACCTGGAATTTTTCTTCTCGTGCGTTATGCCCTGACATCACCTCCTTGCACTCAACCAGGGAAGGCACGGTGCCCTGAAAACCTGCCGATGGGATGAGGATCAGGATTCCCTGTCCACCCTTATGCGCGGTTTCGGTCCTGACATTCGTCACAAATGCCTTCCACGTGCACGGTGGTCCGTACCGCGGTAAACCTCTCCATGGCCGATGATGGAACTTCGAGGCGGTCGAATTTTTTCGCGGAAAAATCGTTGATCCTCCTGCACCGGAGGCAGATCAAGTGATGGTGCTTCCGTGTATTCGGGTCGTACCTTTTTGAAGCCCCGCCGAAAAGGACCGAGCCGATGATCTTTTTCTCTTCCATCATCGACAAGGTCCTGTAGACCGTATCCCGGGAGATATGGGGATATTCCCGGGAGACATGCCGATAGACGGAATCGGCATCGGGATGGTCTCCGGTTGCCGCCACGGCCATAAGAATGGCCACCCGCTGCGGGGTCACCCGGGCTCCCTGTTCGCGAAGGATCAGATCCGCCCGGCCCGTTTTCTTGGACATAATACTATATAAGATTTATTCCTATATGATGTCAACCGTTTCCCGTGACCCGGCCAGGTTGTGGCAAAGGGCTGGTGACCACGGCTACGGAGGCGCTACGCCCGAGACCGCCATGAGGATGTAGGGATAGGAAAGGTCCCGTGTCCCGTTGAGCAACTTGGTGTTTCTCGTCTTCCGGTTGTACACCACCATCGCAGGGGTCCCCTCCACGCGGAAGGCCTGCACCACAGACTGGAAATATTGAACCCCCGCGTTCACGTCCGAATAGTTCAGCGGCCGGTAGGTGACGCCCAACGGGGCTACGGCTTTCTGGACATCCTCCGGAGTGGGTTCTTTCGTCCTCTCCGCCAACTGAAGGAGCGCTTTCCGAATCTCGAGGTATCTCGCCTTCTCTCGAGCAAGAAAACTCAGGTTGTAGGGGATGAAATTCATGGATTCGGCATGGATGGGCATATCGATGAACAGGAGCTTCGCCCGCCTCATGATGTCCGGATACGCTTTCTCCATATCCGGCTCCGCCTTTCGGCAGGCAGGACAGAACCAGTCGGTGAACACATAGACTTCGACCTCGGAGTCCGGCTTCCCGAGCGCCAGCGGGAGCGTATCCGCATGGGACGTGGCAGGGTTTCCCAACCCGAGGAAGGCAAGATACGAACCCGCGATCATCACCGCCGTAAGCAAAACCCCTCTCGACAGATACCGCATCGCCGCTTCTCTCCCGGATCCGAATTGTTTCCTGATATCGGAAAAATAGCCGGCACCAAGAGCAATCCCCACCACGCAGACACATAATGCCACGGCCAGGCATATCGGACACCAATTTTTGATGATGGAATGCTGAGCATGGAGAAACGTGATTTCCGCTCCCCATGCTCCGGCGATCATAACAGCGAAGAGGCCCCGGGCGAAGGAACGCTTACGGAGAGGGAACAAGAGAAGGCAGAGTGCGAAGAACCCGATCCCGAAGAAGGGGAACTGCATCCCGAAAATCGTCCATTGATAGGTCGCCTTGCACGTTTCGGGGCATAGACCGGCGGCGAGGAAAATCGAGAGCGCAAGGGCCGTCGCGAGCCCTGTCCACACCACCGCCATCCGCATCCCGAGGGATTTTATCCTGTCGGAAATCATGGGCATCGAAGTCGTCTGCTACCAACCTTCTGTTTCGAGGACACAATTCGAGCACAACCATCCAACGGCCGGATCCGGTCCGGTGGTGATTTCTTCATTTTACTCGCGAATATCCCGTCGGGGAAAGCCCCCCCCGGAGCCAGCCCCCCCGGAGCCGGACCGATGGAAGGTTCCCTCTCTTATTCCGGGCCAGACCGGGTTCTCGACGCCGACCAGATCCCGCGCGGTTTCAGCGATCAGCTGAGCGGCCGGGCCCCCGGCTCCACCGCCTATCGGATGGTGAACGATCTCGACGGGGTGC
>Ga0209520_10000535_pt1 | contig 21305 bp, 19 predicted proteins | sample Rifsed16ft1_FD_184009 | JGI IMG/M metagenome (GOLD analysis project Ga0209520, IMG submission 184009) | Soil microbial communities from Rifle, Colorado, USA - sediment 16ft 1 (version 2) | ecosystem: Environmental > Terrestrial > Deep subsurface > Rock core/Sediment | place: Rifle, Colorado...
GTGGGGGTTGGTGGGCGCGCCTGGCGGGCCTCCTGGAAGTCTGGCCGTTCGTGGTTCTGATCGTGGCGGTCCTGGGCGGTCTCTACGGGGGGATCGCCACGCCCACCGAGGCGGCCGGCGTCGGCGCGTCGGTGTCCCTGCTGATCGCCCTGGCCTACCGCACGCTGACCTGGCGGGGGTTCTGGGACGCCTGCCTGGGGACGGTGCGGACGACGTCCATGATCTTCCTCATCCTGATCTCGGCAAAGGTGATGGCCGTGGCGCTGGCGTACTACGGCGTCCCGAGCCTCATGAAGGACTTCGCGCGCTCGTTCGGCTCGCCGACCATCCTGCTGGTCATCATCTCCTTCGTGTACCTTGTCCTGGGGACCGTCTTCGAGGATTTCTCGCTGATGATCATCCTGCTGCCGTTCGTCCTCCCCGCCATCCAGGCGGCCGGCTATGACCCCATCTGGTTCGGGGTGTACATGTGCATGCTGCTGGAGGCCGGGCTGCTCTCGCCGCCGGTGGGATTGAACCTCTTCGTCATCCAGGGAGTGACGGGGGCGCCGCTCGGTCAGGTCGTCCGGGGGAGCGTCCCGTTCCTGTTCCTCCTCCTCACCGGGGCCGTCATCATCGTCACCTTTCCCCAGATCGCTCTCTGGCTCCCCTCCGTGTGGGTCGGCTGAGCCGGCTCCGGGAACGCCGGCGTCAGCGAAGGCCGCCGGCCTTCTTCGAGCCGAAGCGCTCGCGCCAGCGCGCCGCCGCCGGCGGGTTGACGATGTGCTTGGGCATCTCGCCCTTGAGCGCGCTCAGGGTGGACTCGAGAGCCAGCTTCAGGTTCGCCAGCCGCCCCGTCTCGGTGTGGCTCACGTTGTGCGGGGTGAGGATCACCCGCGAGGGATCCAGCATGCGCAGCGGGCTCTCCATGGGGAGGGGCTCCTGCTCGAAGACGTCGAGCGCCGCCCCCCCGATCCAGCTCTCGTCGATCGCCCGGTAGAGGGCGCTTTCGTCCACCAGCTCGCCGCGGGCCGAGTTGATGAGGAACGCCGTCCGCTTCATGGACCTGAGCTCTTTTTCCCCGATCATGTGGCGCGTCTTCGGAGTCAGCGACAGGTGCAGGCTCACGATGTCGGATTCCGCCAGGAGCGTCGTGAGAGGGACGAGCGTGACACCGAGGGGGCGGGCCATCTCCGGCGCGATGTAGGGATCGTATGCTAGCAGGCGCACCTCCCAGCCCTGAAGGCGCCGGGCGACCTGCGTGCCGACGCGGCCGAACCCCACGAGGCCGACCGTCCTTCCGGAGAGAAGCCAGCCACGGTCGATCCGCTGGCCCCACTCACCGCGGCGGAGCTTGGCCTCGTTGCGCTTGACGCGCTTCAGGAGCGCGAGCATGAACGCGATCGCCGCCTCGGCAACGCCGTGGAAGTTCTGCGGCGTGGGGCTGTTGGCCACGACGATGCCCAGCTCCGTGGCGGCGGAGACCTCGATCTTGTCCACGCTGATGTACGGCACGACGACGAGGCGGAGCCGCTCGGCGGCCTGTATCACCGCGCGGGTGACCGTGTCCAGGTGGGACGCCATGATGATATCGGCGTCCCGGCACCACTCGATCAGCTCCTCCTCGGTGTAGGGTTGCCGCGCCGGCTGGTCCACCGGCCGCCCGAGGACGACCTCGTGGCCGAGCTCGCGCAGCGGCTCGAACTCCTGGGACGGCCCGTAGGCGCCGGTGACGTAGACCTTCATGGCTTCTTGCAGATCACGTTCAGGAGGGCCTGCCGCCGCTCCTCGCTCACCACCTTGAGCGCCCGCGCGAGCGCGCCGGGGAGCTCAGCCGGGTCCTCCACGCGCTCGCCGTGGCCGCCCGAGGCCCGGCAGATCAGCTCGTAGTCGGGGGCGGGCTCGAGGTCGCTCATCGGCATCGCGCCCGTGCGCACCGCCCAGCCGTCGGGGGCGTAGGCCTTCGTCGCGCGCTTGACCGCGTTCCAGGCGCGGTTGTTGAAGACGACCACGAGGAGGGGCAGGTTGTAGGCGCGCGACACGAAATGAGACGCCGTAGGGGACCCGAAGATGTAGGCGCCGTCCCCCACCGCGCAAATGACCGTCTTGTCCGGCGCGGCGAGCTTCGCGCCGAGCGCCGCCCCCAGTCCCCAGCCAAGCCCCGCCGCGGGCGATGGGCCGTAGTAGGTTCCAGGCGTGCTGAAGCAGGTCTGCGTCACGTCCAGGTCGTACTCGTTCACCACGATGGTGGTCTCGTCCAGGACGTCTCCCAGGCAGCGCGAGAGCCAGGCCATGTCGATGGGGTGGTCCCCCATCACCGCCCGCGCGGTGGCCTTCCAGCGGCTGCGCTGGCCTGCGTGCTCGGTGCCCCACCGCTGTCGCCGGGCCGCCACCCGGGCGGGGTCGGGGCCCGCCGCGACGACGGCTTCCGCCAGCGCCGCGAGAGTCAAGCGCGGCGTCCCCGCCAGCGCCACGTCCGCCGGAAAGCCGCGGATCGGGTAGCGCGCGAAGAGGGGATCCACCGCCACCTGGATCACCTTCGCCTCCGGCCGCGGCGCGGCGAGCTTCGGGATCCATGGGACGTCGCTCTCCACCGCGAGGATCACATCGGCCTCCGCCAGGTACGGCGCCGGATCGTAGCCCGCGTGGAGCGGGTGGTTCTGGGGAAAGTTGACGTGGGTGTGCCAGTGGTCGAAGTGCGGCGCGCCGAGCGCTTCGGCGAGCCTGACCAGCGGCGCCACGGCGGCCGGGTCCCGCCCCGGCGCCTTGGCGATGATGAGGGGGTTCCGCGCCCCGGCCAGGATCCGGGCGGCTTCGGCGATCGCCGCGGCATCGGCGACGGTCGCGCTGTTCCGCGGGGCGCGGCTCGGGTCGCCGTACTCGAGCGTCTCCATGCGTTCGGCGAGCACTTCCCGCGGCAGCGTCAGATACACGGGGCCGGGAGGCTCGGCGCAGGCGATCGCGAGCGCGCGGTCCACTACGGTCTCGATCTGCGATCCCATCCTGAGCTCGTAGTCCCACTTGACGAACTCTCGCAGCAGGGCGCCCTGATCGAAGGCTTCCTGGGCCCAATGGATGTAGCGGTTCCGGGCTCCCGGAAGGCTTCCCTCCGTGAGCGGGGTGCGCCCGGCGGTGAACAGGATCGGGACGTGGGCACGGGCGGCGTTCATGATCCCACCCAGGGCATTGGCGGTCCCGACGATGACGTGGACCATGACGGCCTGCGGGCGTCCCGTGACCATCGCGTACCCGTGGGCCATGGCCACGGCCGTCACCTCGTGAGGGACCGTGACGGGACGCGGGTGCACGAGCCCCTGGGAGAGCCGCTTGGCGTACGCCTCCACGATCGGCGCGAAGTCGGTCCCCGCGTTGCCGAAGAAGTGCTCGATGCCCCGCGCGGCCAGGAGTTCCAGGTACGCCTCCGCCGCGCTCTCCACCGCCACCCGTTTCAGCATTAGTCCTTCTTCACCTTCAACCGCAGCAGCCGCCGCGCGTTGCCCTCGTAGATCTTGGTCTTCTCGTCGGGGGTCGCGCGCATCCGTTCCATGGCGGCGATGGTCTCGCGGATGAAGCCCGGCCCCTTCTCCGGGTCGAAGGGCATGTCGGTCCCGAACAGGACCCGATCGGCGCCGAAGAAGGCCAGGCCGCACTCCATGGCGTGGTGCGCTCCGAAGAGGGCGGTGTCGCCGTAGAACATCTTGAAGTAGTCGAGGGGGCGGCGCTTGAGCCGCCCGCGGGCCCCAGCGTCGTCGGGGTCGTCGGTGCGGCTGCCGAGCTGGTCGAGCCCGTGGCCGGCCCGCCCCTCGAAGTACGGGAGCATGGCGCCCATGTGGTGGGTAATGATCTTGAGGTCAGCAAAGCGGTCGAAGAGCCCGGAGAACACGAGCCGTCCCATGGCGATGGTGGTTTCGTAGGGCCAGCCGAAGGCCCACCAGAGATCATACCTCGATCGCTTCTCCGCCGGGTAGTCGGCGAAGGTGTCCGGCCTCGCCGGGTGCATCCAGATCGGGAGCGCGTGTCTTGCCATGCGCTCGAAGATCGGCAGGAACTCAGGCTCGTCCAGCGGCCGGCCGTTGACGTTGGAGAAGATCTGGACGCCGGTGGCCTGAAGCTCGGTGATCGCGCGGTCGATCTCGTGGAGCGCCGCGTCGGGATTGTTCATCGGGAGGGAGGCCACAAAAGCGGGAAACCGGTCGGGATGCTTCGCCACGATCTCGGCCATGCCGTCGTTGGCCAGGCGGGCCAGGTCGGGAGTGAGCTCGGGACCGCCCAGAGCCTCGATCGGGGGAGACGCCAGCGTCAGCACCTGGACGTACCCCTCGTAGCGATCCATGATCTTGAGGCGCAGGTCCAGGTCCACGAGCACCGGGATGCCGCGGGTCCGCTTCTGCATATAGCGCCCCGCCGTCGAGACCTGGGTCATTCGATCATAGAACTTGCGGGGGAAGATATGGGGGAAGACGTCGATCTTCATGGAATCTCCCTTGCTGGACTGAGACGCGCCCCGTTCCGTTCCCACAGGACGAGGAGGACGCCGAGCGTGAGGCCGACGACATTGGCCGCGACCCAGACGCCGCCCGACGGGGGCGGGAAGAGAAAGAGCCCGGCGAGCGCCGCCACGCCGCGTTTGGCCCAGCCGAGCGGGCGGAAGAGAAAGCCCGCGCAGGCGATGCCCAGCAGCACCACGCCGATCACGGCCGTCGTGACCGCAAGCGTGATGTCGACCGCGGTTCCCTTCAGCAGGAGCGCCGGGTGGTACGCGAAGAAGAAGGGGACGACGTAGGCGACGATCCCCAGCCGCACTCCGGCCCAGCCGGTCTTCATGAAGTCCGCCCGGCCGATGGAGGCCGCCGCGTAGGTGGCCAGGCAGACCGGCGGGGTGATCATGGAGAGCATGCCGAAGTAGAAGAGGAAGAGGTGGGCCCCCAGAGGGGCGATCCCCAGCTGGACGAGCGCGGGGCCCACCAGGACGGCGAGCATCACGTAGATCACGGCGGTGGGCATCCCCATCCCGAGCACGATGCAGACGATGGCCGTCAGGGTGAGAAGCACAAGGCTGTTGCCACCGGCCGCGCCGACCAGAAGGAGGGAGAACTTGAAAGCCAGACCCGAGAGCTGGAGGACCCCGATGACGAAGCCGGCCACCGCGGTGATGGCCACGAGGTCCAGGAGGACGCGGCCGGTCTCCTCGATCGCGGTGAGCAGCTTCGTGAGCGTGAGCCGGTCCTCCCGCTGGAAGGCGCCGACGAGGAGGGTGGTGATGACCGCGGCCATGCCGGCCTTGCCCGGCTGCCAGACCGCGATCATCAGCGTATAGACCAGGACGAGGAGGGGAATCAGGAAGCTCCATCCCCGCTCCATCACGCTGCGGAAGCGGGGGAGCTGGTCTCGCGGGAGTCCCACCAGGCGGTACTTGGCCGCCTCCAGGTCCACTTGGACGAAGAGGGCGAGGTAGTAGAGAAGCGCGGGGATCACCGCGGCCAGCGCGACCTCGCCGTACGGGATCGCCAGGTACTCGGCGATCAGGAAGGCGGCCACGCCCATGACGGGCGGCATGATCTGGCCGCCCGTGGAGGCGACGGCCTCGATCGCCGCGGCCATGTGGGGGGCGTAGCCGGTGCGCTTCATCATCGGGATCGTGATCGCCCCATCCACGACCACGTTCGAGACGGCGCTCCCCGATACCGTGCCGAAGAGGCTCGAGGCCACCACGGCGACCTTGGCCGGGCCGCCCCGGTAGCGTCCCATGACGACGAGCGCCAGATCGGTGAGGAACTTGTCTCCGCCCACGGCGTAGAGGGCCTGGCCGAAGAAGATGAAGGCCACCACGATGCTCGCCGTCACCGCCAGGGGGAAGCCGAAGAGGCCGTTCGTGTCCAGATAGAGGTAGACGGCGATCCGCTCCCAGCTGGAGCCCTTGGCGGAGAGGGGGCCGGGAAAAAGGTAGGCGAACTTGGCGTAGAGAATGAAGGCCGCGCCCAGCGCCACTATCACCCAGCCCACGAGACGCCGGGTGGCCTCGAGAACCAGGAGGATCGCGAGGGCCCCGAGCCATACCTTGTCGGGGGTGAGGACAGCGAGGTGGTACGCGATGGTGGGGTACATGACCAGCACGTAGGCGCCCACGGTGAGACCGCTCAGACTCAGGAGCCAGTCGTACCAGGGAACGCGCCGGGTCGGCGAACGGGGATGCGACTTGACGCCGAGGAAGACCGAGCCCAGGGCCAGGCCGAGGAAGAGGCCGAGGTACTGTTCCTTGAAGAACGCGCGGCCGACGAGCTGAGGGGCCTCAAGGGCCCACGCGGCCCCGACCAGCGTGAGGGCTGAGAGGAGCGCGCGCTCAGCGGCCCGTCCCGCGCCGGTCAGCGACCTGAACTTCGAGGGTCCCGCGGCCACTTACGGGTTGATGGCGAGCAACTTCTGCTGGGCCTGATCCATCGCGGGGGACCACACCCCGCGCTCCTTGTAGAAGCGGATCGCGCCGGGGTGGTACGGGATCGTCACATCAGGGTCAACCGCCCGTTCGCGCGTCCACTCTTTGAAGATCGGATGAAGGGGCGGGAGCATCTGCACGTTTTCCCAGATCGCCTTCAGCGCGGCCTCGACGACCGTGTCGGGAACGTTCTTGCCGGTGCCCAGATAGATATCGTAGGCGATGAAGCAGGTATCTTCGACGACGGCCGTCGCGGTCCCCGCCTTGATGATCCGCGGGTAGTAGCCCGGGACCGCCTTCCGGAGGCGCGCCTCGCCCTCCGCCGAGCAGTCGATCGAGATGTGGCGAACGCCTACAGCGGCATCAGCCTCTTTGATCTTGGCCGAATTCAGCGCGTGCTCGGTGACATCCGCGCGCCCCTGGACGAGGGCGTCCACGCCGTCGTTGACGGCCGGGACGGGGACGACCTTGACGTCGTTCCAGGTCATCCCCGCGCTCGCGAGGTGGCCGAACATGTTGTACCAGACCGCCAAGTGGGCCGGGTACTCGCCGGTCATTCGCTTGCCTTTGACGTCATAGATGGTCCGAAAAGGGGAACCCTTATGGACCAGGAGGCCGACCAACAGCGGAGAGCCGCGCATCACCAGCCGGACGTGGGGAGAGTGGGGGAAGGGGTTCTTGCCCCCGATGTTGAACTTCGCCGGCCCCCGGTAGGTCAGCCCCATGTCCACGGCGTTGACGACGCCGAACTCCATCTCGCCACTGTTGACGAGCGGGAGGAACGTGCTCGTCCCCGTGTACGGCTGGATTCCCATCTGGAACGGGGCCGCCTGGCTGACAATCTTGGCCAGGCCGCTGCCCACCGTGTAGAAGATCGTCCCTGGGGGGTTGGTCCCGAGACTCACCGACTTGGGGGCCTGCGCCCCGGCGGGCACGGCCAGAGTGACGACGGCCAGCAGGACTGGGATGACGAGCCATCGTGAGCGCATACCGTGCATCTCCTCTCAGTTCAGCTTCATTACTCCTCGAGGGCCCAGAGCTTCGGGGGCGTGCCGGCCAGCCCAAGCGTTTGCCACTTTGCCGCGACCTCCTCATACACCGCGCGGCGGAGCCTTGTTCGTTTGGAGAAGCTCTTGAGATAGCGATGCTCCATGCAGGCATTGATGAGCGCCTTGGAGCCGTACGGGCGCTCTTCGGGCGGGTTCTGCGACGGATCGAGCCAGGTGGACCACGTTTGGCGGAGGATGTCGATGTCTTCGGCCGGATGGCAGCGAGTGGCCATCGCCCAGAGGACCTGGTTGATGTTCGACGGGTCCACGTCGTCGTCCACGGCGATGATCCACTTCGAGAAGTAGGCGCCGCCCGGGACCTGCGCGGCGAGGGCGAGCGCCTGGGGGGCGTGGCCCGGGAAGCGCTGCTCGAGCGAGACCACTGTCAGCGCGAAGCCCCCGGCGGCGGCGGGGTGGCAGTACACCCCTTTGATCCCGGGCATGCCGAGCTTGTCGAGGTCGTTCCAGATCCGGGCCGAGCGGGCGATCGAGTAAAGCAGGCTGCACTCGTTGGCGGGGTAATCGGCCATGAGGGCGTGGGTCAGGATCGGGTTGTCCCGATAGTGAACCGCCTTCACCTCCACGAGGAACGCGAGGTCCTCGGGTCGGCCGTAGTAGCCGGTGAACTCGCCGAAGGGCCCCTCAAGCTTCATCGCGTCGAGATCGATGCGACCCTCCATGACGATCTCGGCGCGGGCCGGGTAGGGGAGGTTCACGACTTGGCCCTTGACCAGCTCCACCGGCCGTCCGAGGATGCCACCGATGAAGTCCAGCTCAGAGACGGTCTTGGGAAAGGTCTGGGAGGCGGCGATGAACATCGCCGGGTCCACCCCCCACACGGCGATCACCTCGCACGGCTCGTTCCGGCTCCAGCAACGCTCGATGTGAAGCCGGGCGTCCTTGCCGGGGGAGAGGTAGAGGCCCACATGGTTTCGGTCGTGCACCATCTGGCGGTAGCAGCCCACGTTCAGCCAGCCCGCGTCGGGGTCGCGCGTGATGACGGCGTCGGCGGTCCCGATGTACGGACCGCCGTCACCCGGCCAGTGCCGGGCGGCGGGGAAAATGCTGATGTCCACTTCGTCCCCGATCATGTGATGAGCGTTGACCGGGGCATTCTGACCGTCCCCGATGACCGGGGGGATCGCCCGGCTGAACTTCGTTTTGCACCGCTGGATCAGGTCCATCACGGTGAGCCCTGTGGGCTCGCCGACCGAGATGGCGAAGCGGTCCACGCTGGACCCGATCAGGTTCCACAGCGATTCGAAGCCCGGCGGGCAACCCCGGATTCGCTCGAAGAGGAGCGCCGGGGCGTTAATGGTCTGGTGGGCCATGTAGGTGATGGCCCCCATCTCCTCGTCCCGCTCCACTTCCTCCTTGATCCGCTGGAGCTGGCCAAGCGGCTCCACGGCCATGATCCACTCCCGAAGATCCCGGGGTGCCACGCGGTTGCCGGCGACGCCGGTCGTCCTCGCGACGGGTGTCGGTACGCCTACGCTCATCTCTTCCATCACGGCGCCCTCCTCAGGAAAAATCTGCCAGCGTTATAGCACGCCCGGGCGTCAGTCGTCCACGTACACGCAGACCGCTTCGACCCCCTCGCGGCGGAGTCGCTTCGCGTTGAACTCGCAGAACTCCTGGTGGAGAAACCGCTCCCGCGGCAGCCATCTCCAGACGGGGTACGGATACGGGTAGGGAGCCACGACGAGGGTGTTCACGTAGATCCACCAGCCGATCAGGATCGTGCCTGCAATCCTCATAGCTCAATCTTTGCCCCCTCACCTTTATCCTCTCCCCCCCTCACCCTACCTCTCCCCTGTGGGGAGAGGAGAAGAGGTGAGGGGCATTCGAGTGGGGCAGGGTGAGGGGGTCGATCAGGCGAAATTGGGCATCACCCGCTTCGCCAGCACGTCGATCTGCTTCGGATCGTCGGTCACCGGGCCGAGGACGAGGTACTGAAGGCCCGCCCCCACCAGGTCGGCGATCCGCGCGTTGATGCGATCGAGGCTGCCGGCCATGTAACACTCCTGCAGGTGCTCCCAGGTCCGGTGCGTCCCCATGGCCCGGAAGAACGGCGCCTTGGATTCCTCCAGCGCCTTGGCCTCGTTCGTCGTTTCCACGAGGTGGGTGAAGTTGCAGTGGCCGAAGGTCACCGTCCTGGGGTCGCGACCCACCGCCCGGGCGTGTTCCTGGATCTGCCCCCAGTCGCGCTTGACCCACTCCTGGGTGCCGGAGCAGCGCGAGAGCCAGTTGCCGGCCTTCACGATGCGGTCCATCACGGTCTTGGCGATGACCGGCACGTCGTGCTCGTGGGGATCCGGGACGCGCGAGCCGCCCGATACCCAGATGTCGGGCATCTTCGGCGGCCGAGGGTCGATCGTGACGTCGGTGAACTGGTAGAACCGGCCGCGGTAGCTCGCGTTCGGGCGCGTGAGGAGCAGCGTGACGGCCTCGATGACCTCGTCGGTCCGCTTGCCGCGCTCCTCGATGCGCGACCCGGTCACCTCGTACTCGCGGGCGTACCAGCCGGGGCCGACGCCGAAGACGTAGCGGTTGTTGGACATGTGGCAGAGGGTCGAGATCTCCTTGGCCAGCACGACCGGGTGCCGCACCGGGAGCACGAGGATGCCGGTCGCCAGCTTCACCTTTGACGTCAGCGCGGCCGCGTAGGCCAGGACGCTGAGGGGCTCGAGCCAGGCGTTCCCGTACAGGCCCGGCGCGGAGAGGAGATGGTCGATGACCCACACGTCGATCCCGTGCTCCTCGCACTTCCTGATCGACTCGGCGATGCGGCGGACGTTCTCGGCGCCGCCCGGATTGTCGCTCCACGCGTAGGTGGGGATCCACGCTCCGAACTTCAGCTTGCCCAACTCATATCTCCTTCCTTATCCTCCCTCTCCCCTCGGGGGGAGAGGGCGGGGTGAGGGGGCCTCCCAACCCCCTCGCCCCGCCTCGGGGAGAGGGTGGGGTGAGGGGCATTCATCGTTTGTAGTACCGAAACTCCAGCGTCGTGCACCCCTTTGGGATCCGGTACGGGCCATGGACCATCCCGGGCGGGCGGCAGGCGTACATCCCCGCCGTGAAGGTCTGCTTCTTCCCGAGGTCGATCAGCTCGCCCTCGAGGATCCAGACCTCCTCCCAGAAGTCGTGGGTGATGGTCTCCGTCGTCTCCACGCCGGCGTCGAACTTCACGAGCCGCGTGACGTCGCCGGTCCTCTCGTCACGGCTCAGGATCTTCTCTTTCACGCCGGGCCCGCCGACACCCGCAGTCGTGGAGCCGGTGACCGGCTGCCAGGGGATCTGATCGGGCCTGAAGAACTCGAGTTCGGGCTTTGGCATTGTGGTTGTGAAGCGATCGTAGCCCGCGGTACGGGCAGGGTCAAGCAGGCGCGCCCCCTCACCCTGCCCTCTCCCCCGCCGGGGGAGAGGATAAAGGTGAGGGGGAAGATCGCCGCAGGAGGCCCGCGAGGCCCGACGGGAGCGCGAGGACCACGACGATCAGGGTGAGCCCGAGGCCCAGCAAGTAGAGATACCTGAACTTGAGCAGGAGGATCTCCGAGGCCAGCCCGAGGAAGACCGCCCCGACGATCGGGCCCGCGACGGTCGTCGCCCCGCCCAGGAGCGCCATGATGACCGTCTGGAACGAGACGAACGGGTTGAACACCTGGGGATCGAGGTAGGTCCAGCGGGGCGCCATGGCGGCGCCGACGGCGCCCATGAACGCGGCGCTCAGCGCGAACGTCCCGATCTTGACGCGGGTGGTGTCGATCCCGAGGGTCTCCGCGCGCTCCTCGTCCGACCCGATCCCGGCCAGCGCGTATCCCCACCGCGAGCGGCGCAGCGCGAGCGCCGTCAGCACTGCGAGGCCGGCCAGGCAGAGGATGGTGTAGTAGAGCGTCCACGGCTCGGGCGGAGCGAGGATGAGCCGCCCCACGGTCCCGGTGACGCCGGTCTCGTACCAGATCAGCGAGTGCTTGGCGAGCTCGGCGAGGCCGAAGGTGAAGACGGCGAAGTAGGGCCCGCGGAGCCGGAGCGCGAGCGCCCCCACCAGCAGCGCCATCGCGCCGCCCATCAGCGCCCCCCCGAGCACAGGAAGCGGCCAGGGGACGCGCGCCTCCACGATCGCCGTGAGGTATGCGCCGGCCCCGAAGAAGGCGCCGGTGGCCAGCGAGAGGTAGCGAGAGGGACCCGAGAAGAACGCCCAGGACACGGCCAGCGCGACGTCGGCGAGGATCGCCAGCGCGAGCGAGCGGTAGTAGGGGGAGAGAATCTCCGGCGCCGCCACCAGCGCCATGACGAGGAGGGCGAGGGCGAGCTTAGCGGCCAAAGAGGCCCGAAGGCTTGAGAATCAGAATGAGCGAGAGGACGGCGTAGGAGGCGATCAGGCGGATGTCGGAGGCGGCCAGATAGACGCTCGCCGTCTCCACCAGGCCCAGGATCAGCCCGCCCAGGAGGCTGCCGGCGACGTTGCCGAGGCCGCCCAGGATGACGACGACGAGGGCCGTCACGGTGTAGGGAAGGCCGATGAACGGGGTCAGCTCGAAGAGCATGCTGATCAGCGAGCCGGTGACCGCCGACATGGCGATGCCGATCCCGAAGCAGAGGCCGTGGACCCGGGACAGGTTGATCCCCGCCAGCTGCGCGCCCTCGGGATCCTGCATCAGGGCGCGGATCGCCTTGCCGAGGAAGCTCTGCTGGAGGAAGACGTAGAAGGCGAGGCTCACCGCGAGCGCCACCGCTGCGGCCACGAGCCGGTTGGCGGGGAAGACCGATCCGAGGAAGTGCAGGGGGACCGCGAGGTAGCTGTAGCCCTTCAGATCCGCGCTCCAGAGGAGGAGCGCCGCGTTCTGGAGGACGAAGAGGAGACCGAAGGACAGTAGGAGGGAGCGGGACTCGAGCGCCTCGGCGGCCTCGCCGGCCAGCACGCGCGCGTAGAGGAGCCGGTGGAGCACGAGGCCGGCGCCGAACGACGCCGGCCCCGTGATGAGGAGCGTGAGGAGCGGGTTCACTCCCCACGCGGTATGCAGCGAATAGGTGAGGTACGCGCCCATCATGAGGAACTCGCCGTGGGCCACGTTGAGCACGCGCATCAACCCGTACTGGAGGTTGAGGCCCAGAGCGACGAGGGCGTAGATCCCGCCGGTAATCAGCCCCCCGACGACGATGTCAACGACGAGCGTCGGACTCACGCCCAGCCCCTCACCTTCATCCTCTCCCCCTCGAGGGGGAGAGGGTAGGGTGAGGGGGCCGGTCTTAGGCCCACGCCGGTTTGGGGACGACGGGGGTCCCGGTGGCCAGGCTCTTGGGCCAGACGATCTCGAATTCGCCCTTCTGCCACTGCCCCACCATGCCGGGGGTGGAGACGTTGCTCCCCTTCACGAACCTGATGGGCCCGGCGACGGTCTGGAACTCCGTGCTGTCCACCATCCCCTTGATCTTCGGCCGGTCGAGCCCCACCTCGGCCACGCACCGCTCGAGGATCTGGAGCGACGCGTAGGCGAAGGCGCTTGCCCACCGGTCGGGCTCCTTCTGGTGTTTTTTCACGTGGGCGTCGAAGTACTCCTTGGCCCCTGCCGACTTCACCTTGGGGTTCCACCCCGCGATGCCCATCACTCCCTCTGCGCCCTTGAACCGGTCCCGGTAGAAGGGGAACGCCGTCCCCACCGCGGCGAGCCAGACCGGCGGGTTCCAGTCCACCTCCTTCGCCTGGCTGGTGGCGAGGATGTTGTCCGGCGGGTAGGTGAGGCCGACGAAGGCGTCCACCCCCGCCGCCTTGAACCCCTTCAGGACGGGCGAGAGATCCTTGACCCCAAGCGGATAGCTCTTGACATCCACGACGTCGAGGCCCGCCTCCTTCAGCGCCGTCGCCGCGCTGGCGTTCAGCTCGATCCCGAAGAGGTCGTTCACGTACGCGATGGCGATCTTCGAGATCTTGCCCTGCGCTTTGAGCTCCTTCAGGATGCCCGCGAAGGCTCCCATGATCTGGTCGGGCTGCTGGAGGAGCGCGTAGAAGTACGGGAGCTGGAGATCCTTGATCTTGTTCGACACGGCCGTGGGGCCAAGCAAGGGGTAGCCGTACTTGTTCGCGATGGGGGCGACGGCAAAGTTCATCGCCGTGCCCCACGGGGGGAGCATGAGATCTACCCTGTCGTCGGTGGCCAGCTTCTCGTAGAAGCGCACCGCCGTCTCGTGCTCGCTCCGGTCGTCGATGGAGATGAACTCGATGGGCCGCCGCCCCTCGCCCTTCACCAGGAGGCCGCCCTTGGCGTTGGCCTGCTCCTGCCACAGCGTGTAGTTCGGCCCCTGGGTGATCCCGGCACCGACAGAGTACGGCCCCGTGGCCGAGAGCGTGTAGCCGATCCGCACCGGCTTGGCCTGGCCCCACGCTTTGCCGCGGAGCACCGTGAAGGCGGCAGCGCCGCCGGCCGTGGTCTTGAGGAATTCCCGCCGCTTCATGCTCATGGTGGTTCCCTCCTTGTGAGAGTGCCCGTCACCTCTATCCTTTCCCCCCCTCACCCCACTCATAATCCCCTCACCTTCATCCTCTCCCCCCCGAGGGGGAGAGGGCAGGGTGAGGGGGAGAGGAGAAGAGGTGAGGGGTATCGTCGGGGGGAGAGTGACGGGAACAGGTTCATGGCGTCGATGGGCCGAGATAGGCCTGGAGCACCCGCGCATCGCGCGCGACCGAGCGCGGATCGCCCTCCGAGATCACCTCGCCGTGGTGGAGGACGATCACCCGCTCGGCGGTCTCCATCACCGCCCGCATGACGTGCTCGATCCAGAAGAGCGCGATTCCCCACGTGTCGCGGATGCGCCGCAGAATGTCGGTGACCCGACTCACCTCAGAGCCGGTGAGGCCCGCCAGGATCTCGTCGAGCAGCACGACTCGGGGGCCGAGCGCCAGAGCCATCGCCAGCTCCAGGAGTTTCCGGCGCCCGGCCGGTAGATGGCGCGCAGGGACGCCGGCCTGACCACCGAGCTCGACGAGGTCGAGCAGCGCTCCTGGCGGGGCGCTCGGTCTCCCGCTGAAGAGCGCCGCGATCCTCACGTTCTCCGAGACCGTCAGGTCGAGAAACGGCCGGGGCGTCTGGAAGGTCCGCGCGACGCCCAGGCGGGAGATCCGGTGCGCGGGGAGCGCGGCGATCTGATGCTCTCCCATGCGAATCGTCCCCTCCGAGGGGCGGACGAGCCCGCTGATCAAATTGAACAGCGTGGTCTTGCCGGCGCCGTTCGGGCCGATCAGGGCGACGATCTCGCCCTCGCCCACGCCGAAGCTGACCCCATTGAGAACCCGCAGGCCGCCGAAGCGCTTGCCAACGTCCGTGCCTTCGAGGAGAATCGGCCCCATGGGTTCCCCCTTTAGATCACAAGGGGAGGGCGGCTGTCAACGCACCCATCCCTGTCGTAGACTGAGGCCATGGGTGGACGTCGCCTGACGATCCTCGGCTTGGTCGGGGCGCTGGCACTCCTCCCGGGTTCCGCGGGAGCCGAAGCGCCGACCGAGACCCTGCGAGCGGCCGCCGAGAGGGTGACCGAGATCCTGGGCGACCCGTCGCTCCAGGCCGAAGCCCGGGCGCTGGAGCGCCAGGCCGCCGTCCGCGGGGCGGTGATCGACCTCCTCGACTTCGCCGAGATCTCCCGGCGCGCCCTGGCCCGCCACTGGCGGCTGCTGGGCGAGGCGGAGCGGGAGGAATTCGTCAAGCTCTTCCGCGCCCTGCTCGACCGCACGTACCTGCCCCAGATCAAGCTCTACCAGGGCGAGCGGATCCAGTTCGTCGGCGAGTCGGTGGACGGGGATTTCGCGGCGGTGCAGGCGCGCGTCCTCACCCGCCGGGGCCAGGAGGCCTCCGTGGTCTTTCGCCTCCACCGTCCCGGCGAGCGCTGGCTCATCTACGACGTCTCGGTCGAGGGGATCAGCCTCGTTGCCAACTACCGGGCTCAGTTCGACCAGATCATCCAGCGCGCCTCCTACCAGGGCCTCGTCACGCGCATCAAGCAGAAGCTGGCCGACGGCCTCTCGCAGTAACCCGGCTACGCCGACGTGTAGTCCTCTCGCTTGCGCAGCTCGACGAACACGCCGTGGGCATCGCGCGGGTGGACCCACGCCAGGTTCGGTCTCCCATGCTCGACGCGGACGCCTTGGGCTCGGAGATGGGACACGGCCTTCGGGACGTCCTTGACCTCAAAGCCGACCAGGTACACTCCCTCGCCGTGCTTCTTCAAGAATTGGGCCACGTGCTTCGTGGGATCGGTCGGCTGGAGCAGTTCGATGTGGCCGATGCCCGTCGGCAGGACCGCGTTGTTGAATCCAAATTCCCTGGACTCACCCCGGCGATGGACCTTCAAGCCGAACAGCCTGGTGTAGCGTTCGACCGCTTCGTCCAGATTCCGCACCGCCACCGAGAGTTCCACCACGTCACCCAGCATAGTGCTCCTCCATTCCACACGAGCGTTTCAGTCTTGACAGCCATCCGCCGGCGACATACTGTGCCCCCGTACAGTGAGGTCGGCCATGCGCTTCGGGCTCCTGATCACGAACCAGCACCTTCCCCCGGAGCCGTCCGTGGAGCGCTTCGCCGAGACGATCGAGCAGGTGCGCCTCGCCCGAGCCCTGGGCTTTGACCTGATCCTCTTCGGCCAGCACTTCCTCGTCAACGAGTTCCAGATGCTCCAGCCCGCGGTTGCCGCCGCCCGGCTGGCCGCGGAGGCTGGGCCGATGCGCCTCGGGATCACGATCTACCTGCTCTCTCTCCTGAACCCGGTCGCGGTGGCCGAGGAAGTGGCGACGCTGGATATTTTGACTGGCGGGCGTTTTATCTTCGGCGTGGGCCTGGGCTACCGCGAGGTGGAGGATCAGGCCTTCGGCCTCGCGAAGGGGGAACGCGTGGGTCGGCTCGTCCGTCACCTCGACGTGATCCGGCGGCTGTGGGCGGGGGAGGCGGTCACGTTCGATTCGCCGTACTGCCGGCTGGCCGGCGCCCGCACCGCGCTCAGGCCCCTGCAGCGCCCGCACCCGCCGGTGTGGGTGGCGGCCAACAACGACCGGGCCGTCGAGCGCGCGGCGGAGATCGGCGATACCTGGATCATCAATCCCCACGCGACGCTCGAGACGATCGGAAGACAAATAGGGCTCTACCGGGCGGCGCTCGCACGCGCCGGGAAACCGTTCCCGTCGGAGCTGCCGATGATGAGGGAGATCTGCGTCGCGGAGAGCCGCGCGGAGGCGGTTCAGCTGGCGCGTCCCTATCTCGAGCAGAAGTACCGGGCCTACGTCCAGTGGGGCCAGCACCGCGCCCTGCCGCGCGATGACGACATGACGCAGGCCTTCGACGACCTCCTGCGCGACCGGTTTATCCTCGGCGATCCGTCCGAGTGCGCGGCCGAGATCCGGCGGTGCATCGCCGCCACGGGAGCGACCACGATGCTCTTCAGGGTTCACTGGCCCGGGATGCCCCACGAGACGGTCACCCGGGCGATGCGGTTCCTGGCGGAGAAGGTCTGGCCACTGGTGGGTTGAGGGGCGCCGGGGGCTCAGCGTCCCTCCAGGGCGACGATCCGCGCCTCCAAATGGACGAAGCGCCGGTCCACGCTTGAGCATCCCCTCCGCATGTCCTCCCGCAGGCGCTCGACAAGCTGGATCTTCCGAGTGGGTAGGCTCAGCCCAGCTGACGCAGCGCCGCCTCGGCCCGAGAGAGGAAGAGCGTCATCCCCATCGAGCGAAAGAGCTCGGCCGCCTGGCCCAGTTCGGCTCGGGCTTGATCGCCCCGGGCCGTCCCGGAATAGAGGGCCCCCAAGCCGAAGTGGCAGCGGGCTACGAGCGGGCGCATTCCCAGCTCGTCGGCGAGGGCGAGGGCTTCCCGGTAGGAGGCTTCGGCCCGTTCGAAATCCGGCGCGTCCGGGTCCAGGTGGATCTCGCCGAGGAGCCGGAGGGCCCAGGCCTGGTTGCCGCGCTCCTTGACCTGGCGGGAGAGATTGAGGGCCCACTCGGCGAGCTGCCTCGCGCTGTCCCGCCGGCCGGCCAGCAGGTGGGCCTCGCCGAGCCACGCGACCCTTTGCGAGTGAAGGGCCATGAGCTTCATGGAGGCGGCCTGCTCGACGCCCTGCTCCAGGAGGGGGATGGCCTCCGCGAGCCGCCCCGCCAGGGCGTAGGCGGCGCCCAGTGACGAGGCGACGAATGGAAACAGGAGCTGGATGCTCTCGGCCCGGCCCAGGGCCAGGGCGCGCTCCAGCGCCGGGATGGCCCCGGGGAGGTCCCCCTTGAGGAGGTGGAGACTCCCGAGGCCGAAATGCGTGAGCATGAGGCTGTACGGGTGATCGATGGCCTCGGCGAATCGAGCGGCTTCTTCTCCGCGGGCGATTCCCTTGGCGAACTCTCCGCTCTCGGACAGGCACAAGACGAGCCAGGTCCGGGACAGGACCGAAACCGGGGCGATCAGGCCGAAGTGCTCACCGGCCAGATCCCCGTCGAGCTCCTCGACGTTCCTCCCCAGGAAGTCGACGGCCTGCCCGTAGTCGCCGAGGGCGTGGTGGGCCTGGCCCACCCGGAAGTTCGCCACCACCTTCCCCCCGAAGTTCCTGAAGTCGGCGGCGATGGTGAGCTCCAACTTCCCCGTCTCGACGGCTCGGTCGTGCTCGCCGATCCACCAGAAGGAGGAAGCCGTCGTCGGCGGTGACGCGGTCGCGCCGGACTGATCGAGATAGGCGACGGCCTTGTCCCACACCTCGCCCCTGAACGCGTGGTGGGCGAGCCGGTCGGCGTGCTCGGCCAGGCGGTCGGGATAGAGGCGCTCGATGGCCTCGACGATCCGAGCGTGCAGCGCGCGCCGCCGTTCCTGGAGGAGGCTCCCGTAGGCGACTTCCAGGGTCAGCGCGTGCTTGAAGGTGTACTCGGCGATCGGAAAGAGGCTCGTCTCGTAGAGGAACTCCGCCGCCTGGAGATGGGCAAGCCTCCCGCGGAGGGTGTCCTCGGGCTGGTCGGCTACCGCCTGGAGGAGCGGAAGGGGCACGTCCTTGCCGATGACCGCCGCCGTCTGGAGCAGAGCCTTCTCCTCGGGGGCGAGCCGGTCGATCCGGGACGCCACGACGGCCTGCACGGTGGCCGGCACCTGGATCGCGTGGAGGGGTGTTGCGAGGCGATAGGCCCCGCGCTCGCCGACCAGGACCCGGGCCTCGACCAGGCTCCGGACGCTTTCCTCCAGAAAGAACGGGTTCCCCTCGGTCCGTTCCGTCAAGAGATGCTTCAGCGGCGCCAAGCCGGAGTCGTCTCCGACGAGGGCCTGAAGCACTTCCTCGCAGCTCTCGGGGGGCAGCGGGTCTACCCGGAGCTGGGTGTAGTACGTCTTGCCCCCCCAGCCGTGACGGTACTCCGGGCGGTAGTTGACGAGGAGGAGCAAGCGAGCGGTCGGGAGGCCCCCGACCAGCATGTCGAGAAGCGCCTGGGTCTCCGAGTCGATCCAGTGCAGGTCCTCGAAGACCAGGATCAGGGGCTGGCGCTGGCTCTCCCTGAGGAAGAGAGCCTTGACGGCCTCCAGGATCCGCCCCGGGCGCTGGCGGGGATCCAGGGACCTGAACGGGTCGTCCTTCGGGAGGGCCTCCAGCAGCCAGAGCAGCGGGGGGATGATCTCTTTGAGCCGCTCGTCCAGGGTCAGCACCTTGCCGGTCACCTTCTCGCGGACCCGTTGGGTCGTGTCGCGGTCTTCGATCTGGAGGTACGTCTTGAGAAGGTCGATGAGGGGCAGGTGGGCGGTGGCCTTCCCGTAGGAGACCGACGAGCTCTCGAGGCTCAACCATCCCTGGGTTCGGTGGGAGCGGGTGAACTCCCAGAAGAGGCGGGACTTTCCCACCCCCGGCTCGCCCACCAGGGCCACGACCTGGCCCTGGCCGGCGCCGGCCCGTTCCAGGGCTCCCCGGAGAGCCTCCAGCTCGCCCTGGCGCCCGACGAAGCGCGTGAGCCCGCGGGCCGCGGCGGCCTGAAGGCGGGAGCGCGCGGGGCCGGCCCCGGTCAGCTCGTAGACCTCGATCGGCGCCTCCAGCCCTTTGACCGGCACGGGGCCGAGGCCCTTGACCAGGACGTGACCTTCGGCCAGCATCAGGGTGTCGGCGGTGAGCAGGACCGATCCGGGCATGGCCATCTGCTCCATCCGGGCGGCGAGGTGGGTGGTCTGCCCGACCGCCGTGTAATCCATGTGGAGGTCGCTCCCGATGGACCGGACCACCACCTCCCCTGAGTTCAGGCCCACGCGAACGTGGATGGGAACGCCCGCCGTCCGCTGGGCCTCCTCGGCGTACCGTTTCACCTGGTCCTGCATCCAGAGCGCCGCGTAGCAGGCCCGCACGGCGTGGTCCTCGTGGGCGAGCGGCGCGCCGAAGAGCGCCATGATCCCGTCGCCCATCACCTGGTTGACGGTGCCCTCGTAGCGGTGGACGGCCTCCATCATCCGCTCCAGGACCGGGTCGAGGAGCTTTCGCGCCTCCTCGGGGTCGCGGTCGGCGAGGAGCTCCATGGAGCCCTTGAGGTCGGCGAAGAGGACCGTGACCTGCTTCCGCTCGCCTTCGAGAGCGCTCCGGGAGGTGAGGATCCTCTCGGCGAGATGGGCAGGCACGTACGAGCGGGGAGAAGCGAATTTCGCGGGCGGTACGGAGACGGCCGCCTCGCCCAGCGCCCCCCCGCACTCGTTGCAGAAGCGGCTTCCGGGGGCGTTCGCGTGGGCGCACGCGGGACAGAGGACCTGGAACCGCGCCCCGCAGGCGTTGCAGAACTTAGCCTGCGGCGGGTTCTCCTCCTGGCACTGGGGGCAGCGCATCCAGCCCGGAGTGGGCGTTAGGAGCCTTCGTTGACCTCGACGATCTCGTCGGCGAGGAAACCGTGGGCCTCGCGGTGAACCGCGGCGGCCGCCTCTTTGCTCGGTGCGTTGACCAGGCAGAAGACCTTGCCGGTGCCCACGTCGAACCAGTACTTGAGGTAGTTCACCCCGTACTTTCGCTGGACGCTGAGATCCTTGGCGTGGGCGTCGGCGACCCCCTCCTTGGTCAGCCCTACGATCTTGTTGTGGACGTCGAGATAAAGTGGCATCCTTTGACTCCTTCGAGTGGAGAAATCGGGACCTTCACGTCGGATTTGAAGGGAGGATAGACTGGACTCCTTTGGCTGTCAACACCTTCTCACCTACGGTAGGCCCCCAGGTAAGCGATCAGGCCGAGGGCCCCGAAGATCCCCTCCCACACGATCTGCGACGTCGCGACGGCCGGGGCCAGCTCGCCGCTCCAGAGGCTGTGGACGGCCCGCCCGAACTGGAGCCAGGTGCCGAGGAACGGCACCCAGGCGACGGCGCGGTAGCGGTCGAGGTCTCGGGCCATGATGAGGCAGAGGACGCCGAGGGCGATCCACGGCGGGCCGACGATGCGGGCGAGGGCCGGGTCCTTCAGCGGGAAGTTCCAGATCCTGGCGGCCGCCTCGGGCGCGAAGAGCGCGAGGGCGCCCATGACCAGGAGCTGGGGGACGAGCAGGTAGAGCATCACCTTGAAGAAGGTCCTCATGGCGCCCCCTTCACACGATCTTTCTCGCGCCGAGATCGGCGAGCGTCTCGCGGCCCAGACCGAGGTGCTTGGCGTACACGTGGGCGTTGTCCTGGCCCGGCGCCCGGCACGTCCACTTGAGGCGGGGCGGAGAGGCCGACATCTTCTGGAAGGGGAACTGGATCAGGAGGTCGCCGTAGGTGGGATCCGTGAAGACCGCCAGCGTCCCACGGTCGCGGTAGTGATCGTTCTTGATCACGTCCGGCAGGTCCACGACCCGGCCGACGACGATGACGCCCATTTCGAGCCCGCGGTTCGCCGCCTCCGCCTTC
>Ga0209520_10000536_pt1 | contig 21302 bp, 20 predicted proteins | sample Rifsed16ft1_FD_184009 | JGI IMG/M metagenome (GOLD analysis project Ga0209520, IMG submission 184009) | Soil microbial communities from Rifle, Colorado, USA - sediment 16ft 1 (version 2) | ecosystem: Environmental > Terrestrial > Deep subsurface > Rock core/Sediment | place: Rifle, Colorado...
CGGCTTATCGAGTTTCGCTTTTTCGTAAATTTCAAAAACTGCTTTTTCAGCAATTTGCTTATCCTCATCGGTCATTGCAACCACAGAATTACATGCTGCAATTACTTGATCTCGCCATTTCGGTAATAGCTCTTTGTCCTCTTGAGATAATTTATATTTTGCCTTCATTTCTTTCTCCTTTGTTAATTAAATGGATTTCCCAGCAAGTGTCGAATAGAAGACCATACTCGCCAAGTGCTGGTACTTTCCCCGCTATCATATTTAAAAAATAAATCAAATTTAGGCTCTTCTTTCTTATTACCCACTTTTTTAGGCTTTTTAATTATGAATTATTGACACTTGACTGAGATAATACTTCTCGCCCTACTTCTGTGCAAAGCATCCCTAGAATAGCAGCATAGTTCCCAAACTCATGAGGTGTGCTTAACTCCTCTTTAATTTCCAAAAATACAAGCTCTCTCTCTTTTTTCTTCTCAAAAAACTCATTTTCTATTTTTTCCCATCGAATAGCTAAATTTATCAACCTTTCTTTTCTAGTCATTTTAAATTTCTCCTTCTTATGTGTAGTGTGCTTCCAGGTGTGCAATATTTTAATCTTAAATCTTCTATTTCTTTTTGACTCCGTACTTTCTCCGTAATGTTTGGACAGATACCGATCTTGGCCATTGCTACGCTAAAACTCCAGCCCTCTTGCAAATAACTCTCTAATTGTGAGAGAGTTTGACTCGTAACTGTCTTTTGTGTTCTTTTCCTCATAATTACCTCTTTGAGTGGCCAATTTTTTGCATATCTAATATCCACTCTTGGCGCAAGTCCTCTGGGATTAACTCAAGTAAGCTTGGCAATTCGCAAACTGGTATCTGCCTCAGTAAATCCAGTGTGGACAAGTATTGACTATACCCCTTAGACCATTGACTTAGGTCATCTAACGCTTCAAAACGAAAATCAAAAGTAGCTAATACAGCTTTAATTTTTGCGATCTTTAAATTTAGTTCAGACATATCTAACACCTCCTATTGACACCCTCCCCTTCCTTTAGGAAGGGGATTCCCTTAAAATGCATAATACATTTTATCCTTGTTTTAAATTAAATAATCCCTAATTCTTGTATTTTGTTTAATTTTTCTAAAGCTTTTAGCTTTAATAATTCGTAATCTATCCCAACAATTTTCTCTTTAAAAATGTTTCTTTTATTGCCGCACTCCCTTAACTGATAATCAACCACATTAAAATAGGCCTCCGAAACATCCACAACTACCTTGTAAAACTTAGAATTTTTTAAATCCACATTGAATAGTGTAATCCTTCTAATCGACATAACATCCCCTTAAAATTTTTAATTTATATAAAGCCAAATAAAAATAATAGAAAAAATATACTAAATGAAAAAAGTATACAAACTAGCTCCTGAGTTTCGTTTTTTGGCCCTCTGAGCATAAGCAATACGTCAAAAAACCAAAATCTGGAGTTATATTTTATAAATTTTACAACCTCTAAAATTTTACTTTTTGCCCTGCGAAAAATTGATTCTTTCTTTACTTCTAAATACCGGCGCATACGATACCTCCTATGAAGCGAGAAAAGGAATTAGTTGTGGGGCCTATCATAGATTGGGCCAATAAAAATGGGTGGCATCTATTTGTTGTAAACTCTTCCGCAGTATTTAATCCGACCCTAGGCATATATCTCTCCTCTCAGGCACCAATTGGGTGTTCAGATATGTTAGGAACTACTCCGCAAGGGAATTCTGCATACATCGAAGCAAAAGCCCCTGGAAAACTAAATACGCTAAAGGAGCATCAGAGAGATTTCCTAGTGCGGGGTATTTCCATTGGAGCATTCGCGGTTGTTGTGGATTCTCTTGACTCCCTAGTAAACTATCATCTCACTTGGCTAAATCACAACAATCAAAAAGCATATTTAATAACCCTACTCCCAAAAATAAAAAAGGTGCGGCCTCCGAATTTAATACCAGCTTGGTAGGCCTAAGATATTAATGCTTTTTGGGTCATACGCCGAGGGCCATAAATTTTTCTTCGAACACTCGACATATTTCTTCAGCGTCTCTTCTATCTCAACCAGTCCTCGTCTTAGTGCTTTTAAATCTAACTCAAAAACTGCACTATCAAAAGGCTCTGAAGTTTCTACAACAATAAACCTGAAACCTTTGAACGAACCTGTTAGAGAGGAAAGTGCTCTAGAATAGAAAGCGCCTTGTCTGTGGTATGCATAATTGGCGATAGATTTCTCAAACCCTTGCAAGTTGGAGGTCGTCTTTAAGTCATAAATATATCCATCTGGGTCTAGGTAATCTATCTTGCCCCGACATCTAACATTGGAGAATTCCCAAAAGGCAGAGACTTCTTTGTATCCGAGAGACCCAGAGATCATTTCCACGGTCCCAACATTTTTAAAAAGCGATTCAACTATTGTTTGAGCCTTATCTAAGATTTCTCCGCTGATAATAGTTTTCTCTTTATGTTGGTTGTTGAAATTTAATAAAAATTCTTTACCTGCTTTGGTTCGTTTATCCACCTCTACTGCTCTAATATATCTAGACTCTAGACATTCAGGCTCTAAATACATGGTGTGTACTATAGACCCTAATTCCATCTGGGCCGTTTTAGTCATTCCCCCAAAATCTTTATAGTATTTAAAAGCCTTCGGCGATTTCCAGAGTTGATTAAGGTCTGAATTAGATATTTCAGGCCTAGCAAAATATTCCTCATCGGTTATCTTGTAAAATCCTCTTGGGTTTTCATCAAGCTTGCTTTTTATTTCAAACATTTGTCACCTCTTTTATAGTTTTTAGTTTTGCTGTGAGTGTTTTATATATTTTCTTATCAATGTCCCCACTAAATACATAGTGGTAAAAGCAAGTTTTAGTCTGCGTGATGCGCCTAATCCTTGCCTCTGCTTGAGCCAAGTCGGATGGGACCCAGGGCAGATCATTAAACACCATGTGATTAGCACTTAAAATGCTAAACCCCGTAGACATAGCGCCAATAGTGCAAACAAGCACATTAGAAAAGTTGTGCTCAAAATCGGATACTGCTTGAACTCTATCTTTTATTGGTGTGCTGCCATGAAGTGGCTTCACTTTAAATGCTGTGGCTATTGCTTCACAACTATCTACATGATCGGTAAACACAACAACTTTAGTGTCCTGATCTAAAAAGTCTTGAATAAGGTTTATTGTGTGTGGTGTTTTATTGATTGCATTTTGCTTTTTTGCAGTAGAGAAAGAATTGTTACTTTGAAATTCTTTTTCTAGTTCTTGTTGAAACTCTTTTTTATTTAGCTCTTTATCCGAGACGCTAACAAACTTAGCTACCCTGTCGGGCAACCCAATAGCTGTGCGTCTTAGGTATGTCGGCCTTACTAGATTGCGTAGCTCTTCTGCATTCTTTAATCCTGTATATTTTTTAAGTATTCTACCGTGGACTTTAAACTGAGTTACATGGGTGAAGTGTTCATTAAAAGCGTGCGGGTTGTGAGCAAACCTCCCCATATTGATAGAGGTGTTTCCATAGGCGCACAACTTTATTAGACTCCACCACTCCGGCACTCTATTCTTTATAGGTGTTCCAGACAAACCAAGTAAGTATTTAGGTTTTGATGAGAATACTTGATTGTGTGCTTTTTGGGTTCTCTGTGCAGAAATATTTTTTAAGTAGTGAACTTCATCAAATATCACGACAGAAGTATTTAAAGGTATGGAAAAGTTGGAATAAGTTTGCACTGAGATTTGACTAACCCCCTTAGAGAATCTAGCTATTTCACACATCCAATGAGTTTTCAAATATGCAGGACACACCACAATGCAGGACCCGCCCACGATTTCGCAGAAAGCTATGGCTAGTGGTGTTTTTCCAAGACCCATCTCAAACCCACAAATGCTATACATCTTCTCTAAATGAAACCTCAGAGCTTCAATTTGATGTGGGTAGAGAGGTTCTTTTAGAACCTCTTTATACATAAATCCTAATATTTCTTTTTTTTTATGCTAGAATATCGTCTATGTCAGATTTACTTACGGCGGTCGTATTTCCTTTGGATTCAATTGAGTCAGAATCCAACAACACGTCAACATCGTGGAATTCTTTTCCCTTATAAGATCCTTTTTCAATAATCCCTTTTCCAAGATAGACTATTTTATATTTAGCGCCTTTTATGAACTTACCTTTTTCATCCATGTAGTCGAGCTTTCCACATTTGGGGAGTGTGAGAAGGTCTCCATTTTCTTCTTCAAAATCAAAAAGTTTACCGTATTGATTTTCGGATGTGCCTAGAAATGTTCCGTATTCTACCATGGTTTGATTGGGTTTAAAGTTCTTATAAAGAAGAAGTGTCCCCATTCTAGAAATGTTTTTAAAGTTAGCCATTTTGTCTCCTTGTTTGTTTAGTTGGCCTATTAGTAGGCGGTTAAAAATTTAAAGATATTGTTTAAATCTTTCATACTCGGCTTTTGATCTTTCATCAATATAAATTTTTTGAGATTTTACTTTGTTGCCTTGCGGGGTAATGATTTGACCTTCTATACAATCTGGTCCCCACATATTAAAATCAAGTCTAACAATGCTAGCATCCCTGTGTTGGTCTTGATCGAAGCAATTAACAAAAGCCTCTTTCATGATATCTCCTAGGAGATCAATTTTACTAAAATCACCTGAGTCAAACTCCATGTAGAGCGCATCATGCAAAGGGATTATGATTTTTAGTCCGGCATCTAAGGCTTTAGATATAGCAGACCTTAGTATTGTAGACCCTCTTCCCTGAATTGGAAAATTGGCAGCAGACCTACGATTGGGGTTGTCTCCGAACATCGTCCAGCCGCAAGGGAGGGAAAGCCTTCTTTCTTTTATGTATAGATATTGTGTGTATTCAATTTTTCTTGAAAACACCGGATAGGACTTGTTAAAAAGATCTATATATCTCTGACCCATGTCTTCCGTATGTTTTACTCCGGTATCGGCTTCTAGTTTTTCTGCTAGAGATTTTGCGCCCATAAGATATGAGATACCTAAAACAGAGCTTTTAAATAAATCCCTAACAGTTTTGTAGTCTTCTTTTTTTCCAGCCATTGGAACGGCTCCGGCAAGCTTTGCAAAAAATAAATAAACATCTCCTGAGCGATAACTCTCAATCATATTTTTATCTTTAGACCAGAGGGCGGATATTAAAAATTCTTCAGAAGAATAGTCGACCCCTACAATAGTCCTACCCCCAGGTGGCACTATCATCGACCGCATCCATGCAGCTTTTAACGGTATGAATGCTGTCGCTTTTGGTTGAAATCTCCCTGTCTGAGATCCAAAAGGATTAAGATAGGCCCTCACTCTGGAGTCTGATCCGAGAGAGTTAAATATTGTTTTTTTACCCATACTTGCAGAGGTTCTAAAACCGTTTAAAGATTGCAAAGTCTTTAAAAATCTAACCTGCTGTGCCCCCACATTTCCTCTTGGATAATCGTGTTTATATGGGAAAAATTTTTCAAAGGCCTCTAAAGAAGTTGAATACTGTCCCGTATCTGTTTTTAACCAAGTAGCTTTATATGGAGAGATCGAAATCCAATGTCTTAGGTCCTTCACACTTTTTGTATAGTTATCAGTTTTTTTATTATACTTAAAAAACTTATCCTCAGCAAATTGGGAGTTAATATCCTCACAGAGGTCTCGTAAAATCTTAGGCACATTCTCCGAAAATCTTTTCATCTGACCCTTGTCTACAGGATATCCATAGCAAGTCATCATAGCAACATCTGAGCTAGTTCGCCCTCTAGATAACATTTGATCTCTAGTTACCCCGTAGTTCTTATAAATATTTAAAAACTTTAAAAACATCTCATGCAATGGTTCAACATCAGTCACACAATATTTTAAGATCTCCTCTTTATTTTTACTAATAATTAAATCATTGTGCGACAGTATCAAATCTCTCATCTTGTCCTTATTCTTTGAATCAAGCCGGATACCTAACAATTTAAAGGTGGCCGAAACTAGGTTTTTCTCGGCTTTTGCATATTTTGCGGATTCTTTATCTTCCTCTGATCTTTCCCACTTAGGCGGCGGAGGTTTTGTAGTTCTAATCTCTCCATTAAATATATTTTCTCCATAGGCATATTTGTCATTATTATTAGAAAGCATAGCCCACTCAACTTGTAAGTCTATCCACTTAGCTTTTATGGGACTAACTCCCAATGAATAAAAACAAGATGCCTCTGCAACAACATTGTAAGAAATAAATATAAACCCAGCCTCCCGCAATTTTATTAGGTCTGTCTTCAGTCTTTGTTTTTCTTGCGTAGAATTATGGAGCCAGTAGGATAGGGTTTTTACCTTATCGTCATTATGGATTATTAAAGCACAACAAATTAAATTCAATTTCTCTTCATTCGTTGAGTTGTATTCAAAGTCTAAGTAGCAAAGCCTATTCATATAGTTGTCCTACAAAACTGTTATTGTGTTTTTCACTTCATCCACTTCTGCAAGTTTTCTCTCTCCATTAAATAAGAATCCATCAAAGAACTTTTTTAAATATTCTGCCTGAATGTGAGACTCCCCAGCGGAAGAGTCCTGCCCCCTTTTTGCATGATCTTTATATTTGTGAGCTATGAAATCAATTTCTATTGATTCTCCCGATTGCTGGGTCCGTAGAAAATCGATCACATATCTAATAGGTGCTGGACCGGATAGGTAGGTCATTTTATGGTAGGTTGGGCCTTTATAGGTCTCATTTGGGTCCAAATTTGGGTATGTTTTAGATAAATAGTTATAAAAAGATTTCAATCTTTCTGGGCTTGAGAAACTTCTCATTAAATCAGAAACCCAAGAACTCCCCTTAACCTTAGCTATGTTTTTTTCCCCGAGATCTAGGATTGTGAACTTTCTAGCTGCCACGGGATCAATATAGATATAGGAATAATAGTTTGAAGATAGAATAATAGAGCAAGTTCTTTCTATCATTTTAGAGTCTATTCCTTTGCTTTCAATTGAAATATATCTAGAAGACCAAGATTTTAAGGTTTCAACTTTTAAAGGAGTTCTTATGTGTTGCTCGTCCAGGAATACAAGTGTCTTATTTTCTAAGAAACCGTTGAAATCGGTATTTAAACTATTGCTCTTACCTTTGTAATAATTTGCGTGATGATGTAAATTTAATAGAAGTCCGTCGCAAAGAACATTTTTCCCAACGCCCTCAACGCCAACTAAGACTAAGTGTTGTTCATTAATCCCAGTAATTGATCTTAAAATCCATCGATAAAGGAATCCCCTACAAATTGGATCTGGCGTAAAGAATTCAAAAAATTCAACCCATTGCTTGTCAATTTCACACGAGGTGGAGTCTACATCTCTCCAGTTCGGCCAAACATAAGAGGAAATAGATTGAGACTTTTCAATTTCTTCTTTTGTGTTTTTATATCCAGGCCTATAGAAGACCTTAGCCATAACTGAGTTTTCTAGTAGGTCTTTAAACTCTTTACTACGTTTTATCTCAAGGATGGATTCGATACTCATTGGATAGGGGTTATACGTTCTGTAGTCTAAAAAAAATTGAGGCTCTGGCCCATAAGAATTGACTAGAACACAGTTCTCGGATATTTCTTGTAATAACTCAGCACGGGTTTTTAATCCTACCTGTAGTTTTTGTGTTTCTGTGTGTGGTCTGGCGTGGCTTGCGGGAGGCGCAATAATCTCCCGCACAGCTTTAGCAAATAAAATGATGCCTTCCTTATTAGATAGCCCAGTAATCCAATCAAGATAGGGCCTCAATTTAGCAATGCCTGCAGTATCTTGCTTAAACTTTAAAAAGTCTTTTTGAGAATAAGTATTGCCGTTCAGTGAGTAGAGGATCTTATTCTTGTTAAATAATACGGCATCTTCGGAAAACTCCGCTAAAAAAATATCCCAAGTCATATTGTTTTTCTCCTACTATAGTTTTTAGGTCTCGTCTGTGGTGGTTTTGAAAAAAAATGCAATCAAACCGCCCAAATTGCAATAAGTTTGTTTTTCACCACAATCGCCCAATTTTAAAGCATTTTATGGCATGATTTTTGCAATCTTAGTATATTCTTCCGCATCGGTAGTGTATTCATCTCATCTCTCTCTCTCTCTCTCGATTTTTGGTTCTTTTTTTCGATGCGGAAGATTTCGATGCGGAGACCCGCACCGTGTCAATGGGGTCACGCTGCGTTATCTGGTTTTTCCTGAAATATTATTATATTGCATCTGAGGCTTTTTTCGCCGTCTTCTGCTTAATTTTTAATCTTTTATTCTTTGAGTCTTTTCTTGACTCTTTGCGGTGTTGATCAATGTCCGCTAACATTGGGTGTCACTTATCGACTCGTGTGGTTTTGGCGAAGACCCACTAACTTTATGCGTCACATTTAAATGTGACCTTGGTTCTAGTTTTTGGAGGGATAACTGTTAACCCTATCGTTTAGATCAATAGACAGCATACCCAACTATATCTTGGACTACAACTAGTTCGCGGTGTGGCAATAAATATTGGACCCCATAGCAGCTTATCAAGATGTTGTGCTCATTTGTTTACTGTTATGGGGCTTATTTTCGGATTATTTTCCGTAAACATTGATTATCGGTCTCATAGGTGCGGCCCCAGAATAAGATGGTTGGTCGTTATAGAAACTACCCCAACCACTTAAGACCTGATAATATGCTGCGGCCCTTTGCTGTCTTTCATAGGGTGTCTCATACCTATAGCCTGTAGAACCCGTCGTGGTGCAAGCGGTAATAAGTGTTGATAATAGAGATATCGCCAAAAGTCTTGAAAAGGGTTTCCATATAGACTGTCTACAATCTCTAGCAATCTTTGTTGACTTGTTATTTTGCATAAAACAACTCCTTTGTTATGGACAAGCTCTATTGCTTGTCTTTTAAAACATATAAAAGCGAACCTCTCCTGCCCAATGAAGCACATTATGGATCTGGGCATTACTTGTTTGAGCCAAAACTGTACTGGTGTTGGTAGGCCTTTCTCGTATAGTGTGGCTTGTTTAGGTGTGGTGTATCGTATGTCTTTAATTGTTATCATAAAGGCTCTGTAATATTTTGAATAGCTCGTCTCGATGTTTGCGGCCTGTAAGTTTTTCGGTTTCAGAGTATCGCTCGCCATCCCCAAAGTTGTGATGCAGCTCGATAAATTGGGCTTCGGAGAGCTTAGTCACAAGTAAAGGAAGTTTTTCAAGACTGATGGACTTCGGTTTCAAAAACTGATGATACAAGCGGTCGGTCCTGAATGTTCTTACAGGTTTCATTTTACATCCCATCCAATTTAGCAAGACAAGACTCAAGCCATTGCCTTGATTCAGTGGTAAGCTCTGGCATTTGCAAAGCCTGAGGATCACAAAATAACATAAAAGGGCTTTGTCCGTTCTTTGATGCAAGCTCATAAATGTAAACTTCAAAAAGCCTTGCAAATATTTCTGTTGGTTTTGATAAATAGTCTTTATGGTTTCTATTTTTTATCGACTCAATTTTTTTCATATAACTTGAACGCATTGACCAAGGCATTGAATTGCTAATTTTATTAAGTTTGTAGTCGATCGCGTGCCCTATTTCATGGACGAGCGAGCCCTCGTTGTGCCTATTAACAGAAATTAGTTTTTTTGAATCTTGATAATACGCGACTGATTTAGCATTTCCACGCGCCCCAAATGAGTATGCAAGTTCTTGCAATTTAAAATTAGGTAGTAATCCCTGAAGCCAATTAACACCCAAATTAAGGTTATAAATTAAGTATTCACGCTCTTGATCTAGAACTGAATTGCCAAACTGAATTGCTCTTGCTTGTGTTAAGATTGACTTTTTAACTTCTTCACTTAACTTCAAGCTCGAATCAATCCAAAGGGACTTGCGTCCGTTCATTTCCTGAAAACTTTCAATATTTCGTCTTGTGGGCATAACATGCTTGATGCCATCTTCTTTTGTAGTAATTCTATATTTAACAAGTCGAATATTTTTTAACATCTTATTAAATCTAAATCGCATTGTATTGTAATCAGATGGAAGTTTGTTAGACAATACATGAGCCTTTAATACGTCAATGGTTAAAACTTCAGTATCAAATTTATACATGTTTTGTGTTTGAAAAACTCGTTGTTCATAATTTATTAAATATGGAATTAGGTCTTGCGTTTCAACTGGCATAAATTCAACAGTTAATTTTTTTAAAGACTCTAATTGTTTTTTAATTTCTTTAGCATCTTCCTTTATTTTTCGCTCTCTCGCTTCGTGCTCTGGATTGTCATAAGTATCATTGCGATGCCTTGCTGCGCCTAGAACTTCTTCACCTAGATTTTGAACTTCACTTGGTCTTGCATTTAAAAATTGTTTCACGGTATCTCCTTGGATAATTCAACTCGTGATTGAGTTGATACGGATTACTAATGCAGAAACCATACCCAAGACGAGATATGATTTAATTAGATTAGAGCGGATAAGAGTGTAGAATTTATAGACTAAAATGTAAGGAGTTCACTGGTAAGGTGTTGATGGCTCTGGAGAATAGTAGATATTGAATAAATAGTTATCACTGAATAAAAGATGCACATACAAATATCTATATGATGACAAAGACGCAAAGACGCACAACTATATATATATATATGATGATGACAACATCATTTGGAAGCTGATACCTTGTGAGGAAACAGGTAACACATCTTGAGTGTTGTATTTTAGTCACATATATATATAGAGTGTTGTATTTTAGTCACACATATATATATATAGAGTGTTGTATTTTAGTCACATATATATAGAGTGTTGTATTTTAGTCACACATATATATATAGAGTGTTGTATTTTAGTCACATATATGGGATGACGCACCCGCACCCTAAATACGGAGCAGTGCATCAAATAATAACTCCTCGCACCATATAAATACTTTATAGTTTGACAGGAGATAACAGATAAATTCTGATAAGATATAATATGTTACACAAAAAATAAAGCCGTGTGATTTCAATAGCTTAGAAACTGTGGGTTTTGTCCATTATATGCGTGTGTTGCTACATTGTTAGGCATGGTTATCACTTTGAGACGGGGGGAGGGGGGTCGAGCCTGGAGCTAATTCTAGCCTTTACACCCACACACACCTACCGCCCACCTCTTTTTGATGTCCTCAAACCCTACAAGTATTGACAGCCAAAGGCCAAACATCAAATAGTTTAAAATTGATAAGGTGTCTCCATTTGTGGTGTTACCTTTTTTTATCTTTATAGATTGGGAGTTTTATGTCGCAGGGGGCGTCCCCAAAGCTTGCAGAAGATTGTTTGGAAAACTTAGAGGAAAAAGCTATTCGTCGAAATGGTGAACAGCGAGAGTCTAGGAGGGAGATAATCTTTTGGGAGTTGGAAAACTCGAAGTCTGTTATAAATTTAGTGTCGGATAAAATGAGAAGCTATATGCGACAACTACCTCCTGAGTTATTATCACTTTCTGAGAAAGAGATTAGGAAGAGACTGGCTCCTGGGTGGATTGACGAGCAATTGAGGATTGCATTTTGGGATGAGTATTTTGTTACGATAGATAACAATGCAAAAAGGATGAGGATGGATGCGGTATATGCTCGAGTGTGTGCGCGAGATGTTTTCTATGATCGACTAAGACTCCCACTCCCACTTGCTTTCATATGCAAGCCACCACAAGATTATATATATCAAATGAGGTCTTTGCTTAATATAGGTATGGAGAGATTTCAGGAGATATTAAACCTCCCAATAGAGGGGGAGGATGGCAGAATAAACACAGGACTTATTCGGGAGATTGTGAAGATTGTTACCATTGTGGATAATAGAGTAAAGGGGGCAGTCACTCAGAAGATTCAAATAGATGGAACTCAGAAAAATTTAAATATGAATATAAACTATGAGCCTCCAAAAACCCACCAAGATATTGAAAAAGAAATAAAGGAAATAGAGAAAGAAATAAGAACAATACAGAATCCAATGCAGGAGAGATATCTCACTCACTCTGGAGAGGGTTTAAACCCTACTGGGGAAATAGAGTGGGGTAAGCCAATTCCACCCACAGCACTAATCCCCTCTCAAACACCTGAGCCAGTGCGGATTGTAGCACCTAATGACGAGGATATAGATTAGTGGAATTAGAAGAGCCAAAGATATCAAAAGCACAACTCCTTGCTCTAAGGCGTAAAGAGTTAGAAAAGGTAAAGAAGCAAAAAGAGCTTGAGGAGATCTTGCCGCATCTGTATGTGCCTATGTATCCTTGGCAAAGAGAAATACATGAGTCTACAAATAGAGTTAATTTATTAACCGCTGCAAACCAGATCGGAAAGTCGTCGGCTCTTATTAGGCGAGCTATTGCAAATTGCACTGACCCCACAAGATGGGAAAAGCTCTGGGGTAAAGGGGTGACACCAAGGCAGTTTTGGTATTTTTATCCTGATGGGTCCACACTTAGTAAGGAGATAGAACAGAAGTGGGTTCCGGAATGGCTCCCTAGAGGTAGGATGGAGGGAGATCCAAAATATGGTTGGAGGCTGGCAAAAAAAGGAGCTAATTATCACGCTCTTCATTTCCACCTTGGAACAACTATATACTTTCAAATGTATACCAAATCTGTATCCAGTGTTCAGGCAGGCTCAGTGTATGAGCTTTTTGCAGATGAGGAACTCCCCATGCCGTTTTATGACGAGTTGATGTTCAGATTAACTGCAACCTCTGGAATTTTTACTAGTGGTTTTACACCAACACTCAATCAATTATTTTGGAAGCAAGCTATGGAAGGTAGCAAGATCCTACCTCACGCCTTAAAAATGTCTGTGTCTATGTATGATTGTTTGCAATACGAGGATAGAACACCTTCTAGAATTATGAACATTCACAAAATTCGAGAAGCAGAGAGTAGATGTAAAAATGAAACTGAAAGACAGAGGAGGGTTTTCGGGAGATTTGTTACCGAGTCTGGTAGGACTTATTACGCTTTCGAGTTTGATAGGAATATGGTTACTCCCTATAGTATTAAGGGTTGGTATATATATGCTTCTGTAGATTATGGCTCAGGCTTTGATGGGGAGACAGCCCATATCAAATTAAGTAAGAAGAAAAATCACCCAAGTGCAATAGTGTTTATAGCCGTTAGACCAGATTATAAAAAGGGGGCGGTATTTAAATGTTGGAGGGGGGATAATGTCAAAACTACTGCGGGAGATATTTTTAATAAGTATCTAGAGCTAACAAAGGATTTAAATATTACTCAAGCCTGTTATGACCCAGGGGCTGTGGATTTTGGCACTATTGCAGAGAGAAATTCTGTAAGCTTCACAAAAGCAAACAAGGCGCGGGAAGCTGGAGAGGATCTAGTCAATACTTTATTTAAGCATAGGATATTGGATATTTTTGATGATGATGCGGAGAATATAAAACTAGCAGGAGAGCTATCTCACATTATGATAAGTGCCCAACAAGGTGAGGGCAAGAGAAATGATGATCTTGCGGATTCTAATAGATATTGTTGTATGCAAATACCTTGGGATTTGAGTGTTGTAACAGAAAAGATTCAAGAGAATATACGAGACGGAAACAAAGTAGATGAAGACAAACCTAGACCAATGACCGAGGCGGAATTTCAAGCAGCACAGATTAAAATGCGTCGAGGAGAAGATGTATCAAAGGCAAGACATAAAGAGGACAATTGGGAGGAATTAGATGAAGAAATCGAAGAGTGGAACGAAGAATACGGGAACTTTTAGCTTGAGTGCAGACGATCTATGTAGGATACTATCATTAGGTAAGCTATCCAGTGTAGATGAAATTGTGCTACCAGGTATAAAAATAAAATTCCATCCCCAAAGCCAGGGGGATGCCGAAAAGCTAGGCCAAGCATCGGACCAAAAAACTTTGGTGTCCACTAAAAATGAAGAGATTGAAAAAGTAGATATTAAAGAAACACAGAGCACATCCTGTGAGTTACAAGATTTTGTACCGCTGATGGATTCTGAAGCTTTATTAGAGGCGCAAGAGGCTCAGTTATTGATAGATGATCCACTGGCTTTTGAAAAGTCTCAAATCGATAGACATATCGAAAGGGTGAGGGGTCTAAATGGAGAAGATGAAGTTTGAAGAATTAAATAGGCAATATAGGGAAGCCGAGAGTTGCGATGAAGAAGTGTTTTCAGAGATGAGAAGCAATTTATTATTAGTTTCAGGAAACCACTATTCCAGAAAAACGACAAGCTTCCTATCTCGAGTAAGGAATTCTCAAAAACTAAATGAGACCCAGAAACTAAGACTTACAAAAAACCACATACATAAAATCACAAGGCATTATATCCAGGCAATAACTTCTAAGGTGCCAGGAGTAATTCCAGCACCACAAAATGAATTAGATATGCAAGATAAGAAGGCATCTGATTTGAATCTCGCAGTCTGGAGAGATTTCACTTCTAGATATCAGTTAAAAGAAAAATTTAATGAATATATTCAAAACTTCATCGAGTTAGGTGAAATGTGTGCTCTTGTATTGTGGGACCCAAGTGGGGGAGAAATTATAGGGTACGACCCCCGTATTAATAAGGAAACAGGCCAACCTGAGCTAGATATAGCCACAGGACAACCAATACAGGATATGGAGAGTCCAATTTTTTCAGGGGCTTTTGAGTTTAAAAATATTCCAGCATTTAATTTGTTGCGAGCACCTCAATCCAAGTCTATGAAAAAAGCACCATACCACATTGTTAGAGAAATGGTAGATGCTAAAGAATTGTTGGGGGCTTATGGAGAAGATGAAGAAAAGAAAAGAATTATCGGAGATGGAGATACATCTGAATTTGTCGTTTTTGATACCAATAAAAGGCAATATAGGAGTGAGGATTCTCAAATCCTTCTTAGGTATCACTTTTTCCGACCTAGTAAGCAACATCCGAGGGGATATTATTATATTACCACTGAAAGAGGAATCCTTGAGGAGGCTGAAATTCCTTTTGGAATATATCCTATTATCTGGGAAGGATTTGACACATATTCGACAAATCCACGAGGCTATTCAATTGTTAAAATTGCAAGACCCTACCAGGCAGAAATCAATAGGGCCAGCTCGCAAGCTGCCACCCATCAAATCACAGTCGGGGATGATAAAATTATTTATCAAGGGGGCACAAAACTAGCTCCAGGGGCTTTATTACCTGGAGTAAGGGGCCTAACATACCAGGGAGCACCTCCTCAGATTCTAGCGGGCCGTGATGGAGGTCAATTCTTACCATATATCGAGGCCCAAATTTCCGAGATGTATTCAGCCTGTATGTTAGAGGAGATAAACATAGAAAATGAGTCAGGCCAGATAGATCCATATACGTTGTTGTTCAGGAGTGCTTCTTCAAAAGCAAAATTTTCGAGATATATTGAAAAGGTTGAAAACTTTATGAAGGAGTTTTGTAAGACAACTTTAGACCTAGCAAAACACTATCTACCTGATGATTCTTTCATTCAGGCAGTCGGAAAATCTGAGGCTATAAATATTTCTGAATTTAGAAACACGCTCCCTATTTCGTATCAAATAAAGATAGAGGAACAATCCCAAGACATCTCAGATAGGCTGGGCCAACAACTAGCCCTAAACCACCTAATACAATATGCGGGTCAACAAATGGATGCTAAGCAGCTAGCACTTTTGGCTAAAGAGATGCCATATTTAAAAAACTCCACAATTGTTAAGCGCATGACACTTGAGTATGACAATGTGGACAATGATATGCTTCAGATAGAGCGTGGGCAAATGCCTTTTGTTTCGCCTTATGCAGATAATAAGATCTTTATTGACGCAATTACATATAGAATGAAGCAGGCAGATTTTCAAATGCTAAGCCCGCAAATACAGCAAATGTATAATCAATATCTCACCATTCATGAGGATCAGCAGACTCAAAAGCTCCAAGCCGAGCAAGCTGCAAAAGATGGATTTATTCCTATTGGTGGGTCACTAATAACGGTGCAAATGAGTGTCCCAGATACTAAATCTCAAGGTGGATCTCGTCAGGTACGCCTACCCTATGAGTCTGTTAGTTGGCTCCTTAAGAAGCTTGAATCACAAGGGGCGACACTTGATGAGCTAGAGAGTATGAATGATGGGGTCATAAGAGACATGATGTTGAAATTAGGTTTGGATCAAAATCAAAACCCCCAAATTATGGGGGATACACAACAATATTAATAGCCTCCAGCAAGAGGCGAAAGGGAGAATCGAGTGGAGACAGATGAAAAAGTTACCGGAAGTAACTCAGGAACAGATGAAAGCATTACAGGAGGGTCTGAGGGGAGTTCAAGTGGAAATCCTACAACTGAGGAAGCATCACGACCTATTCAAGACACTACAGATGCTAAACCTATTAGGGAATCTGCGACGGGCAGCGGAAGTGCGGGAGATAGTGCGCCCTATACCCCAAATTTCAAATTCAAAGTCAAAGATAAAGAGTTAGAATTTGACGAGTTTGTAAAACCAATCATAAAAAATAAAGACTTAGAAGCAAAGTTTCGAGAGATCTATGAGAGATCACACGGCCTAGATGAAGTAAAGACATCTCGAGAATCTTTTAAACAACAAGTGGAAGAGTGGAAGGGCAAATATGGGCAAGTAGAACAAAGCCTACAGACCTTGGGCGGGTTTGTTAAAAAAAACGATTTTAAATCTTTTTTTCAAGCATTAAACATACCCAAAGATAAAATAATCCAGTACGCTATAGAAGAGCTTAAATATCAGGAGCTACCTCCAGAACAGAGGCAGGCAATTGATATGCAGAGAGAGAAAGAATTAGAATTTGAGCAATCTAGTTTACAAAATCAAGCTCTACAGAATCAGATGGCACAGCTGGTTCAGCAACAAACGGCTTTTGAATTAAATCAAGAGCTGGCAAAACCGGAAATTGCTCAAACAATTTCTGCCTATGACTCTAGGGTTGGAAATCCTGGGGCTTTTAGAGCAGAAATAATAAGACGAGGACAGTATTATGAAGCTGTCCATAAGATTTCACCTCCAGCAAGCCAACTGATAGCTGAAGTCTTAAATCTAATTGGCGGCAACACTGTGCAAGGTGTGGCACCACAATCGGGGACATCCGGTCAGATGGCTCAAAGTCAGAAACCAACAATCACAAATTTTCAGGGGGGAGGAACTAAATCTCCAGCGAGACGGGTTCCAACATCTATCGAGGATTTGAGAAAAATGCGACAAAATTTATAATGTTTTAATTTTAATTTTTTAAAGGAGTAAAAAATGTCAACTACAAGAACCTTTCAAGATATGCTTAATGAGTATCTACCTAACAAATTGTTAAAGGAAGAACTCCTCAAGCGAGATTATATTTTATCCAATATCGAAAAAGACGATAAATGGAAGGGCGGGAAAATACCAGTCCCATTTAAAGCCGCGGGGGCTTCGTCTGTAAAGATGGGGGGCTTAACTGGGTCCACAGATATATCTGAAGACAAATACGTTCGAGGATCTATCGATGACTATAAGGAGATGTGGGGGTCGATGATTTTCAACCATAGAGATCTTATGGATCACTCTGGCAAAATTGTGGAGGATAGCTTCCTAAAAATCCTACCCGACACTATCGAAGATTTTATGGAATATATCAAAATGGTTGCGAGTATTCAAATGGGGACGGGCCCACACTTTGCTCTTGTTACTGATGCGACGGATGCCTTAACAGGTATCATGGTTGTAGACCATGTTGATAGATTTGTATTAGGTCAAAAAGTAACTCTAGACGATAATGACTCATCAGCAGCCAGCTATTATGTAATTGCTATTGATGTAAATACCAACAAGGTGACATTGTCTGCTACTCGCGGTGGAGCAGCAGCAGATGTATCTGCGTACTCTGTCGCTCAGGTTGCTAAATTTTATACAGATGGAGCAGATACTACGGCTTTCACATCTATTAGAAGCGTTTTATTGTCTGCTGCAAATGGCGGATCAGCAAACGTACATGGTCAAAGTAAACTAGCCTATCCGTTCCTACAGGCAGTGAATGTGAGCGGCTCTGCGATTACTGCGGCTAACATTTTAGATAAATTATTTGATGCCTATACGGAAGTCCGTAAAAAAGCAAAAGGTCGCGCAGATAGGTTTATAATGTCATATAAACACTTCGGATCTATTCTGAAGCTAATTGAGAATAAGTCAAACGGCGCAGCTAATTGGCAAATATCTGTAGAGGGTAAAAAGGCCTCGTTATATGGCTGGGACGAAATCACAATCAATTCTGTTAAGGGAAAGCTAACGATTGTTGGAATTCAAGAATGGGATGATGATGTGATTGCGATTATGGATATGAAAGCTATGGTATTTAGATCTAATGGATTTTTTCAAAAACGAAAATCTCCAAGTGGTGAGGAGTATTTTGAGATTAGAAATACTACAGGGTATCAATATATTGTTGACGTAAGTTTGTTTGGGGAATTGGAGATAAACAAGCCGGGTCATTGTGGGATTATCCATTCTATCAGTTATTAATTAATATATATATATATTTTCTAGCCCCAACTTTATTGGGGCTAGGACATTAATGCTGGAAGGGGGACAACCATGGCGGGTACATATCCTATAGACATCTCTGAAGTAAAAACAGCAATAGAGTTATTGAAGTCTCACTCTTCAGAGCAAGTAAAGCAACACACCGTTGTAGACTCTCAAGGAAGGCCTAAGTTTGTATTCACCACATATATTGGGGCACAAAATGGAGACCCCTGTATGGTAGATGAATATGTCTACATCAATGCAACAAGTACACAAGTTATTAATCGACAAGAAAGAGTGTATAAGTGGAAATCTGCCTGGGAGACAGGGGCACTAGCTTTTACATTTAATCCAGCCACTTCCTATGATGCTGATGGGGATGGAGTTTTATGATCTTTACAAAGCACAGATTTGAAATTTGGAGTCAGACACAACATCCCTTTAAACATTCTCTCGGTGATTTTGCGTACACTAATCCTGCGGCCCCAGGGGTTACGACCGTTGAGGGGGCTTTTGGTTGGTTGTTTGCTGTATTATACCCTAATGCGAAAGCTAGCGTTGCAAACGTGGCAGCTCTACCCCTAGTTGGTAACAGTTTAAATGATTATCGAGTTGTTTTAGACGATGGGGACGGTAAAGCTGCTAGCTATCGATGGGAGCAAAGAGAAGGGGAAGTATCGGCCTCCTGGCATAAAATTTACGACATGGATTGGGGTCAGGACTCAATATTGTCTGCTTTTCAAAATAGAACACAAGACCTATATGTTTGGAGAAATGGTAGAACAGAGCTGGATGGCTCGGGATCTCCAATAACAGGACTTTATGCGGGTCAAACCGTTTATGGTGGAGATTCTGCAAATCAAAATTTAACTTTAAAAGCAAACTCAGGGGATGGCACAGATCCTCGGACGGGTTTTGTCCAAGTAGACGACATATTTCGACCTACAATTCATAATACATTTGATTTAGGAACTTCAACTTTTAGATGGAAAGACATATATGCTCAAAGCTCCGCAGTAATTAACACCCTGAGCATATCAAGCGGGCTAATTACAGATTCTAGCGGAGCTATTTCTTTTGACAATGAAAACCTAACTACTACTGGGAATATTACAGGAGCAATAGTTAAAGGTACGACTAGTTTAGTTGTAGATATAGGGGTTAATTCCGTAACTGTTACTCCTGGGTCGTATGCTGACACAACCGGAGCAATCTCTTTTGGTGCAGCTAGCATCAGTACATCAGGCACACTAAGCGCGGGAGTTACTACACTCACAGACAATCTTCAAACAATCATTATTGACCCAGATGTGGCGGGGGTTGGGAGAATAACTAGCTCTACTGGGACAATAAATTTCGACAATGAACACCTCACTACTTCAGGAAATATAGCAGGCGCAATTTTAACTGGATCTAGACTAGATATTGACAATTTACGATTAGATGGAAACACCATTTCTGTTTTGGATGTAAATGGCAATTTAATATTAAGTGCAAATGGGATAGGGATAGTAGATATACAAAACCAACTCACCACCCTAGGTATTACTTCCACGGGAGTAGTTGGGATTACGGGACAATTAAATATAGACAGCATTAGGTTAGACGGCAATGTAATCTCATCAACAAATCTGAATGGAGATATTACACTATCCCCAAATGGGTCTGGGGTGATCATATCTACAGCCCTACTTAAACCAAACAGCGATAACAGTTTAGACCTAGGCACAACTACAGCAACGTGGAATGATGTATTTCTAAAAGGCAATTTTAGTGATGGCACTAACTCAATAGCGATATCTACTGCGCTCGCTTTTAGGAGTGGTATTTGGAGAGACCTAGCTCAAACAACCCCAGCACAAACGGGGGACACTCTTTTTTATGATGCTGTAAATAGCGTATGGCTTGCCTCAGTACCCGATACGGAAGTTACGCATTCGGCAATTTCTGGATTAACTACCGGGGACTCTGGACACACGCAATTTGCCATGCTTGCAGGTAGGTCCGGCGGGCAAATGCTGCAAGGTGGACTAGCAGCAAGTGAGAATCTGATTTTAGAAAGCACATCTCATGCAACAAAGGGGGAGGTATTTACAAAGGATGATTTTTTACCTTTTACAAATGCTAGCTACTCGGGTTCTTGGAGCGGTATCGACCTTGGCGATGCCACTCATTACTTTCGCAACATATACACGCGCGGTGAATTAAAAGGTGCCAGGTTTGAAAACTATACTTTTGCAACATTGCCCGCTGCTTCAGCACAAAATATTGGGCGCGTAGTTTTTGCGACCGATGTAAATAAAGCATATGTGGATGTTGGGACAAGCTTTAAGGTTTTGGGCATCTCTAAATTTATAGCGGATCAAACCTTTGATGGGATAATTACAACCAAGAATGTAGATGTGAGTGCAGACATCTCAGATGCTAAAAATGCAGTATGGCAATTGCGAGACAATGTGAATGACTTTGAAATATTGTATGTAACTATAAAAGCTACTAGCTCCAGCAATGTAAGAATTGAAACTAACACACCACTTCCTTCTGGATCTTATAGGTTGATAGGGCTTGAGTAAATAATTAAGGAGATAGAAGAATGGCTAAGATATATGGTCAGCTTGAAAAAGCACAAATGGAAAACACCACATCGGATGCGGGGTCCCAGCCAAAAGGGATGATAACCTATAGGACAGATATCAATCAGGTAAAGGTATCTAACGGAACAACCTATAAAGCTTTAATAGATGAGGACTCAGCACAACCCATATCAAATAAAGATATAGATGGGGGGACTGCATC
>Ga0209520_10000544_pt1 | contig 21026 bp, 11 predicted proteins | sample Rifsed16ft1_FD_184009 | JGI IMG/M metagenome (GOLD analysis project Ga0209520, IMG submission 184009) | Soil microbial communities from Rifle, Colorado, USA - sediment 16ft 1 (version 2) | ecosystem: Environmental > Terrestrial > Deep subsurface > Rock core/Sediment | place: Rifle, Colorado...
CCCCGACGTCACAGATCACGGGTTCCCGATCAAGCCGCAGCGGGCGATCTACGAGTTACGCCGCGCCCTGGGGCCGGAGGACATCGTGGTCAGCGACGTCGGGGCCCACAAGATCTGGGTGGCGCGGCTCTACCAGGCCTACGAGCCGAACACCGTGATCATCTCGAACGGCTTCGCGGCCATGGGGATCTCGCTGCCCGGGGCCATTGCCGCCAGGCTGGTTCACCCCGATCGCAAGGTCGTGGCCCTGTGCGGCGACGGCGGTTTCCTCATGAACTCCCAGGAGCTCGAGACGGCGAAGCGGATCGGGGCGAACGTCGTGGTCGTGGTCTGGCGCGACGACGGCTACGGACTCATCGACTGGAAGCAGCGCAACGAGTTCGGGCATCCCTTCGCGGTCGAGTTCGGCAACCCTGACTTCGTCGACTACGCCCGCTCGTTCGGGATCGCCGGCTTCCGGCCTTCGTCAGCCGACGAGCTGTACCCGACCCTGATGCGGGCCCTCGAGGTCGACGGGCCCGCCCTCGTCGAGGTCCCGATCGACTACCGCGAGAACCTCCGCTTGACCGAGCGGCTGGGCTCGCTGGCGGTCATGGCCTGAGCCTCGAGCCCGCCCGGCCCGGCCCCCGGCCCCTCGCCGGACCCGCCGTGCGCCTCGGCAGCCCCGTCCTGTCTCCGCCCTCACTTTCGCCGCGGCCGTGATGCTGGCACAATCTATCTGGAACCGTCTCGACGGCGTTGGTGCAGCCGCCCGGGCGACCGACCGAAAGGTCGCCGAGGCCGAAGCACCGGCGGCGTTCTCGGGCGCGGACGGCGCACCGTACCGGATCGCCTCATGCTGGCTGCTCGTCGACACGGCCGCGAACCGCCGACTCGTGGCGGCCTACCCGGAGATCCTCCGCACGCGTTTCCCCGGTTCGTCGGCCCGTTGGCCCGGGCGCTCACCGAGGGCACCGCTCCACCCGCTGAACCGGGTGTCGCCTGGGTCGATCCGCGCGCCGGGAGAATCACCGCGCTGCGCCGCCGGTGAGGTTGCCGCCACGACGGACCCGGACCTCCGGACCGTCCCGTGCGGTGCGACCGACCGGGCCGAGTCCCGCGTCCTGCCCCGCGATCAGATGACCTCAAAGTTCGACATCATGCCCATGTCCTCGTGCTCGAGCTTGTGGCAGTGCATGAGGTAGATGCCCTTGTAGGCGTCGAACCGAATGAGCACCTCGACGGTCTCGCGATCCTCGAGGAGGACCGTGTCTTTCCAGCCGCGCTCCCAGGCGAACACCTGGTTCCGTCCGCCCTTTCGGGTCTGGACCTGGAACGAGGCGCCGTGGATGTGGACCGGGTGCGGCGCGTTGCCGTTCGTGCGGAAGCGCCACCGCTCGACCTGGCCGAACGGGACCTGGAAGTCGATCCTCTGCATGTCGTACTCAAGGCCGTTGATCTTGGTCATGCCGTCGAAGCTGAAGTCGCGGGTCGTGACCGGGTTCGCGAGCGGCGTAATCGTCGACAGCGTCGTCGGGATCGCTGATGTGTCCGTTACGGTCCGCGCCACCCGGAACTCCAGTAGGTCCCAACCCGCCCGAAGGTCGCGCAGCATGATCGTCGTGCCGACTGCCAAGCTGCGGAAGTCGACTAGCAGGTCAAGCCTCTCACCAGGTGCGAGGTCGGGATTCGCAACCAGGACAGAGGCCTCCAGGAGGCCGCCGTCGTTCCCGATCACCCTGAACGGAGCGCCGTTCGACAAGGCCAGCCGGAAGATCCGGGCGTTCGCCCCACCGAGGACACGGAAGCGGTAGAGCGCCGAGTCGACCGCGAGGTACGGGTTGCGGGTCCCGTTCACGAGCGGGTAGCTGCCGAGCCACCCGCCGCTGCGCGGCTTGTAGACGATGTTGCCGGCGCTGTCGAGGTCGGTGTCGCGCAGGACGAGCGGGACCTCGCGGGTGCCACCCGGAAGCTGGAGAGTGTCCTCGAGCCCGTCGCGGATGATGAACCCGCCGGCCAGGCCGAGCGCGACCTGCTCGCCGGTCAGCATGTGGGGGTGGGGATGGTACCAGTTGAGCGCCGCCCGGTTCAGGATCGGGAACGAGTAGGCATAGATGCCGCCCGGTCCGATCGCCTCCATCGGGTGGCCATCGTTCTTGTGGTCGACCAGCATCCCGTGCCAGTGGGTGATCGTCGGCTCCGATGGCAGGTCGTTCTTCAAGGTGATCGTGGCGGTGTCGCCCTTACGAGCCACCAGCGTGGGACCGGGTAGTCCGCCGTTGTAGGCCCACGCCTTCGACAGCTTGCCGCCGCCGAGGTCGACCACGCCCGGCGCCTCGGTCAGCGTCAGGCTCGTCGGGCTCGTGGTCGGCGGGATGTACAGCGGGTTGCGGGTGCCGCCTCCGACCGGTTTGCCGGCCAGCGCCGTCGCGGTCGCGAAGCCGCCGAGGCTGCCGGCCGCAAACATCGCCGCCGAACCGGCGGTCGCCGTGAGAAACGCGCGTCGGCTGACGCCGTTCGGGGACTTCGTGCCGGACATGTCGTCCTCCCGAGAGCCCCCGTATCGGTCACGCGGGCGCTCTCCTGTCGAGACGCGCCCTGACGCGTTGCCTGCGGACGTACGCAGCGTCCGACCCTGACACTCTGGCTCGCGGCCATGGGCGGGCAAGGGTCACCCGGCACGCGTGCGGATGACAGATGGCCTTTCCCTGGAGCCTCGTGACTCCTGCGATGGGCTGGTCGCGGCCCCGGGCGTTCTATGCTGCCGGGATGGTTGCCCCCGGCGAGATGCTGGCAGGCCGCTACCGCCTCGAAGAGCCGCTCGGCGCCGGCGGGATGGCGATCGTCCACCGCGCCCATGACCTCCTGCTCGGCCGCCAGGTGGCGGTCAAGATCCTCGCCGCGAACATCGCAGCCAACCCGGCGCTCCTCGAGCGCTTCGGCCGCGAGGCCCGGGCGATGGCGACGATCACCCACCCGAACCTCGTGGCGATCTACGACGTGGGCTGGGCGGACGAGCAGGCCGGGAGAGCGCCGTTCCTCGTCATGGAGCTCGTGTCGGGAGGCACGCTCGCCGAGCGGCTGTCGTCCGAGGGGCCGCTCGATCCGCCGACGGTCGTCGCCCTCGTCGAGGCCCTCGCCTCGGCGCTCGATGCACTCCACCGGGCCGGGATCGTCCACCGCGACGTGAAGCCCCATAACGTGCTCCTCTCGCCATCCGGCCCCAAGCTGGGCGACCTCGGCGTCATCAGGGTGGACGATCCGAACGACGCCGATGCCTCCGCCCTCACCGCCAGCGGCGCGACCCCGGGTACCCTCCGGTTCCTCGCCCCCGAGGTGATCTTCGGCCAGCCGGCCGGGCCGAAGGCCGATGCCTATGCCCTGGCGATGGTCGCCTACGAGGCGTTGACCGGTCGATCGCCCCGGCCGGCGATGACCCTCGGCGAGCTCGTCCAGGGAGCATGGGACCCGGTCACGCCGGTGTCGGCGGCGAGGCCCGAACTTGGCCCGTCGTTCGACGCACCGTTCGCCGCCGCGCTCGATCTTGATCCGAACCGGCGGCTCGAGCCGCTCGCCTTCGCCGCCGAGCTGTGGCAGGCCGTCACAGGGTGGGCCGCGTTGCCAACCAAGGCCGGCGCCGCTCCCAGGGGTGCCACCGCTCTGAGCGAGGCCGCCGCTCCCGGCGCAGCCGCCGCCGATGCCGGCGGCGTCGACGCCGACACCGTCGCGGACACCGGCGCCGCGGTGACGGAGGTCGCCCTCCTGTCGGGGGTCGCGAGGCCCAACCCGCTCGCGTTCCGGCCCGAGGACGCGCCCATCGCCGTCGAGCGACCGCCCCTGGCTCGCGAGACGAGGGATGGCGACCCGGTGTCCCGCGTCCTGACCGGTCTCGGGATCCTCGCGCTCGTGCTCGGGGTCGTCGTCGTCGCGCTGCTCGTCACCCGGCCCGGCTCGGAGACAGGCGCACCGAGCCCGGCCGCCTCGGAATCCGGCGGTCCTCCCAGCGGGGATCCGTCGCCGACCCCGACGCCGGCCGTCACCAACGACGTCGCCGCCGAGGCCAAGGGCGCCCTCGACGCCGTCAGGGCGGCCATCGATGGAGCGCGCGGCGGCAGGGACGGGCTGACAGGCTCCGAGGCAAACGAGTTGGCGGCCCTCGCCGACGAGGTCGGACGAGCGCTCGAGGCCGGGGACTTCGCCGCGGCGAGCAGCAGCGCCGACAGGCTTGCGGAGCGCGCCGAGAAGGTCGCTGACGAGCTCGACAAGCGGCGCCGAGAGGCGCTCCTGGACGCCATCGAGGAGCTCCGGGCCGCCATGCCACCGGCCTGATGGACCGCGGCGCTCGTGTGTTCGGGCCTGGCCCTGGGCGTTCCGGATCCGTCACCGTCCGGTCATCGATCACGCCGTAGGATCTCCGCGATGCGAACCATTGGCGTCCTTGCCCGCTTGGTCGTCGCGATCGTCGTCGCGGGCTGTGGCGGCGGGGCCTCGCCGGTGCCGAGCCCCACGTCCCTTCCGTCAGCCGCACCGCCGCCGTCGGAGATTCCGTCAGCCGCACCGTCCGCCCCGGTCGCGTCGCCAACGGCCGAGCCGACCACGAATCCGCTCGCGGGCCCGCTGGCGTGGGCGCGCGTCACGCCGGAAGGCGATGCGCCGGCCGGGCGCGAAGACCATACGTGGACCGTGGACGAGGCGAGCGCGACGGCCTACCTGTTCGGTGGGCGTGACGGCGCGACCGTCCACGGTGACCTCTGGGCCTACGATCTGGCCGCCGACGCGTGGCGCCGCCTCAACCCGTCCGGCTCCGCGCCGGCCGCCCGCTTCGGGCACGAGGCCGCCTGGAGCCCGGGGCGCGGGCTCGTCGTCTTTGGGGGCCAGGCCGGCTCGACCTTCTTCGGCGACCTGTGGCTCTTCGACCCGGTTGCCGGGACCTGGACGCAGCTCCCCGCCGACGGCGACGCCCCGGTCCCGCGCTACGGCAGCTGCTCTGCGGTGAGCCCGGACGGGCGCCTCTGGATCTCCCACGGCTTCACCGAGAACGGCACACGCTTCGACGACACGCGGGCCTACGACTTCGATCTCACGCGCTGGGCCGACGAGACGCCGTCCGACGCGCTGCCCGTCCGTCGCTGCCTCCACGTCTGCTGGTGGACCGTCGACGGCCGGCTGGCCCTGTACGGCGGCCAGACCAACGGCGACCCGGCGCTCGGCGACCTGTGGGCGCTCACGCCCCTCGCGAGCGGCGAGGGTCGGACGGGCTGGGAGTCGCTCGGCAACCCGCTGCCGGCGGACCGGAACCTCGTGGCCGCAGTCGCGATCGGTGACGAGGTCGTCATCTTCGGCGGGCGCAACGGCCAGGGCCAGGCGATCGGCGACCTCCACCGCGTGACCGCCGGGGACCTGGCCTTCGAGCCGCTTGCCACGACCGGGACGGGCGCGGGTGCCCGTTGGGCCGCAACGCTGATCAGCGACCACGCGCGCGGCCGGCTCCTCCTCTTCGGCGGCACGGACGGCTCGACCGCCAACGCGGAGACCTGGTCCCTGGCCGCGCCCTGACCAAGCTGCGCCACCTCGACCCGGGCGCGGTGCCAATCGGCACCACTTTCCTAGACCGCAAGGTCGGCCCGTGTTCGGGCAGCCTCCCGAAGCAACCCAATGTTCACCGGCTCCACTTGACTGCCATGCCGGCGAGGGCGATGCTGGCCGTCCTGCCGCCGGCGATGCGACCCTCAACCCGGGTCCGCGAATAGGCGGGTGGGAGCAGCCACTCATGAGGGGGTGAGGCTCGGCGCTCATCGGCTCGCCGCCGCCCGCGCTCCACGCGCACACCCGCGGATCACCGCACCGGACCACCTGTGCCCAGGGTCCACCGTCGAACCGGGGTCGACGGTCACACCCGCGGTGAACCCCGATCCTCGCCCGGGGGAGGCAACTCGCTCATGAAGCGACTCGCAATCATCGTGACCGCCGGCCTGATACTGGCCGGCCTGTTCGCACCGGCCACCAGCGCCGGCAACGGCGCGCCGCAAGGCCCGCATGACTACCAGCTCAACATCATCGGCACGACCGACAAGAACGACCTCACCGACGGCGACTGGGGCGGCAGCGGCCACCGGATCTTCGTCGACCTGTGGGGCCAGTCACGGATCGCCCTGACCGAGGGCGACTATGCCGTCCTCGATGCCAACGGCACGGACGGCTGGGCATCCTTCCAGCTTCCGGCTCCGGGTCTCGATGCGTTCGTCGTCGGCGAGGAGGGTGACGCCGACGTCGAGTCGGACTACTCGGTCTTCGTCCGGCCGCTCGGCAAGCCCGGTGGCTGGGCGACGATCACGACCTGTGCCGACCTCCTCGACAGCACCTTCGGCGGCCTGCTCGCCCCGCGCGTGGTCAAGGAGATCCAGAACTCGATCGACCCCGTCACGGGTGCCTACTGCTCGATCGAGCAGGTCGGCAACATCCTCGACGGCGACATGCGGACCTTCCGGAGCACCGGCAAGAGCGTCTTCTCGAACGTCACGACCGAGCTCCTGACGATCCTGTTCCAGGTCACGGTCGACACCGACGGTGACGGAATCGCCGACGCGACGTTCTTCGTCCGGGTCCCGATCTTCGACGACCTGCTGGAGAACGAGTACTGGCTGTACGACAACCATGGCCTGCGCCTGCTGCAGGTCCGGTTCTACGACTGCTCCACCAACGTCGCCACCGGCGAGAGCACCTGCTTCGGCTGAGCGCCTGAGGCGCTGAGCCAACTGGCCTGATGCAGCGGGCGGAGGGTCTCTCTTCGCCCGCTGCACGTTCCTGATCCATCGGACGTCGACTGGGCGTCCGCGATCGACCGACATCGCGCCATGGAATCGCAGATCGAACCGATCTCCACGCCACCGACCTTCGACCGCTGCCCCACCTGCCGACAGCGAGTCGGGCGTGGGGCCGCGTACTGCGGACGCTGTGGCGCGGTCCTCGGTGACGCCGCCCCTCGGGCCGCCCTCGCGGCTCCGGGCGCGGGCAGCGTCCACGGTTGCCCGCGTTGTGGCGCCGGACGCGTCGGCGGCGACCGCTACTGCACGGCCTGCGGCGTCGACTGCTGGGCCCTGGCCGCCGGGGCGGCGCCGTCCTGGTCCGCTGCTGCATCTCCGGTCGCTCCCGCCGGTGACAACGTGTCGTCGATGCTCCGTGCCTCCCTCGAAGGGCGGTACCTCCGCGTCGGAGTTGGCCTGGTCATCGCGATTGCCCTCGGGGTCAATGCGCTCGGCGGCCTCGGAGCCAGCGACGGCGACGGAGGACCGCGGCAGGACGTGGCCGGAGCCACCGCCCGAACAGAGGCTTCCGGCGCGTCGCCGATAGTGGTGTCCACGACCGGCCCTGCCGCGGATCGAGCGACCCCGACCGACGCGACCGCGAATCCGACGGTGGAGACCGTGGCACCACCGCCTGCGGCGACGCAGCCGCCCGCCTCCTCGACCGCGGCGACTCCCGCCCCACCGCCGGCGCCGGTCGTGCTCGAGGGCATTGGATCCGCGGTGACGGAGCCATTCGCCTATCCAGGGGGGACAGTGCGCGTCCTGTCCCGCGTGACGGGGGGGTCCGACGGTTGTGCCTACATCGGCACCTTCAGCTCCACCGATCCGGCCAACCTGCCGTCGGACCCGAGCCTGCGTACGGCCGTGCTCTTTCTGGAAGGTGCCGGCTCGGCCGAGGGCTGGGTTGACCTGGCCCTCCCGGCCGGGCAGTACTACATGGAGATCGAGTCCGACTGCTCGTGGGTCGTGACGATGTCGCCGACCTGATCCGGGTCGAGACGCCGGCCGTGGCGTGCGATCAAACGATGGAGGAAGCCAGCTCCGGTGCATTAGCGCACCGGGTGTCGCGCAACGGACACGATTGATGACGCGACAGGTCTTGCGCACGGACCCCGGTGGGCGCAGAGTTCGGCCCTCACGGCGTTCGGCAGGGGGTCTGTCCGGGGTCGAGGCGCCGTGAAGAAGCATCGTTCTGGAGCGAGCTCCCGCGGGGGTTGAGCCGGCTCCGGGCGCTGCGCCACCCCGGGGGAGGGGAGGGAGACCCGAGCGCGCGCACCTGACGACGAGGGTCCGAGTGGGGCGGACCCCTGCTTCAGCGTCCCTTGGTTACTCCCGGCGTGACCGCCTCCGGAGCCCCGAATCTTCGAAGGCCCGTCCGCCCTTCTCCGCGATGCCTAGAGGGGAGATGTGAGAACCCTGAGAGATCGAGACGCGGGCATCGTGGTTGGTGCGGTGGCAGCCAGGAAGAAGCCCCGCATCGAAACAGTCGTCTTGTCATGGAGGGACCTATCGTGATTAGCCGCATGGTTGTGCCCAGGCGGAAGGGCCGGCGCTGGTTGACCGCCCTGTCAACGCTGTCAATCGTCGCTGGAGTGCTCGTCTTCGGCAGTCCCACGCTCGGTCTAACCCAGACCGAGTTCGAGCTCGACAAGAACGCCACCGACGACCTGGCGACCGAGCATCTCGGCACGCTCAAGAGCAGCGTGAACAGCACGGCGACATCATTCGTCGTCTGCGAGCGCCAGTTCGACATCACCAACGACGGCATCAACAACCCGGTCGTCGTGCCGATCCCGGCGGTGCCGTTCACGATCCAGGTCGACGCCGAGCAGATGACGGTCACGGCCAAGACCAACCCGTCGAACAAGACCGGCGGCTGTTCGTTTAGCGACCCGGCCGACAGCGCCGCCCAAGTCGAAACATGGGCCGTCAGCCGCCACGTCAACGGCACGACCGCGGCTTCGCACTCGGGCAGCAGCGACATGACCCACATGCTGACCGGAGCCGCGGCCGGCGACGACTGGGACCAGGTCTACGCGTCGGTCACGGCGGACGCCGACGACATCGGCGACGACGACAAGTGCATCGCCCTCGGCGCCGTTGAGTGCAGCTGGGTCCATGACACATTCGACGTCACCGTCTTCACGACCGGCGGCTCGAAGGACGACCTCAACATCAATCCGCTCGCGGGCGAGGCAGGCACCGGCTGGAAGTGGACCGACTCGTCGGTGCCGCCGTCGGACGAGATCCTCGACGCCTTCGCCGCCAAGTACTCGAACGGACGCCAGCTGCTCTTCTTCGGGGCCGATCGGTGGTCCACCAACGGCGCCAAGGACTTCGGCTTCTGGTTCTTCCACGACCAGGTCGTCGCGTGTCCAGAAGTGGGCACCCCGACAGGTGCCTGTGACGGCGTGCCGGATGGCCAGTTCAGCGGCAACCACACTGCTCCGAGTGGCACGTCGCGCGGCGACATCCTCCTGCTCGGCACGTTCTCCCAGGGCGGCGCGGTGACGACCCTGCGCGTCTTCGAGTGGTACGGCACCGGCGGCAATACCAACGGTACCCTCCAGTCGCTCGGCACCTTTGGCGACTGCGCCGCCGGCGGCGGCTCCGACGAAGGCTGCAACACCGTCAACAACACCACCGTGCCCTCACCCTGGTCCTACCTGGGAGCCGCATCCGGCGCGGCGCCAAACACGTTCTACGCCGGCGCTCTGATGGAGGGCGGCATCGATCTGACCGAACTCGGGCTCGAGGGCTGCTTCGCCAGCTTCATGGCCGAGACCCGCTCGTCGCCCGAGCCGGGCGCCCAGCTCAAGGACTTCGTCCTGGGCAACTTCGAGGCCTGCGAGTCGGGCCTCGTGACGACGCCCAAGGACGGCACCGGCAATCCGCTCGCCACCGACAGCGACGGCGACGGACTCGACGAAGTCACGATCGGCACCGGCGATGTCGGCGTCGATGTGACCGACTCGGCCGAGCTGACCGTCAGCGGGACGGCCTTCACCGGCACCCTGTCGTTCTTCATCTGCGGCCCGATCGACGATCCGGCAACCTGCGCCACCGGCGGTGTGCCGGCTGGCTCATCCACGGTGACCACCAACGGGGCCCATTCGTCTGACAGCGTCAACCTCACCGAGGTCGGCCGCTACTGCTGGCGGGGCTTCTTCGACAGCGACACCAACGGTGTCGATGACGCGACCGACGCCAGCACCGGCGAGTGCTTCGAGGTGCTCCCGGTCCAGCCGACGATCTCGACCAACGCAACGGCCGCGGTGAAGGTCGGCTCGCCCATCAGCGACACCGCCACCCTCGGCGGGACCGCCTACCAGCCCGGTGACGACGGCGGGGACGGTTCCGGAAACTACCTGTCGATCAACGCCACGATGGATACGCCTGCCAACGGCTCCATCGTGTTCAACTCCTATGGTCCGGGCGATGCGACGTGCGCGGGTGTCGCGGACTTCACCTCGACCGGGTTCACCGTCAGCGGCGACAGCCCGCCGGCCTACGGCCCGGCGAGCTACACCCCGGACACCACCGGAACGTACCGCTGGATCGCCGCGTACACGAGCGGCGACGCCAACACCAAGGATGTCAGCGGCTCGTGCAACGACGCGAACGAGACGAGCGTCGTCGTCGATGCCGAGGCCGAAATCGAGGCCAGCGCGACGAACCAGGTCGGCGAGGAGCACACGTTCACGGTGACAATCCGAGCCGACCACGGCGACGGCGCCGGCTTCGTGGCCGAGGCGGGCGTCGACGTGACCGCTTCCCTCGATGCCGCATCCACGGCCGGCACCATCACCGGTGGCTCGTGCCTCACTGACCCGACCGATTCGGCCGGTCAGTGCACCGTCACCGTTGACTCCAATGTGACCGGGGTTGCGATCGTCAACGCCGACGCCACCGTCACCGTCGAGGGCGTCGCCATCGACGTGTCGACGACCGGTTATGGCTTCGTCGTCGTCGACAACACCAAGACCTGGGTCGATGCCCAGATCTCGATCGCCACGGACGCCACGAACGAGGTGGGCAACGCGCACACCTTCACTGTGACGGTCGAGGCTGACTACGGCGACGGCGCCGGCTTCGTGCCGATCGCCGGCGTCGACGTGACAGCCGTGCTCGACGACTTGTCGACACAGGGTTCCATCACCGGCGGTTCGTGCCTCACTGATTCGACCGATGCGGCCGGCCAGTGCACCGTGACCGTCAACTCTGACGTCGCCGGTGTTGCTATCGTCGACGCCAGCGCCACGGTCGACGTGTCCGGCGTCTTCATCGACGTTGCGACCGATGGCTACGGTGCGGACGTCGTCGAGAACACCAAGACCTGGGTCGACGCGTACATCACGATCAATCCCCCCGAGGACACCAACACCGTTGGTGACCCGCACACGTTCACGATTGCCGTCTTCCAAGACGACGGACGCCCCGCGAGCGAGGGCGACGGCGTCGACGGCTGGACAGCGGCTCCAGATGGAACTCCGGTTGACGTCGACCTGACGGATACCGACGGATCGCTGAACGACGTGTCGAGTGACACGTGCGCAAGTCCCGGTACGAGCGCCGGACTGTGCACGGTGACATTCACGTCGCCGACCGCCGGCACGGTCATCGGTCATGCGTCGGTCACCTTCCTGGTCGGGGGCGTCAGCCTCAGTCGCGAGACTGACGGTGACGCACCGAACAGTGACGATGCGATCAAGCACTTCGTGGCCGGGTCCATCGCCTGGTCGAAGGTCGACAACGCTGGGGTCGCCCAGGGTGGAGCGACGTTCGAGCTCTGCCGCACGCACGACTACATCCTGCCCGACGGCGGGATAGATCCTGATCCGCTCGATCCGCCGGACTGCAGGGACGTCATCGACAACGGCCTCAACGACGAGGATCCGGCTGCAGGTGCGTTCCTTGTGTCCGGCCTCGCGCTCGGCGAGTACACAGTCCACGAGACCGCGGCCCCGGACGGCTTCGAGCCGGATCCCGACACCGAGACTGTGCAGCTCGTCCCTGGCGACACCGAAGCCGTTATCGGCGAGGCCTTCGTCAACAGCCGGCCGATCCTCAAGATCACCGGCTTCGGCTACGAGAATGTGGCGACCGCGCCGTACTTCGGAGGCGTCGTGGCCGGGACCGTGACGTACACGGTCAAGCTCCACAACTACGGCACCGCAGGGGCCGAGCTCACGAACTCGAACCTGACGGTGAGCGCCAATGCCGACTGCACTGGCGGCAACATCCTCGACCTGAGCGCGACGTTGCTCGACGCCGACGACGGACTACTCGGTGGCACAGATGACGCCAGCTTCACGCTGGTCTGCACCTACGCCAACCCGGATCCGGAGGCGATCACGGCAACGCTGGTCGTGAAGTACACGACCAACAACCTCGAGCGGACGGCCTCCGGCTCGCCCGCGACCATCACATTCACGGTCACCCCCGAGCCCTGAGGCTCGCATGTAGCTCTAGAAGGGGCCACTCCCCGAGTGGCCCCTTCCGGGCTTTGCGTCTGACGGATGGAGCTCTGGGATGGGCTCCTGTCAAGGCACGCACCATCAAGAAGGGAGGCCGATGGGAAGCGAACGGCTAGTTCGGACGTGGTCCAGTCGCTAGTGGGACCGAGCGATCCCACATAGCTCCCGAACTGAGGAGAGAGGTGTCCCCCGTGATCAATCCCTCTAGTCGAAGGGAGGACCTATCGTGATAAGCCGCATGGTTGTGCCCAGGCGAAAGGGCCGGCGCTGGTTGACCGCCCTGTCAACCGTATCGATCCTCGCCGGGGTGCTCGTCCTGGGAACTCCCGCGCTCGGCCTCACCCAGAGCGAGTTCGAGCTCGACAAGAACGCGACCAACGACCTGACGACCGAGCACCTCGGCACGCTCAAGAGCAGCGTGAACAGCACGGCGACCTCGTTCGTCGTCTGCGAGCGCCAGTTCGACATCACCAACGACGGCGTCAATAACCCCGTCGTCGTGCCGATTCCGGCGGTGCCGTTCACCATTCAGATCGACGCCGAGCAGATGACGGTGACAGCCCTCGGCACCCCGTCGAACAAGACCGGTGGCTGCTCGTTCAGCGACCCGGCCGACAGCGCATTCCAGGTCCGAGCGTGGACCGTCACCCGTCACGTCAACGGCACGACCGCGGCCTCCCACTCGGGCAGCAGCGACATCACCCACATGCTGACGGGCGCCGCACCTGGCGACGACTGGGACCAGGTCTTCGCCTCGGTCACCGCCGATGCCGACGACATCGGCGCCGACGACAAGTGCATCGCCCTCGGTGCCGTCGAGTGCGCATGGGTCCATGACGGCTTCGACGCCACGGTCTTCACGACCGGCGGCTCGAAGGACGATCTCAACATCAACCCCCTCGCGGGCGAGTCGGGCACCGGCTGGAAGTGGACCGACTCGTCGGTACCGCCGTCGGACGAGATCCTCGACGCCTTCGCCGCCAAGTACATCGACAGCTCCACCGATCATGAGCTGCTCTTCTTCGGGGCCGACCGGTGGTCCACCAACGGCGCGAAGGACTTCGGCTTCTGGTTCTTCCACGACCAGATCTCGCTCAATCCCGACGGCACGTTCAGCGGCAACCACACCCGACCTGACCCCGGCACCGGGGCAAGGGGCGACATCCTCATGCTCGGCACCTTCAGCCAGGGCGGCGCGGTGACGACCCTGCGCGTATTCGAGTGGGTGGGGACCGGCGGTGACACAAACGGCACCCTCGATTCCCTCGGCACCTTCGGGGATTGTGGAGCCGGCGGCGGCTCGGCCGAAGGCTGCAATACCGTCAACAACACGACCGTCCCATCGCCCTGGGACTACCAAGGAGCCGCACCGGGCGCGGCTGCAGACACGTTCTACGCCGGCGCCCTGATGGAGGGCGGCATCGATCTGACCGAGCTCGGCCTCGAGGGCTGCTTCCGCAGCTTCATGGCCGAGACACGCTCCTCCCCCGAGCCCGGCGCCCAGCTCAAGGACTTCGTCCTTGGAGCCTTTGAGCAGTGCCAGGCCACCGTGACGACCACGCCCAAGGATGGGACCGGCAATCCCCTCGCGGCTGATACCGACAGCGACGGACTCGACGAGATCACCATCGGCACCGGCGCGGCCGGCGTCGACGTGACCGACTCGCTGAACCTGACGGTTGAAGGCACCAACACCTTCACCGGGACGCTGACGTTCTTCATCTGCGGTCCGATCACGAGCGGGACGTGCGACACCGGCGGCGTGCCGGCCGGCACGATCAACAACGTGACCGCCGAGGGCGATTACAGCTCGGATCCGGTCAACCTCACCGAGGTCGGCCGCTATTGCTGGCGCGGCTACTTCGACAGCAACACTCCGAACCTTGACGACGCGTTCGACAGCTCGACTGGCGAGTGCTTCGAGGTTCTCCCGGTCCAGCCGACGCTTGATACCGTGGCCGTCGATGCAAACGGGGACCCGCTAACGGGCCCGGTCGATTTCGGTTCGGCCGTTTACGACAAGGCCATCCTGAGCGGGACAGCCTACAAGCCGGGTACCGATGGAGCTGACACGACGTACCCGTCGATCGAAGCGACCATGGATACGCCGGCGAACGGCTCGATCACGTTCACGTTGCTCGGTCCGGACGACTGCTCCACCCTGGCCAGCGGAACGGGCACCAACCCCGAGACAGGTGTGACCGTCAGCGATGACGGTGACTACTTCTCGTCCGGGTTCACGCCCGACACGCCTGGTCTCTATCACTGGCAGGCGTCCTACTCGGGCGATTCACCCAACACGCTCGGCGCCTCCCACAACGCGTTGTGCGACGACGAGGAGGAGGACGTCACCGTCCGCCAGATCCCGACGGAGATCAAGACCCAGCAGAGCTGGTATCCGAACGACACCGCGACCATCACGTCATCGGTTGCTGGCGACAATCTCGGGGCCGGTGGCTCCGTGGTCTTCGAGCTGTGGGACAGCGCCACGTGCGACGGCACCCTCTTCTACACCGAGACAGAGACCCTGGCTGGCGGGGCTCACTCGGAGGAGGTGTCGACCAGCAACACAACCGTCCCGATCAGCACCCTCTACGGGGACTCCGCCGGCACCTCCGTGTCGTACTCGTGGAAGGTCACGTACACGCCAGCCGCCGGTGACACCGCGCACACCGGCATCCAGAGTGCGTGTAGCGCTGAGCACTTCACCATCACGTACACGAACGATCCGGGACCTGGAACGGACCTGCCGTAGAAGCCGAGACTCCGTCCCGAACCTAAAGAGGCCCCCGGTGTCCCGGGGGCCTCTTTCCGTCTCTGAGTGAAAGGTGCGCCTGCTTACGGCGCCGCTACGAAGGCGAGGGTCGTCAGGATCTGCTCGCGGCTACGGTTGTCGTAGTAGAAGAGACGCGCCGTGCAGCTGGCATCCCGGGATTGATCCCACCGCGACGACTCGAGGGTGAGGTTCTTCGAGAGCCAGGAGTCGTAGAGCGAGACGTATCCGTCGAAGACGAACGTCGCTCCCTGCCAGCAGCGCAGCCCGACTTCGGGGTTCCTGGCGCTCGTCGTCGCCGTGAACTTGACGACGTCGCCGTAGTTCGGTGCACCATTGGCATTTTGGTCGCTGACCATCACGAGTGCGAGCGTGGCACCAGCCCCGGGCTTGCCGCCGCCGTTGCCGTTGCCGCCACGAGCCGCGAGGACCGTGCTGGCCATCAGCCCGACGACGAGCAGTGCGACGAGTGCGCCCTGGGCGAGCACCACCGTTGATTTCCTGAGTACGGAGAGCGTCCGCATGGATCTGAGACCTCCTAGCCTCTGTTCGGCAACCCGGCTAACTGGACGGTACGCGACCAGTCCCGTGGCTTTGCGTCCCCGGCTCACGCCGGGTTTGCCTTTGTCGTGTCGGAGCCCGGAGGCATCCGCCGCGGCTGGGCGTGAGGGTTCGGTATCGATACTCGCACCCAGGCTGCTGGGGGACAGTCTGGGCCGTTCAGGGCGATTCGCTACCGTGCCGATGGTACCGGGGTGGAGGCGGTTCGGCCTAAACGGACCGTTCCAAACGGCACCGGAGGGCAGCGTCAGGATTCGTCGTCGCCGAGTGTCTCGGGCAGAAGTGGTGCGCGTTCGCGCCACCTGCCCCGAGCCGTCCGTACCGCCGGACGAGATCGCAGCGGAATGCCCTTGACTCGACTTAACCACACTCGCACACTGGCGTGACCACTTGCTGCCACCGGCGGGGGCATCGGAAGCCGCGATGGTCCAGACCTAGGCGGTCGGGAGGCTGGCCGTCGAACCGTCTTCTGGATCGAGGGCAGAGATCGCGTGACGCGGCGCCGGACGGCGGGGGAGTCGTCCCATCATCTGGCCGAGGCCAGGTCGCCCCGCGTCCGGTGCTGCCCCCCATCCACTACCACCACCCAGCGGTCCCCGAGACCGGGCGTGGAGCCCCTGTGCCCTGAACACAGGGGCTCCCGCTTTGTCTTGCCAGTCCGCGCATGACTCGTCAGGGAGGGTCGTCGATGCCATCTGCCTGTCCATCCATCCAGCCCAGGGGGAGGTAGCCACAGTGCCAAAGCGCACCATTCCACCGGGGGAGCTGGAGCGAGAGCTCGTCATGCGTCTCGCAGCTTCGGAATCCCGCCGCAAGCCGGCCAGACGCCATCGCGCGCGCGGGCGAGCTCGAGTCAGACTCATCGGCATCGTCGGTGTGATGTCGCTCCTGCTCCTCAGCGTAGGCGGGGTCTTCGCCGACAGCGGCTCACTCGACGTCCAAGTCACGAACACCACCGAATATGCGTTCGACACCACTGACGACGGCGCGATCGTCGAGTACATCGGCAAGGACAATACCGACTTCGGATCCACGGGAACCGGGGTCATCAACTCGTTCCTTCAGACGCAGGACAACCCGTCGGAGGAGGGCTACAACACCAACGGGACCAAGCAGTTCGACACCGGCAGCAGCCCGACGTTCAACCGCGCGATCCTGGTGAGCCAGATCCCGGTGGTCGCCTGCGAGGCGCTCGATCCACTGATCGTGGATTCGGCGGAGACCGGCTTCTGCTGGGAGCTGTTCTCGGACATCAACGACAGCAATGCCCAGGACCCGGCGGCGGCCCAGATCCAGCTGACCGAGCTGGAGATCTGGCTCACCGGCAACGAGAACATCACCGGCTACGTCCAGACCGGCGACGCGGGCTTTGCCAGTGGTGCCGACAAGGTCTACGACTTCCAGGGCACTGTCCTCATCCGGGACGTCAACAGCGGATCGGGCCGCGGAGACATGCGTTACCTGGTTCCGCTGACGGGCATTGACCTGTCCACGCTCGCTCCGGACTGCGACTACGGCAGCACCAGTTGCTCTACGTACTTCGTGGTCTACACGGAATGGGGCGACCCGGCCAACGGCGCCTACAAGAGCGACTCGGGGTTCGAGGAGTGGACGGTAAAGAGGTACCCGTTCCTCGAGGTCACCAAGACGGCCACGCCGACGTTCACCCGGACGTTCCCGTGGACGATCACCAAGAGCGTCACGCCCGAAACCTGGGCGCTCTTCGACGGCGATAGCGGTACGTCCGACTACACCGTGGCCCTGACGAAGGGGGCCGGCGTCGACAGCAACTGGGCCGTGACCGGCACGATCACGATCGACAACCCGTCCGACCAGGACGCGCCGATCGCGAGCGTGACGGACGAACTGACAGGGGGCCTCGCGGCCACCGTCGTCTGCCCCGTCACGTTCCCGTACACCCTGCCTGACGGCGACACCCTGACCTGCACCTACAGCCGCTCGCTGCCGAACGGCACGAGCCGGACGAACACCGCCACCGCGACGCTCACCACCGGCCCGGTGTTCACGGGTACGGCCCCCGTCGCGTTCACGACACCGACGACCCTCGTCAACGACACCGTCCACGTCGACGATACGTACGCCGGTGGTCCCCAGAACCAGGCGTTCAGCGCCTCTGGTCAGGCCAACTACAGCCGCACATTCGAGTGCGGCGGTGACGAGGGCGCGCACAACAACACCGCCACGATCACCGAGACCGGGCAGAACGACTCGGCGTCGGTGACCGTGACCTGTTACGACCTGACCGTCACCAAGACGGCCGTCGAGTCCTTCAGCCGCGACTTCGACTGGACGATCCTGAAGTCGGTCAGTCCGGAGAGCCTCGACATGTTCGACGGCGACTCGGACGACGTGACCTGGACCGTCGAGTGGACCAAGAGCGCGGCCCAGGACGCCGGCTACGCCGTCGAGGGCGAGATCACCGTCACCAACAACCACCCGAGCCTCGGCGCGGTGATCAACTCGGTCACCGATGTCATCGCCGGGCCTATCGCGCCAACGGTGGACTGCGGCGTCACCTTCCCGTACACGATCGCCGTGGGCGGCAGCCTGGTCTGCGACTACGACAGCAGCCTGCCCAACAACACGACGCGGCTGAACACCGCGACGGCGACGCAGCAGAACTACGACTACGCGTCTGACCTGACCGCAACCGCGAACGGGACCACCCAGTATTCGGGCACGGCGAGCATCGACTTCACGGGCGTCAACCCGACCGTGACCGATAACACGGCAACGATCACCGACGACCGTGGCCCGCTCAACCGGAACGAGAGCACCAGCGGTTCGACGAGCTACGACGAGACGTTCCGGTGCGGCAATGACGAAGGCTCACACACCAACACGGCCGTCGTCACGGAGGACGACTCGCTCGACTCCGACGACGACGACGCGACCACGGTGGTCAACTGCTACCAGCTGACCGTCACGAAGGACGCCGACGAGTCGTTCGATCGCGACTACGACTGGACCGTCGCGAAGACGCGCGTCTTCGCCACTGGCGAGGTCGACGGCGACCTGGATCCGACCACGCTGACGCTGGACCCGGATCAGATCTACACCCTGACCTACGAGATCACCGTCGATCTCGATGACCCGGCCTTCACCGACTCGAACTGGGCCGTGGAAGGCACGATCACGGTCAACAACCCCGCGCCCATCGTCGCCGATGACGTGGTGGTGACGGATTCGATCTCCGGCTTTGGCGGCGCCATCGCCCTCGACTGCGATGCCGGCACGATCGGCGCACAGACGACGGTCGACATCGCGGCCGGCGGCAGCGTGGAGTGCACCTACTCCGCGGATCTGCCGGACGCCACGACCCGAACGAACACGGCCACGGCGACGCTCTTCGGGATCGGGTACGACGGGACCGCGTCCATCGACTTCGGGGAGGCGGATATCTCCCTGATCGACGAATGCGTCGTCGTCACCGATGACAACGGCACGCCTGGCGACACCTCGGACGACACGGTGCTCGATGCGAGCCTGTGCGCCGACGAGGCACCCGAGACCTATACCAACACCATCGATGTGGGCCCGTTCGAGATCTGCGGTGAGTACAGGTTCACGAACACGGCGCACATCGTCGCCGTAAACGACGCGAATGACACCGGCGAGAGCCACTCGGCCTCGTACACGGTGATCATCACGGTCCCCTGCCCCGAGGGCTGCACCCTCACCCCGGGCTACTGGAAGACCCACAACGTCCTGTTCTGGGGCGGCGCGCCCGCCGACCCCACCTGGTACCTGATCGATCCTGACGGGGACGGCCTCTTCGAAGGTCCGGACGAGGACTTCTTCGACACCGGGGACACCTGGTTCGAGGTCTTCTGGACGAACCCCGCCGGACGGCCGTACTACCAGCTGTCGTTCCAGTACATGGCCGCGGTGCTCAACAAGGCGAGCATCGAGGACCAGGGCGGGACGATTCCGTCGGGCGTTCAGGATGCGATCGATGACGCTGCCGCGCTCCTCGATCTGTACGACCTGCAGCCAGACATCAAGGGCAAGGATGCGAAGTCGATCCGGGCGCAGTTCGTGACCCTGGCCGGGATCCTGGGCTCCTTCAACGAGGGCACGTATCCCGGTGGCCCGCTGCACTGCGACGAGGACGGGAGCAGCTCGCTCCCGCTGTCGTCGGCCGGGTCCGTTACGCAGTCGTCTGCAGGGTTCGTCCTCCTGCCGTTCGGGCTGCTGCCCTTCGGGATCGCGGTGCTCCGGCGCCGCCGCACGAAGCTGTAATCCCGACAGCCGCAACGACAACGAGGGCCCGGCTCCGCCGGGCCCTCAGTCTGTCTGCCAGCTTCGCGCCTGACCCAACTCAGCGGAGGTCCACCGTTCGGACGTCCTCACGCACCTCGGCCGGTCCCACGTGCCGGGAGATCCCCACCGCCGTCGCACCGTTCTTGATCGCCGTCTCGCTCCGGGCCCAGGTCGCCGGGGTCGGGCCGCTGCTGCCGGCGATCCAGTCTGACCCGGGGATCAGCCACGAGGTCGGCGGGCTGCTGGGGACGATCTCGGTGGAGTGACATGCATGGGCGTGTTCGCTCATCACGTCGTGGCTGGCGCCAGGACCGCGCCTCGGCCGCTAACGGGCGAAGGGGTCCGGGGCGCCGCCGGCGATGATCGAGGCCGCGGTCGGCACGGGCGGCGGCGTGGCGGACGCCGGGCGCAGGGCAAGGCGCCGTCCCGCGTCGGGGGCGGTTCCGACGCGGATCCGCGGCACGTCGACGGGGGCCGGCCCCCGGGCTCGGCCCGAGGCAACCACGGCGGGCAGGCCCGTGGCTCCCAGGATCGGGCCCCGCGGGCCGGATGCCGACGGCGGGCCTGCCGCAAGAGCGTCGAGGTCGACGCCCTCGGCGTCGATGACGGTGCCCGGACGGCCGAGGAGGTAGCCCTGTCCGGCATCGATCCCGAGCTGGCGGATCATCTGCAGCTGGGCGGCGGTTTCGACCCCCTCGGCGACGGTCATTGCCCCCCACTGCCTGGCCAGGTCGACGAGCGAGGTCAGGACCGACAGCGTCTGACCCTGGTTGGTGCCGCCCTGGACGAGCGACAGGTCGATCTTCACGACATCGAAGCGGAACTGGCTGAGCAGCCGCAGCCCGGCGTTGCCGGCGCCCACGTCGTCGGCCGCGACTCGAATGCCCGCCCCCTGGAGCAGGACGATCGCCGATCGCAGGCGATCGAGATCGCGGATCGCCTCGCGCTCGGTCAGCTCGAGGACGACGCGACCCGGGGCGATGCCGTGGCGCCGGAGGATCGCCAGGAAGATGCTGGCGTTGAACTCCGCGACCTCGAAGCTCCGCGGCGACACATTGAGCGAGATGAGCGTCGAGGCCGGGATCCGGCGGGCGCCCCGAAGGACGACCTCGAGCGCCGCTCGATCCAGGTCGAGAACGCGGCCGG
>Ga0209520_10000547_pt1 | contig 20952 bp, 39 predicted proteins | sample Rifsed16ft1_FD_184009 | JGI IMG/M metagenome (GOLD analysis project Ga0209520, IMG submission 184009) | Soil microbial communities from Rifle, Colorado, USA - sediment 16ft 1 (version 2) | ecosystem: Environmental > Terrestrial > Deep subsurface > Rock core/Sediment | place: Rifle, Colorado...
CAGGCGACCTCACTTATTTGGTCGGGAGCAAATTTTTGCAAGAGCAGGTCACAAACGATTTTCCTAACGCGGTGTCGGTTTTTGGTAGAGCTAACTACCCTTGCGTTGCAGACCCATCAAGAAATTGCGACCAGTGTTTAGCCACGAAATCCAACCCCTGCGATATGAAGGGAAAGTGCTTATATTCCCTCGCCAAACAAAAAGCTATTGAATCATCATGCCGGATTTTTAATTTTAATTATTTCGTCAGTGAAGTTTTATATGCCGGTAGGTTTTCTGGCAATAGTTTCACCATTATAGATGAAGCCGACTCACTGGAAAATGTTCTGTCGGATTCTGTGTCGTTAAGTTTCGGGGAGCGTACCCTTTTTCAGTTAGGCTTAGAAAGTGGCCCAAAGCGCAAAACTGCCGGTTCAAAAGATGGCCTATCAAGTTGGCGCGAGTTTGGCGAAGAGGCTCTTCGGCGGTCTACGCAGATAGCTGATAGGTTAGAAAAAGAAATCGAATCAATGGGTGATTACGATGAAGAACAAAAACTCAAGAAGATGAAAGAGCAAGAACACTTTGTCCACATCGTTGAACGGTGCCAGATATTTTTAGGCAACATGACCGACCAGTGGCTATATGAAGAAGTACCACGTAGCGGCTCTCGGCAAGGTCAAATCATCTTCCGTCCCACTTGGCTGTCTCCTGAGCTAAGTGGGAAATTTCTTTTTCGTCACTCGGATAGCTTCACCTTACTTAGCGCGACCTTCCCTCCTATGCCGATCTTGGCAAAACAGTTAGGCTTGGACACCGATGACATTGATTACTATGAAATGCCAAGCACATTCAATCCCGAACTATCGCCGGTACACATTTGGCCCGTGGCCGACGTTGTGTCAAAAAAGTTGGATGTAGCAGTCCCTAAACTTATATCAGCTATTAAAAAAATCCTTGATATCCATAAAGGAGTCCGAGGGATTTTGCATACCGTCTCTTGGAAGATGAATAGCCAGATAATGCAAGGAGTAAATTCCCCCAGACTAATCACACATACCTCAGAAAATCGGCAAGAAGTTATTGGCGAATTTACAAAGGGTGAAGATGGCCGATATGCTGATGATTCAGTGCTCTGTAGCCCCTCTTGTGAGCGCGGTGTAGACTTGAAAGAGGATTTGGCAAGGTTCGTTATCATCATCAAATGTCCCTATCTTAATATCGGGGATAAGTTGGTATCAGCGAGAATATATAGCGGCCCGTTGGGTAGGTTGTGGCTTCAGAGTTCAGCATTTTCGGCCATTGAACAAATGTCGGGACGTGCCACAAGAAGTGAAACCGACACAGCAACCACATACGTTTTGGATTATCAGGTAGAGAAATTGTATTGTGAGAAGCCATCTTTATTCTCACAATCCTTTCGTGACCAGATATCCTGGGAAAGTTGTCCGTGGGATGAACTCATGTATAAACAAGAAGCAAAATAAATCTTGACAAATGTCCGTTCTGTAAGTATCCTATTGCAAAATATCGCAGGAGGCACTTACACAATGGACAATATTCAGGCAGGCACTACGGAAAGCGTAATTGATGCTAAGGGACGAAAAAGAGGATTGAAAATATGGACAATTTGTCAAGTTTGTAATGAAGGCCGATGGTTAAGAATTGATTCAACAAGAAAAAAGGATTTCACGGGAATGTGTGTGAAGTGTCATAATAAGTTCACGTCTCCATTAAAGGAAGATCATCCAAGATGGAAAGGTGGAACAATTACTAAATGTGGATATAAACATGTGAAACTTTACCCAGATGATCCATATTATGATTTAATGGCAAGAAGCTATACCAACTATGTACTTGAACATAGAATTATTATGGCTCGCCATTTAGGGAGAGCGTTATTAAGTACAGAAGTAGTCCACCATCTAAATGGGATAAAGGCTGATAATAGAATCGAAAATTTAGAATTGTTAAAAGATAGAACAACTCATCTTCCGTCTATGGCTGAAGCCGCTACTGTCAAACGGCTACAAAAAGAAATAGTAAAATTAAAGAAAGTTATTAAGGATATGCAAAATATTATTAAGCAGTCTATTAGATGATTAGGCACCATCTCCGCCGTGCCTAAGTGGTGGGTTGAGGCTATAGGTTGAAAATGGTGGATGGAGGCAGTAGTGAAAAGTGAAATTATCATTGGTAATTGTCTGGATGTATTACCGACCTTGGCAGAGAAATCGGTACAGTGTGTGGTTACAAGCCCCCCATACTATGGGTTAAGAAATTATGGTTGTGATGGTCAAATTGGGTTAGAAGATTCACCTGAACTTTACGTGGATAAACTGGTAGCCGTGTTTCGTGGGGTTAAAAGGGCATTACGTGATGATGGCGTTGTGTGGTTGAATTTGGGTGATAGTTACGCCGGTGGTGGCAGGGGGTTGTCTGAACATAACATATCTTTTCTTGGTAATGGAACCGGTAAAAGTCAAGCGATGGGAGCGGCAGGTATTCCATTTGGTCTAAAATCTAAAGATTTGGTTGGTATCCCTTGGCGCGTAGCTTTTGCCTTACAATCTGATGGTTGGTATCTCCGTTCAGAAATTATCTGGCACAAGCCGAATCCTATGCCCGAATCTGTAACCGACAGGCCAACAAAAAGCCATGAACAGATTTTCTTGCTCACTAAAAATGCTACCTATTTTTACGATTCTGAAGCCATTAAAGAACCTGAGAAACAATGCACTACAGAACGATATAAATCAGGTTGGAATGGTGTTGATGATGATGGCAGTAAAGGAGCAAGAACGGGATCCGCTTATAAGAAAATGAAGGCCGGTATGACTATGGGAGAAGCGATGGGTGGCAATGGCATGAGGAACAAAAGAAGCGTCTGGACTATCACCACAAAGCCATTCAAAGAAGCCCACTTCGCCACATTCCCTCCTGAGATACCCATGACCTGCATCAAGGCTGGTTCAAGGATAGGCGATACAGTCCTTGACCCGTTCAGCGGTGCGGGTACAGTTGGCATGGTCTGCGAGAAATTGGACCGTAATTTTATCGGCATAGAGTTAAACCCAAGTTACGTTAAGATGGCAGAGAAAAGGGTGGATGATGTGAGGTTGCCGATACTTGATTATATTAGGCAGGGCTAACCCACCTAATTATAATAATGCTTGACAATATGATAAATAGGTAGTATGAAGCAGCCAAACCCGAAATTGAAATTGAAAAAGGAGTAATGAATCATGAACAAGCCAATATTCAAAGAAGATTTTAAAGACATTGACGACATTAAGGGCAGTTTCAATATTACTGACGAAGACCTTGCCGGGGTAAGAATCTATTTCGCTTGGTACGGTTCCGGTTCTTACGATGGCTCTGCCTTTGTCTTATTCAAGAAAAATGGAAAATTATATGAAGTAAATGGTGGCCATTGTTCTTGCTATGGATTGGAAGGCCAATGGGAGCCGGAAGAAACAACCAAGGCGGCTATAATAGCAAGGATAAAAGATGGGTCTCTTGGCAAAAGTAGCTATTACTATGGCGGTGATTTTGGTGATGAATTGTTGGCAATAACTAAAATGATTAGAATGTAAAAGGAGAATGAAAATGGAAAATGAATCGGCAAAAGTACACGTACCATGCACCGAATGTAATCAAAATGAAGCAATGCACTGGATAAGTAAATCGGGGATAGAACGAAATCTTTGCTGTGTGTGCCATGTAAAAGAAGGCAATGCCCCAGCGGATTGGCATCCTGATTGTATAAGGGAATATGAACGAAGCCGCCATCTCCAGTGAGCCGATGAATGTGAGGATATATAGCGAGAACCAGCCGGTTATTATCACCACCTTAACCCGCACCGCCATTGTCATGCCGTTGAAGGATAGGTAAGGTTAGCTAGCCGATAGACAAGCGAATGTAGCGCGGCGTGGGGTGGCTGCAAGCCTAACCCCTAAGAAGCCGCGGCGTAAATGTAGCGACCAGACAGGAGCGAACAAGACAAAATGGAACGCCTTTGGACATACGGAAACACCCACATCCTCTCGCACGATGGTATGACTTTTGTAGCATTCAAATCAATCATCAACAAGCCTACAGTTGACATTATAGGCTGCTACAAGGGGAAGGATGACATTGTTAAGCGTATCCGGCGCGGATCGGTATATGGAAAATTGGTATTGGAAGCATTGGAGAAGGAAATGGAATCATGATAGTAACCTGTGTATCTTGTTCTAAACATCTTGGCACCATAACCGGGAAACTTCTCCCTGGATGGGTGATGCTATGTGCTAATTGTGAATCAAAGCGTAAGGCAGGCGAATGGTTAAAAGGTGGGAAAGGAAGCGATAGCATCCCTGATTTTTTAACTGATTTATTCAAGAAGAAAGGTAGGTAGCAAATGGACAAGAAGCAACTCAATCAATACAAATCAACATTTCATTTCGGAGCGTCGGTAAGGTATAAGAAAATCCTAACCCGTGGATATGGTGAGGACTTATCTACTGACAAAGATAGATATGGGCAGATGAAAGTAATTAAGGAATGGAAGCAAAAACAAGTCCCCACCCGTACCGGAATAGTAATCGGTTGGCGGTGGCTGAGTAATGGTATAGGTAATTACGATTCAGAAGATGGTAATTGCTACACTGCTACTGAATCCATATTCGCTATTGAGGTCAAGCGGGGCATGATGAACAAGATTGATTTAGTATTGCCGGAATCACTAATTGCTACGAAAGAAATGGAGATAAATACTCGTATTCCTGACCGCATCCCTACCATGTCCGATAAAGATAAGCAATGGCTCTCCAACGAAATGAAATCAGTACCACGAGACCCTAAGGGAAGATGGATATATTAACCACTAAACAGAAAAGGAGAATGAATATGGCAGAACAATCAGCAGCAATCAAGATAGCGGATACCAAGAAGAAGATAACCAGAACGATTAATCGCAAATTCAGTAAGACTCAACCCATCGTAAAGCCCGGCATGTTCGACGATGGAGGTGGTCTCGATGCCTACAGAATTGGTGTTGGAAGGTTCATATGGGCGATAGTCGGTGTTGTGTTCATCATCCCCATCTCGGTTATAGCTGGGATGCTTGGCGGCGTCTCGCGGGGGCTGCAAGATGGCATCGATCTGGTAAGTGATGTGTACAAAACGCATTTAGGGCTATAGCAATTAATATATAAGCGATTCCTGACGCTATATTCAGGATAGACGCTCCTGGTCGAAACCCGACGATACCGGAAGGTGGACTGTTTTACCTTGGGGAGAAACAATCAGTGACTTCGCCGTTCAGAGTAACGGCACCTAATAATAATGCTTGACGGTATGTTAAATTAGCGGTATATGTCCTCCAAAGGTATGCCACAATTACAATAACCGGTATGCGGCACACTAATCTCAGGAGGTATGTAATAGGTATGCTAACAAAACGAGGTCGCCCGGAATTCACTGACCGGTCAACAATCAAATCCAAGGCGATGACTGTAGTCTTAACCGAGGACACCTTAGCCCAGCTCGACCTGATAGCTAAGTCTTTGAAGCGCAAGAAGGCTACTCTGGCCCGGTTGATGATCGAGCAGCAGATAGAGGCCAGCAGGGTTAATTAAGGTGGTATGCGGTAATGTCATGGTATGCCCATTTTGTAGCAATATTGTCAGCGTAGGCACCTGTGGCAATTGGTGGTGTCCACATTGCAACCAAGGTAGATGGTAAGAGCCGGGTATGCGCTCACCGGCCCGAGTTGATGGTATATGGTATGTGGTATGTGTTAATTTTCAACCTTATCAATATCACCAAACACTTCACTCCCCACCAATGGCGACAAGCTCCCATGCAGTTCATAAACTCTTCCCGGCGATTCAATCTGCAACCTTGCCAGCATACAGGCAGCCCCGAAAGTATTGCCGCTATGACCATCCGAAAGCGTAGGGACTGCTTTTAATTGATCTTCCCAACCCATGTCATGAAAGGCAGTTATTTCGGCCACGGTCTTAAAAGCCGCAGCAATCTTTAACGCCTCTTTGCAGCAGAATAATTCATAACCTTCAAAGTCAACCCTAAACTTCGGGTTATTGTGCCTGAACCGATCAATCCGCTTTCTGAAATTTTCCGGCAACGCTTCGTAATCGGCATCCATCTGTGCCTTATTTTTCTCAAAGGTTTCCAATTTCTCCCGTTCATAATTTGCCAACCATTCTTGACGTTCACGCTCTAAATCCTCATCGGTTTTGTAGAATACCGGCACACCATTCAAATCAACGCCGCGAACGGTGGAGAAGTTGACGGTATGTAGATTAATGGTATCCCCTGCCCTTGGTATGGCTCCGTATTTCTTATCCAGTCCAAAGCTCGATGACCCTTCAAGATCAATGTAGAAATGTGTATTAGACTCGGTTACTTTCTTAATTACCCCACGTTCTGTTGACATAGTTATTAATCTCCCTTTCTTGTTGATGGTATGTTCTACTTCTTATTATACCCCTTCCGCATCCTATACCTCGCCTCCAATACCGTTTCCCTTTCTGTACGCAGAAACGAGCTTTTGGTTTCCAGATCATTGAACATATCGAGGGGCATGCCGGTTAGCCGTTCCTGCTGCCCGACGTACTCAATTCCTAGCGTGGCGAGATTACAGTCCTGATATGCTTCCATATTTGCCATCTCATTGTACCCAAAGCCACACATACGCCAGCGCCGCCATGCCGATAATTAGTATCACCCCCCCGGCCACGTCCCACCAACAGTAGGCAGTTACGGGGTCTAGATACGGATACCGCTCCCGATCATTCAGTTCCTTTTTCGTCATGGGGTTTTACCTCCTTCGGTTTTAATTTCTTGAGTAAATTTCTTGAGTATCTCGTGTAGCCGGGCATTTTCTGTCACCAGCTTATCAATTATCGCCTGTTTTTGCACTATATTATCCCGTAGCGCGCTTAGAAGCCCGTCATCCATAATTCACACCCCCTTTATTGGTATGTCTAAAGTTCAACCATCTGGAACCCGTCCATTTCCAGGTTTCCCATAATTTCCATTTCTGCCCGGTCTTGAGCTTCGCAATAATCCTCGTTCCCCGTCAGCATGATTTCCGCTACACGATATTCCCGCTCAAAATTCTCCCGCTGTTTCGATGTCATGGTATGCCCCCCTTTTCAATTTATAGTTGTTGGTATGCCTGTTATAGTGGTATGCCCCCTCTAATCCCTGCACGGGTCTGGCAATAGTCTGTCCAGCACCCTACAAGCGTAATTCCAGTCCGCCCGGTTCCATTGTACCCTGTTATACTTCCTCATTCGCCTGTTGGCCTCGTCGCAAGCTATAGCCCAGGCGGTCGCTCTGGTATGTATGCAAGTCATAGGGTGGCCTCCTCGTAGGTGTTTTCGATAACTGGGATTTCCCACTTATTCTCGTGTGCTGATAGCAGGAAATTAGCCTCAGCCAGTTGGCGGGATAATTCACTAAAATGATTAGCTAATGCCCGTTGCTGTGTTTCGTTCAGGTTACGCAATGCCTCAGTGTTATATTGAGTAAACTCTATATTCCATTTGGTATGTTGTTTTTGTGTAGTTTTCATAATCACCCCTCCCTTCTACTCGTTACGAATCCCCGGACAAAATCCGCCGATTCTCCAATGATAGCCGCAACCGCTGAAATCTCAAAGTTATTCGCACCCCTTTTTATATCATCAATCGGGGTAGCCTTTAGGTATGCCGCTAAATTCTCCAATAACTCCGTCATGGTAAACAGTTTTTCATTTCCGATCTTAATCATGGTTCAATCCTCCCTTGGTATGTCTTATATTGGCCCGTTGTCAGTATGCTTCAATAGTCACTTCGTCCCATGACTTAAATGTCCACCCTTTTGACCGTGATCCCTTTTTCAAAATCGTAATTTCCTTATTTGATTTTCTGATAACCTTCCCATTACCTTCACAATTAAAGCCAAAGTCCGATTGATACCTGACATTGACCTTTTGCCCTTCATGGTATGCCTGAAGGTCAGAATCTTCTAAAATTTGCCTTGGTATGTCTGTCTTTGTCCCTAACACTGCGGCAAGTTTAGCAGTGGCCTCATTGTCAAGAACGGGCGTTAATACCCAGTTGCCGTAATGAGTTTTATTCCTATAGTCCGGGCCGTTGATTGCAATTTGTTCCATTGTGACCCCGGCTTTTTGCATAGCTTCGGCAAGAACCTCTTTCATGCTTTTTGATTCTTCCTTGTAACTAATTGATAACCTGCAAATTTTAATCATGATCACACCTCCTTCATGGTATGCAAATAAAGTTCATTCCTAATTCCCGTGCATTACCTTGATAGCCTGAATCATGCTCATTTCATGCCCCGTTTTATCTTGATAAGTCTCCATAAACGCTTCCACGTCTTCAAGATCAACTTCCCTAAAGTCAACCCCCGCTTCGTCAATTTCAATTGCTAAATCTTTCATTTTTGACATTTTAGCCCCCTTTATTTTGATGCTCTGAATTCATTATTCCCGAAATGGTTTTCCCACCACGGGAGATCATCACCCCTTAAAGCCTTTTGCTTATTTTCTGTTGTGATAATTTTCCCGGTATTATGGCAAAATACCCACTTCCAGCCTTTCTCTGTTTTCACCTGCAATCCTATTCTAATCATAGCTTTCCACCCTTTCCTGCGTGTAGGAATCCGCAGCCCCCTTGTAAATTATCCGCCTGGTATGTTGCCTATGTTCCCGGTATGCTATGCCGCTAATTCCTGAGCAAAGTTTTTCTCTTGAGCGAGCCACGTTTCAACGGCCTTGTTGATATTAAATTGCATAGTTGCCGGGAGCTTGTTCCAGTACCTAAAATCAGCTCCATACAGGCACTTGAGAAAAACTTGCCCAATTCGAGCATTGTTATTAGTGCGCTTGTTCAGGCTCTTGAGTGTCGCTTGCAATGCAAAGCAAGCCCCAGCACCATAACTGCCATTTTCAACCCATTCGAGTTGTTCTAACAATTCCTCGGTTGTAGAGTCTCCCCAATGTTCAACAAAATCGGCCACCGTGTCAAAATACCTGTTTTTCTGATTTGCAAAGTTGGTCAATTCTTTTTTCTGATATTCAGCGTTATTCATGGTATGCACTCCTTTCAATTTCTGGTTTGATGGTATGTTATAAAATTAGTTGCCTATGGTATGTGCTAACTATTCCTTTTCTTTTTTCACTCTCGGCTGCAATCCCTTTTCCCAGCTCAACTGCTTACACCTCGGGCACTGCTTCGGCTTTTCGCCCTCGAACCGTGGGCGGGGTAGCCATTCATAATTGCATCTCATACATTTTAACATTTCCATTGCTTACACCTCCTTAAGTTTGATGGTATGTTAATCCTCATAGTCCATATGCAACTTGTCAATATCATATTCAAATTCGTCGGTATGTCCTGCATCAATCCCTGCAAAATCGCAAGCCTCATAAATTGTCATACTGTGATTAGTGTTTACTTTGCCGATTATATTCCCGTTTTCGTCAATAATTTTCACAATAACCTCCTATTAAATTTGATGGTATGCCCTTTAACTGGTATGTCCCTTATTACGATTATAATATAATGTTACTTTAATCCAATGTCAAGTGTTATTTTCATATTATCAAAAAACTTTCGTCGGTCTGGTATGTCATAGTCACGGTATGCCCTAAAATGATGCTTTCCTCATTAGCTGTGTAGTTTGTAGCTTGATCCATTCCCGCCCATCACATAACCTTGCTAATGGGTATGCCTGCTTATACCCGTGATTTTCAAAATACTCTTGTGCTTTTGAACTACAACAATCACCGGCTACCCATACCGATGCTATACACTGCCAAGGACGGCTTTTCTTATCCCGTGTCAAAAAATGGTAACTGTAAATATGCTCGCCGGCAGGTGTGACTTTTTTATTTTTAGTGTAAGGATGAAATTCCGTTTCCTGTTCAATGTCTGGTAACTGTTTAATCATCGGTATGCCCTCCTAATCTATAGTCAATGGTATGCTACTTTTTACCGTGTCAAACTTAGTGCCCGGTTTAAATTCGTATGCCTTGCGGTATGGTATGCCCTGCCCGTCAATATATTCTACAAGATACCAGTCAACTCTTTTCCGTCTATCCTGATTTGATCGTCTATTAAATTGTTCCTGAACAAAGCTATTAAGTTTTTTCATGGTGGTATGCCTTCCTATAGTTAATGGTATGCTGCCCGGTATGCCTTGACATGGTATGCCGCCGGTATGCCTACTTGCTAAAATTCGCCTTGACCTGCTCCTTATCAATGCCATATTTCAGGCTAAACTTTTCCCTTGCCTCTTTACAGGTCCTCGATGCATTAGTGGAGCAGGTATATTGCCACTGATTTAATACCCCTTTCCCTTTGGTGTAGATTTCAATTTTACGTGCGTAAACTTTGAACATGATTATCTCCTTTCATTAGCCACACTACTCCGCCCGCTTTACAGCGCCTTTGCACCCTATTATGAGTGCACCTATACCTGAACCTATCTTATTAAATAGCTGCCTTCAGTTCTGCGTATTTTCGCCGCGCATCTTCAATAGTATGATTGTCGTCGGTGAAGCACCATTCCATATAGGCAGTCTCGATATTAGTACGCTGCTGCATTTGTTTTGCATGTTCCTTTGTCGGTCCGGTGAAGAGGCCACGGATCGAGTTAGCCTTATAGATCGCTTGGTGGTCCCTCTCGATATGGAGTGCTAACTGTTCCTTGACTGGATATCCCTTGACTTTACTGTTACCTCTAAACTCGCTGCAATATGGACATTTCATTTTAAGAACCTCCAAAGTTATTAATCTATACCTCTTTACAATTTACCCTTTATAATACCCTCAGATCATGCCCCTTGCTATAATCCAAAGGGCGCTTGTCAAGGTATTATGCGAACAGTTCTTGATAGCAATCGGTGCACAATTCCAGTGTGTACAAATTATCGCCCTTATTCACCTCTGTTTGTGCCTCTATTAAGTTAAGGTAGCCCTCTACCTCATACCTATCGCCTGCCAGTCCATTGCAATTATCGCAAAGATGATGCGAGAAATACGGTTCTTCGTTCTTGCTGCTTACCAGTCCGCTTGTTTGTAGTGCGCCATAAACGTCTGCATGCTTCATAATCATTCCCCTTTCAATGGTTAGTTACTTACTGTTATTAGTCGCCCGGATCATTGCCCAGACCGCTATAGTATTGCACTGCGGCGTATTATGTGCTGGGCATCCCTTACAAGTTGTCCCTTTGCTACACTGTTTTATCGCCTGCTCATTTAATTTCATTCTCCTGCCCTCCTGTTAGTGCTGCTCTATTTGCCAATGTCATAGGTGCAGATGTAATTTTACGTAGTTTGTCCCAAGCCTCTGGTAATGATTCGGCAAGGATTTCATAATGCTTGTTAGCGATGCTTAATGATTCGCCATTGTCAAATTTGTATGTTTTCATTGTCTGCCCTCCTGTTAGTGGTTAGTGTTCCGTTTATATGATAACATAGCAATTCCTATGCCATTTATCATATAACACAATATATTTATTACAACCATGTAATATCATTGCTATTATATTTTTCACATTGCCATATTATAGCACTATCGTTCTATGCTCCCAGGCTAAAAACCGGCAATAAATGTCGAAACAATTTTGTATCAAGATCAAATAATCGCGTAAACATAAACAATATCATACACTTATAAATTCGACAACAATGTCGAACCACTTGGCAATAAATGTCGAATATCCCCATTTCACGCCGTACCATCACATAACTATATGATATTGTTACGCTATCCCCCCGGTCGGAATCTTCCCAATAATTACAGCCACGTAACCGCATCTGGCCTCACTTGGATTTTTTGTTCCTTTATTTGAACATTTTTATAAGGTAAATCGAATAAATAGTTTGCAAATGTTCAAATAATAGGTTATTGAACATTTAACAATAATTAATAATAAATAGGTGTGTAATGGGTAAAAATAGTTATGTTTGTGAAAAGTGTTCAAAGGTGTTCACCAGAAAGCATAAGAAACAAAAGTATTGTTCTGTTGATTGCTATCTTGGTCGCTTTCATAGAACAAATCAAGATGGGGACGAAGAGAAGCAATGCACTAAGTGTAAAGAATGGAAACCATTGTCATTTGAATATTATCAACACGCTTCCAGTAGTACCAATGGGTTTAGCGGCTATTGTAAATTATGTATTTCAGTAAAACAGAAGACCCCTGAAGTAGCTGCATATAGGAAGAAAATTAGATCACAACCGCATGTTAAAGAGAAAATGAGTAGGTACGAGAAAGAGAAGCGAGCGTTACCTAAATATAAAGATCGGGATAGAAGTGGTGAACGTGAATATGAATCACAGCAGCGTGGCTTATTGACGGACAGGATAGTTAAAAGGGGGATTTATATTGCATCGAAGGGGAAAATCACTTATGACCAGATGACCCCTGAAATGATTGTCGCAAAACGGGTAGCAATATTGGAACATAGGGCCAATAAGGAAAGCGGGTTAACCAAAAATAAATTGAATACGAAAAAAGGCCCATTTTGTTGTAAGTGCGATGTCTGTGGGATTGATTTTATAAGTAAGCAATCAAAAGGTAATAAGTGCTCTAAAGAATGTGCCACCAAGAAAATGTTGGAAAGGTTAAGGGATAAATATAAAGAGGAATGGACTCCACCTCCGCCATTTGAATGTCAATGGTGTGGTAAAATGCACCAACCTGAATACAGGGACACAAGGACAAAGTATTGTTCATCAACTTGTGAGGCAAGGGCAGGCAGGGGTGGACATCACGGGGGTTCATCTATAAGAAGGCTCGTAGCGGAATCGCGTGGAGAACGGTTCCAGAGGGTGGAAATATTTGAACGTGACCAATGGATATGCCAAATATGCCATAAGGAAGTAGAATTGGATTTGAAATATCCCCATATCATGAGTGCAAGCATTGACCATATCATTCCTATCGTATGCGGTGGGCTGCATACAAGAGATAATGTGCAATTGGCTCATCTTTCGTGTAATATTAATAAAGGTGTTGGGGAAATTAAACCATTGAAGATGTTTGGATAATTTTATGGAACGATTGAACTCAATCAAGAATAAAATTAACACTATCGAACTTCGCCGTAGCAGTCCGGCTGCACCACCCCGAATAGTCGGGTGGCAGTTGACCAAGATTAGGGAACGGATAATCCTCCGTGATGGTGCGGCGTGTACTAAATGTGGGTTTATGCCATCTAACCTATCGTATTTAGAGGTAGATCACATTGTACCCCTATTTAAAGGTGGCGCTGAGAGTGATGAAAATCGAGTTTGCCTATGTCGTAGGTGCCACAAGAAGAAGAGTGATTTAGAAGAAAAAGAACGAGCAGGAGGTTGATTATGGCGCGAGGTGGATTCAGGCCGGGGAGCGGGCCGATGCCGGGGACAAAATATAAGCCGAGGACAAAGCCTAACAAGCCGAGAGTTAAAAAGGTTGGTGTAGCGAAGGTGGTTGAGGTTGATAAGGTTGATAATGTTGATGACATAATTATCGACAAGATTGTTAAGAAACGAGGTAGACCACGTAAACCGGTAGTGGTTGTTGATACTCCCGCACCCATCATACCCCAAACCGAAACATTTACGCCCCCATTAACATCGAAACTTTCTTCTGATATATTGGATGCTGCGGCACTTGAAAACCTTACCCCCCTCGAATATATGCTGAGGGTGATGAATAATCCAAAGGAAGATGCTAACATGAGGGCGAGAATGGCAGTATCAGCAGCACCATATCTGCACCCCCGTAAAGGTGAAGCGAGCGTAGGCAAGAAGGATGAACAAGCAGAGAAGGCTAAATCGGCTGGTGCGGGCAAGTTTGCTCCAATAAAGACCCCGTTGAGTTTGGTGAAATAAATGGAATGGAGTACCGCCTGCCCTGATTGGGAATCAAGGATTGTGAAGGGTGAAAGCCTATTTACTTTCCCACCGCTATTCCCTACTGAAGCAGAAAGAGGGTTGTCTGTTTTCAAGGAGTTGCACCTAAAGGATGTCCCCGGTTGCCCTACTTATGGGCAGGTAGGCCGTCAGTGGCAGTTCGATCTTGTTTCTCATATCTTCGGGTCAGTAAACCCTGAATCGGGGAGAAGGCTGATTCGTGAATACTTCCTTATGGTTGCAAAGAAGAATGATAAATCCGGGATGTCGGCAGCCATTATGATGACAGCACTAATATTAAACTGGCGGCAATCAGGAGAATTTTTCATTGTCGCACCCACTGTATCCATTGCAGGTAATTCATTCCTACCAGCTTGCGGGATGATAAGCTCGGATGATGAACTCAAGAGTTTGATGCACCCACAAGACCATATTAAGCAAATAACCAATCGGAATAGTGAATCGACGCTAAAAATAGTTGCTGCTGAGAGTGACACTGTTGGCGGACTCAAGGGTGTTGGCATTCTTGCAGAAGAGCTATGGCTTTTTGGCAAGAGAGCCGGTGCTACGAATATGTTCAAGGAGGCTACAGGAGGACTGTTTTCCCGGCCAGAGGGATTTATAATCTGGATTACCACACAATCCGACGAAGCTCCTGCGGGGATATTTGCTGATAAATTGGAATATGCTCGCGGTGTCCGTGATGGCAAGATTGATGACCCCGCTTTCCTACCGATAATATTCGAGTTTCCTAAATACATGATTGAAAAGAAACTCCATTTAATCCCTAAAAATTTCTACATTCCTAACCCCAACCTTGGCGCATCGGTTGATGAAGAAACAATTAACCGGGAATTTAAGAAAGCAGAAATTGAAGGCCCTCAGTCAATGCAGGGGTTTTTGTCGAAGCATTTGAATGTTCAGATTGGTGTTTCAGCCAAGGCACAAGCATGGGCTGGCGCTGATTTCTGGGAAGATGCCGGTGGTGAGGTAACCTTAGATATTATCCTTGAACGCTGTGAGGTCATTGAAATCGGTATCGACGGTGGTGGTCTGGACGATCTATTAGGTTTGGCAGTATTAGGTCGGGAATTAGGTAATGGTAACTGGCTTCTGTGGGTTCATGCCTGGTGTCATAATATAGCATTGGAACGCAGGAAGTCCGAAGCTCCAAAATATCGTGATTTTGAGAAGGATGGTGATTTGTCCATAATGGACATGACCGAGGAAGGTATCAAAGAAGTTGGTGATATTGTAAGAAAAGTAGAAGCGTCCGGGTTGCTTGATCGGATAGGTGTTGACCCTTCCGGCATTGGGCTTATTGCCGATGAATTAGAAGCGGGCGATGAACAAGGCAACGGCAAGATAGAACATGATAGAATAGTAGGTATTCCCCAAGGCTGGAGGCTGAATGGTGCTATCAAGACGATGGAGGTCAAGGTAGCGGGTAAGAGTATTATACATGGCAACCAGAAACTCATGGCATGGTGTGTAGGGAATGCGAGAGTTGAACCACGGGGGAATGCTATATCAATTACCAAACAAGCGAGCGGTACGGGGAAGATTGATCCGGTGATGGCATCGCTGAATTGCTGCGCTTTGCTTGGAATGAATCCTGAATCTAAGTGCCAAAAAACAATCTACGCGGGATGGTCAACCGAGGAAATACTACAGGGTAGGAAGAATTAAAGGAGGTTACGAATGGAGAGAGCATACACAGTAAAAGAGATTGATTATTTAAGGGATGCCTGCACTAATCGTTGGCTATATGGAACATCTCAACCATCCATGAGGGTGCTCAGCCGTCAATACCGTGAGGCAGAAAAGATATCCTGCGTTGAGGAGCTTGTCCGCACTTATATGCTTGCCGGGATAATTGCCGAGGATATCTGGAGTGAAGATAGCGATAAATTGGCAAAAGATCAAACTTGTATTACGGCCCGCATCTATCTCGACGGCAAAGAAATTGCCAAAACTCTTATCAAGGAAATGGCGATTAACGTAGAGCTGGCATCAGCGATTAAGAGGGCGACAAGATGATTGACCTACCTGCAAAATCTCTACTCCGGCCTAAAAAGGTAGCTGAGATATTGGATGTTAACCTTTCCACTGTTTATTGGTGGATATCTACGGGTAAGTTGGAAGCGATTAAACTCCCTGGTGGAACTTTAAGGATTTATCGCTCAGTTATCGAAGAATTACAGCAACATACAACGCTCACCTAATTTCTACCTAAGATTTTTTCTAATCTGTTAAGTTAACTACTACATTTTTGTGTCACAATCCATCCAAAAGAGTCTTATTTCTTTACTTAATGCGATTAAGGTTACGGATAATGCGCTAAAATGGCTCTCAAACAGGCAATAAGTTCAATGAGTTTGATGGTAGGAAGATTGCGAACGCTTCTGGCTTTTCGTGTTTCTGCCATGTGGGATGCCTTTGATCGTCGTGATTTATTCTTTTTTGTTGGCCTTGCAATGCTTTGGTACGGGCTTAAATCAAACTATTCCATCGGGATAGCCTTTATTGTTGTTGGTGGGGTACTCACCACTGTAGGTATTGTCGGTTCTCTATTGGGAGGCGATAAGTAATGGGAATCCTATCTAAAACAATCCGACCACAAGCCGTATCATCTACTTTCGACACTCTTATTCGTGAATACTTTGGTGGTGGTTCAACCTCGTCCGGTGTAGCTGTCAACTCCGATTCCGCTATGCGAGTAGTTACCGTCTATAATTGCGTGAAAGTCCTCTATAACTGTATATCCCAGATGCCTTGTCAGTTAATGGAAGATGTAAATGATGTTAAGAACAAAGCTACTGACCACCCACTCTACAAAGTAATTAGCAAACGACCTAACGGGTGGCTTACTGCTTCTGAACTATGGGGCAAGGCCATTGTCGATGTGTCCATGCGTGGTAATTTCGTAGCATTTAAGACTATGGTTGGCAAGAATGTCCGTGAAATCCTGCCTGTAAATCCTGACCGGTTACAGGAAATTAAGCAAAACCCCGATTTCTCGTTGACCTACAAGATATCCGGGCCAAGCGGCGAACCTGCAAAAGAATATCCGCAAAGTAAAATCTTCCATATTCGTGGCTTATCTCTCGACGGCATAACTGGTATGAACCCTATCCAGTACGCGCGTGAGTGTATCGGATTAGGAATGGCAGGGGAAAAGTTTCTATCACAATACTTCGGCAAGGGGATGCACCCTGGTGCGATATTAGAACACCCTTTACGGTTAGCACCACAAGATCATGCCAACATGCTTGCTGCCTATAAGATTAAATACGCCGGGCTGAATAACGCTCAAGATGTAATGTTGGTTGATGATGGGATGAAAATCCAATTCCCTTCGATAAAGTTAGTTGATCAGCAATTCCTTGAACTTATGAAAATGACTGAGGCTCAAATCGCGGGAATGTTTGGTATCCCGCTTATCTTAATCCAAGCTGGTAGCACTCCGGCAACCTATGCCTCGTCAGTTCAATTCAAGCAGTCGTTTGTTGATTTTACAATCGCTCCGATAGCTGTAAGTTTTGAATCATCCATAGACAGGGATTTACTGACTATTCCTGAACAGGATACCCTCTATTCCAAGTTCAACATGGGAGCGCTTCTCAGGGGTAATATGGCGGAACGGTTCGCTGCATATGCCATTGGCATCACCAATAAGTTTATGAACGCAAATCAGGCCCGTGCGCTTGAAGATTGGAATGGATATGAAGGTGGCGATGTTTACGAGAACCCGAATACATCGGTAAACCCAAATACTACTGATCCCGGCACTGCCGCCGATCAAGGAGGCGCACAGCCATGAAACTAAGTTATCGCACTCAAGCCAATGCTCAGGCAATAGCTACTATCTACAATAAACCGCTCGATAAACCTGAATGGTTTAAAGTTATAGCAGCTAAAAGTGCTGATGAGCCATCCGAAATTCTTTTGTTTGACTATGTAGGGTGGCCCTATAATGACCCCCGCGATCTAATCCATGCACTTGCTGATATGGGCGATGTTACAGTTCGTATCAATAGTCCGGGCGGGGATGTCTTCGACGGAGCCAGTATTTTCAATGCACTTACTTCCCACAAAGGCAATGTGACTACTCGCATTGAGGGGTTGGCGGCTTCCATAGCCTCCGTAATCGCAATGGCAGGTAAAAAGGTGCAAGCCTATGATAATACACTTCTAATGGTGCATAACTCATGGACTTTTATGATGGGAAACCAATATGAGATGCGCGATACTGCTGATCTTCTTGAAAAAATAGACGGAACTATCCTTGATGCCTACCAAAAGAAAACTAAGATGGGCAAAAAGGAAATATCCGAAATGATGAAAGCAACAACTTGGCTCACCGCAAAGGAAGCTAAGGACAAAGGATTTGTTGATACGATTGTGGATGGTAAATCAGTTAAAGCGGATTTCAATTTATCTATCTTTGCTAACCTTCCCGACAATATCAACGATGATTCACAAGGCCGCGAATTAACCAGAAAGGAAACGGAACGTGCTCTGCGTAATGCGGGTGCGAGCCGAGAATATGCACGAGCTTTGGCTGCGAAACGCGCTGATGCAAGTGAAGATGACAATCAAGCGGAGAAGGACGAACAGAGCGCAAAGGAGTTAATTGAATACTTTGCATATCTAAAAACTTTATCAATTATAGGAGGTAAGTAGAATGGAAACCAAGGAAATGTTTGAAGCTATCGGTAAAGCTGTTGCCGATCTTAGGGCTGAGATTGACAGGGATAAAGGCAAGGCTGACCCGATTGTTATGGCAAAGGTTGACAAAATCAATGCCGAGATTGATCGGTTAGACAAAGAGAGAGAAACACTTGAAGCGAAAAATGCTGCCAAGGATGCCGCAGTTAAAGCCCAGTTGGAAGCATTAGAAACTCAGGTAGCTCGCTCCGAATTCAAGGGTGGTGCCACTACCGCTATCGACAAGACGAAGGCCGAACACAAGGCTGCTTTTGAGACTTGGTTCCGCAAAGGTGGCGAGGCTCAGTTGGCGGCAGTTAAGCAGCTTCAGATTCAGGCTGGCTTGTCTACCCTTTCCGATCCCGATGGCGGCTATGTTATCACCCCCCCGGAATTTGATACGGCAGTTGATCGTGTTGCCATGATGATGAGTTCTATGCGCAGACTGGCCACAGTTCGCACAATTGGCACCGATACTTACAAAAAACTCATCAACCAAGGTGGTGCAACTTCTGGGTGGGTGGCCGAGAAAGCATCCAGAACAGAAACTTCCACCCCCGTTCTGCGTGAAATCGCTATCAATATGAAGGAAATCTACGCTGAACCTGGCACGACCCAGATTGCGCTTGACGATGCTTATATGGACTTGGCCGCATGGCTGGCCGACGAGGTTTCCATCGAGTTCACAGAAGAGGAAGGTGATGCTTTCATCAACGGTAACGGTGTCGAGAAACCCCACGGCATTGCCAACTACACCATGATCGCCAATACTTCTTACGCATGGGGCAAGGTTGGATTCACCACGTCCGGCCATGCAACTCTCATTAATAATGCCGACAAGCTGATGGACGTTACCCTGTCCCTCAAACCCATCTACCTGAACGGTGCCTCTTGGTTGATGAACCGCGCAACGGCTGGTAAGATTCGCCAACTGAAGGATGGTGATGGAAATTACCTATGGAGACCGGGCCTGGAAGCGGGATCTCCAAATGTTTTGTTTGGTTATCCCGTTGAGTTGGATGATAATATTGCCAATATTGGCGCAGGCACGTTCCCTTGTTTCTTCGCCAATTTCAAGAGAGCCTACTTGATTCTTGACAGAATGGGAATACGGATTCTCCGCGACCCTTTCACCAGCAAGGGAAATGTCCTATTTTACACGACAAAACGTGTCGGAGGTGGCATCACCATGTTCGAGGCTATCAAATGCCTCAAGGTAAGTGCATAAATTAACCGGGGGTTGAAACACACCCCCTTTACCATAATCAAGGAGGTAAAAGACCATGAAGGATTTATACAGTAAAATCAAAGTAGTCAAAGTCTACGCGCCGATTCTGGTGCTTGACGCTACCGTGCCTGCTGCGGTTGAGGTCGATCTTAAAGGCTTCAATTCGGCGGTTATCGAAATCAGTAATGCCGAGAAGCCCGTGGGTGATACTGGCACGATCACGATTTCCCTTTCCCACGCGGATGATGACGGAACTGGCACGGCGGGTTCGTACTCTGATTGCACCATCAATGATGTGAATGTCCCTACCACTGTCACGACTATCACTTCCGGGGTTATCTTCACCTTGGCTACGGCACTTCAGGTAGCGGCGGTAACTCAGGTCGGCTATGTCGGTGGCAAGCGGTTCATCAAACTGACCACGGCTGAGGCTAATGCCAACACGACCGGTACTATAATCGGCGTGAATGTAATCAAGGGTGATGCGGAAAACCCGCTGGTGTAATTTAACCCCAAAATTCCTCTCCGGTGCGTGTTAAGGCCGGGGAGGAAAGTAATTGGGTAGGAACAAAATCATGGAAGATAAAAAAGAGATCGCCCGAATCAGAGCAACTAAGTGGTACTACGATAACCTTGATCGGGCGGTCATCGCAAGGAAGGCTTGGTATTTAAGGAATAAAGAGAAAATGCGTGAATATAACCTTGGATATAGAGCCGCTCACCATGATGAAATTTTACAATTTGATAGGTATCGCTCAAAAACAGAGGAGCGTAAGACGCAAAGCAGAGAATGCTTAGCGAAACATCCAGAAAAGAATAGAGCGAGAGTCAAGAAATGGGCGGAGGATAATCCAGAACGGGCGGCAATAGCCCAGCGTCAAACCCAAGAGAAGAGGCGGGCGAGAATGCGAAACGTTCCTTATGAGAAGATAGATAGAGAAGAAATCTATCAGAAAGATGGGATGATTTGCGGTATTTGCGGGAAACCACTGGAGAGGTCCGATTTTACAGTAGATCACATTATCCCCATTTCTAAGGGAGGTGGCCATGTCTTTGGTAATGTCCACTCAGCGCATAGAATTTGTAATATTAGGCGCGGTACTAAACCCCT
>Ga0209520_10000554_pt1 | contig 20820 bp, 28 predicted proteins | sample Rifsed16ft1_FD_184009 | JGI IMG/M metagenome (GOLD analysis project Ga0209520, IMG submission 184009) | Soil microbial communities from Rifle, Colorado, USA - sediment 16ft 1 (version 2) | ecosystem: Environmental > Terrestrial > Deep subsurface > Rock core/Sediment | place: Rifle, Colorado...
GCATAGGGAGGTTCGGATGCGCTCACTGCGCGCGGACGAAACCATGGACCGAGCAGCGCAGGCCGAGCCCGAGGTACGCGAACTGGTCGTCGGGCCCAGGCTCCCGGCCAGCGGGCGTGAGGAAAGGAAGACCCGAGATGTCCACCCGCTTCAAGATCATCGGTGTCGCGATGATGGTTGCCGGTTTCCTGTTCATGGGTGTTGCCGGCTACACGTACGTGAAGGCCGAGGAGGGAGCGACCTCCCTCCAGGCCTTCAGCGGCGCCCAGAACGTCAAGCTCAACTACAACGATCAGGGGCAGCTGACGGATCGGGGCGAGACCGCCGGCGCCGAGGCGATCCTCCGCCTGCTGACCGAGGACTGGGGCTACACGATCGTGGCCTCCGACTTCGACCCCAACGACCCGCTCGTGGACACGGCCACCGAGTACATGTACCAGATGGCCGCGATCGCCTTCCACACGCTCAACAGCACGCAGACGGTCGCCGTCGCCGACCACACCGATTACAAGGACCAGCACTTCATGCCGGGCGAGTACGAGTTCGCCGTGGATGGACGCTACTGGAGCGAGTTCGACCGCACCAACCCGATCGAGGGCAAGGCCCGCGAGCAGGCCTGGACCGGCACCGCTCACGCCCTCATTGCTGAGCTCGGCGTCGGCAGCGTCACCGCCTCGGTCCTCCAGGTGGGCTTCGGGATCGCGGCCCTCGCGGCAGCCCTCGGCGCGACCTTCGTGGTCCTCGGTGGCGGCCTCATCTGGGCCGGGCGGCGCCCCTCCTGACCTCTCTCCGGGCGGGCCGTTCCGCGATCCCGCCCCGCCTCCACTTTCGCCCGGCCCCGGCCAAGCCGGGGCCGGGCGGGAGCTTCGTGCCAGTGGATCGAGTCCGGGTTCGCGACCCTGGCGGCGGGCCGGGAACGACGGATACCCTCGCCCTTACCCCGAGACAAAGGCCGCACCGGTCATGCCGGCAGCGGCGTGGCCGGGCACGCTGCAGACGAAGGTGTGCGTACCGGGCTCGTCGAAGGTGAGGGTGATCGTCCGCGACTCGCCGGGCTCCAGGATCGCCTCGACGCCCTCGAGGCCCGGCATGTGGAGCGACTGGAAGCTCAGGTCGTGGCGCTCGGTTCCCCGGTTGGTCAACTGAACCCTCAGCGGCACTCCGACCTCTGCCTCGATCCGGTTCGGTGCGAAGCGCATGTCCTCGAGAACGATCCGGCCCGCGAACTCGTCCCCCTCGCCTCGGAAGTCGCGCGCCGCCCGGACGAGGACCGCGAAGGCTACGACCATCACGACCGCCAGCCCAAGGCAGCCGATCCGCTTCATCCCGACCGACCTCCCATGCGTTCGGGGAGCCTGCGATTCGCGACTGAGCCGGGCGTGAGACGCGACTGAGTGGCGACTGAGAAAGCCGGATCGGTCGCGGCCTCGACCGACCCGGGTCCAGGGTGTCGCACCGCGAGACGTGTGTACTATTGGGCTGTAGTAGTCACCATCCAAATGCGCTGAGGTTCTCTTTGCTCGACGGAATGCCAGCCGTTTCGATCCGGATGGCGGAACGCTGATGGCTCGGCGCAGAGGCGCAAGGAGCAACAAGCCGCGCAGCAGACAGGTCGGAGGCGCGTTCGCCCGCGCGACGACGATGGCGCTCGGCGCTGCCACGAGAGCGGGGCGAGAGACGGCCGGGACCGGGAAGGCGGTCGAACCAGAGGCGCTCGTCGCGACGTGGTGGTTCGACGCCGGACCCTCGGGCGATCCCTACTCGGCGACGGTCCGATTCAGCGGGCGTCGCGTCGGCGTCCTCGGCAGCCCGAAGGCGGCCGATTCGTTCACCAAGGACGAGATCGTGGACGGGATCGTTCCGGGCACCGGGCCCGTCTCGATCACGACGTGGGTCTACGGCCTGCAGCCTGGCGAATGGGATGTCGACGCGGACGTGGTTCACGTCTCGGGCGGCGGCGCGGGAGGCAGGCCGGCGTTCCGGTCGAGGCCCGGTGGCATCCGGTCGGCGCACCCCGCCAGCTGGTCGTGGCGTCGATGGGCGATCGCCACGCGGGAAGTCGCTCCGGTCCGGACGCGGTGGGCGCTCCTGGCGCCCATGGCCATGCAGCCGGCGGTGCTGCCCGGGATCTACACCGCCCTCGCGATCGTGGGCTTCGTCGCCGCCCTCGGGCTTCAGGCCTTTGTCCTCGCCGGGCGCGACATGGACGTCGGCCAGCCCCTGGCCGCCTCCGTCATTGCGCTCCTGGCCGGGCTGGTCGGGGCGAAGGCCTGGTACGCCGTTCTCCACCCCGGCGAATCGCTGATCAGGGGCGGCTGGGCCGTCGATGGGTTTCTCGTCGTGGCGCCCCTCGTGGCCGCCGCCCTGTTGTATGCCTGGGACCTCCCCGTCGGTGTCGTCCTGGACGCGACGGCCCCGGGGATCTTCTTCGCGGTGGCGCTCGGGCGGGTCGGCTGCTTCGTGACCGGGTGCTGTGCGGGGCAGTGCACGGCTTCACGCTGGGGCATCTGGTCGTCCGACCGCCGCGTTGGCGCCCGCCGCATCCCAGCGCAGCTCATCGAATCCGGGGCCGGCCTCGTGATCGGGATCGTGAGCCTCGCCCTGGTCCTCGCCGCAGCCGTGCCGCTCGACGGCGGCGTGTTCGTGGTCGCGTTCGCCGCCTACGCGGTCATCCGCCAGCTGCTGCTCCGGCTGCGGGCGGAACGGCGAAAATCGTACCGGACCCTGCCGATAACGGCGGTCGCCGCGGGTGTCGTGGTCGCCGTGGTGGCGGCCCTGTCGGCGCTGCAGTCGGCCTGACGGCCGGCTCAGGCCATCGGCGCGTCCCTGAAGCGTTCGGCCCGCCACACGAGCCAGGCGCCCGCGATCGCGGCCGCGGTGACCAGCGCCAGGATCGCGCCGAGCTCGAGCGGCGAGCGCTGGCGCGCGACGACCGCCTCGCTCGCGGCGTCTGAAACTGGCGTCGTCTCGCGCGCTCCCGCCGCGGCGGTGATCGCGAGCGGGACCTTGAGCGTTTCGTCACCGATCGCCTGGAGCTCGTAGTTGCCCGACGGCAGGTGATCGGGGATCGTCAGCTCATTCGAGAACATCCCGTCGGCGTCAGTCATGACGGTGCCGAACTCCACGGTCAGGTCCTGGCCCACGAGGACGAGGACGCGAAGGTCGTCCGGCTCCAGGCCGCTGCCGGCGAGAACGACGGTGTCGCCCGCCGTGACCGACGAGGGCTCGACATCGAGTGTCTCCTCGCCGCTCCCTTCATGGGCCTGCGCGGCCAGGCCGGCACCGAGGGACAGCAGCAGCCCGAGCGCCATTGCGACGAGGAACGATCTATGCATCGGACGACCCTTTCCGGTTCGGCCCGTCAAGAAGGGGGACCATGAAGCCGGCCGAACCGGCGACGATCAGGGGGAGGCCGACGAGGAACACGAGCCCCCAGCCAAGTGGGTAGCCATGCCCGAGCGCGCCCCCGAGACCGATCTCGACGACGCTCATGCCGACGGCGAGCAGGCCGAGTCGGAACAGGACGGCGGACATCACACCGCCTCCTGGACGTGCGCCTGGGGCACCGTGGCGAAGGCGTACGCGACGAGGATGACGGCGGCGATCGCGACGGCTGCACCGATCGCGATGAACAGCCGGCGCCGGCGCGGCGATCGATACGGGTTGCGGTCGACGAATGGGACGAGTGCGAGGGCGCCGAACAGGATCGCCGGGATCCACAGCAGGGCGGGCAGCCCGAACCAGTCCTCGAACGGGTAGAACGGCAGGAACATCCACGGCGGCTTCGTGGTCTCGGTCCCGGGGATCGGCCGATCGCCGAGGCCGGCCGGCGCGACCAGGGACAGGACCGTGGCCGCAGCCAGCATGATCAGGCCGAAGCCGGCCATCCGTGCGAGGTGAGCGGTGAACGTCGAGCCGCCCCTGGCGGGTGCCGGACCGCCGTCGACCGCCAGGTCGGCCTGGGCGGGTCGGGACGAGATGCCGTGGCGCTTGACGAGCAGGAAGTGGACGGCCAGGAGCAGCACGCCGATCGCCGGCAGGATCGCGATGTGGGCGACATACAGCCGACCGAGGATCGGCAGGCTGGTCTCGAACTCGGGCGAGAACCAGAAGCCGAATGAGCCGAGGAGGTTCCCTGCCTCGATGTTGTGGCCCAGCGCTTCGTAGCCCTCCTGATCCCACTTCAGGACGGTGCCGGTGAAGATCAGGCCCAGGGTCACGCCCAGCAGGCCCAGGCCGATCAGCCAGTTCCCCTCGCGCGGCCGCTTGTACGAGCCCGTGACGAAGACTCGGCCGAGGTGCAGGAGCACGGTCGCCATGACGATGTTGGAGACCCAGAAGTGCACGCCCCGGACGATGTCGCCAAGGGGCGCCACGTTCATGATGTAGACCACGCTTTCGCGGGCCGTGCCCGGCGTCGGGTGGTAGAACTGGGCGAGCCAGATTCCGGTGCCGGCGAGGACGAGAACGCCGAAGAAGGTGATCCCGCCGAGGATGTAGCCGATGCCGTTGGCGTGGGTCGGGACCGGATAGGCGAGCCCGCTCAGCCCGAGCCGCTCGTCGATCGCCTCCCACACCCTGCGCCAGCGTCCCCCCTGGATCGCGGCCGCGCCGGCTGCCATGGCAGCGCTCCTTGCGTTCGTGGTCCCACCCGGAGGGCGGGGCCCGCAGGGTCGAGTTGACCGCGGCGGCCTGAAAGCCAGATGAGCAGGGTCTTAGGAATTCCTGAACCGCCCCAAACGTGATCGCGACCGTGATGCGGAATCGGTCGAGGTCGTCATCCGCGCCTGGGCGCTTCGCAACACAACGGCGGGCAATCGGGACCAGCCAGCCAGCCCGCGGCCAATCCTGGCGCTGCCGCTGCGCAGGCCGCCCAGGTACTCCTCGCGGCAGCCGCGCGAGCAGAAGAAGAACGTCTCGCCGTCCCGCACCGCGCTGACGGCGCGCTCGCGCTCGACGGCCATCCCGCACACGGGATCGGTCGCCATCGTGACAATGTCCTTGAAGGCGCCGTCCTCGAGCCACAGGACCCGGTCCGCGATGTCGCGGATGCGCTGGTCGTGGCTGACGATGACGACGCTCCGGCCCTGGTCCTTCGCGATCGTCCGCAGGAGCCGCATGATCTCGTGGCCGATCTTCGAGTCGAGGTTGGCCGTCGGCTCGTCCGCCAGGATGAGCGTCGGGTCGTTGATCAGCGCCCGGGCGATGGCGACCCGCTGCTTCTCCCCGCCCGACAGCTTCTCGGGCAGGAAGTCGAGCCGCTCGGCGAGTCCGAGCCCTCTCAGGAGCGCCGTCGCCTTGTCGCGGGCCGCGCGGCCGTTGAGGCCGGCCAGCTCGGCGACGATCGCGACGTTCTCGAGGACCGACAGGGCTGACAGAAGGTTGAAGTCCTGGAAGATGAAGCCGAACTGGCGGAGCCGGATGTCCGGCAGGCGCCCCTCGGACAGGGCGCTGATCTCCGATCCGTCGAGGTGGATCGAGCCCGCGGTCGGCTTCAGCAGGGCGCCCATCATCGAGAGCAGGGTCGTCTTGCCCGAGCCCGACGGGCCCATGATCAGGACGACCTCGCCCGGCTCGACGGCCAGGCTGACGCCGCGCACGGCGAAGACCCCGGTCTCGCCATCGCCGAAGCGTTTCGTGACGTCGCGAACGTCGAGGGTGAGTGCGGTCATGCGGGAGCTCTTCTCCGGAAGACGACGGCCGGGTCGACACGGGCGACCTGGCGGATCGGCAGGATCGCGGCGAGGCCGGCGATGATCGCCGCGAACAGCCCGACCTTCACGAGCGACGCCGAGGTGATGGCAAGCTCGAGGTTGAGATCGGTTCGGCCCAGGACGAGCGCAAGCCCGGTGGTGAAGGCAAGGCCGATCACGAACCCGACCGCGACGCTCAGCGTGGCCTGGACAAGGACGACGCGGTAGAGCGTCCGGTTGCGCGCGCCGAGCGCCTTGAGGACGCCGAACTCCCGTCGCCGGGCGAGGGTCGCAACATAGACGGTGAGCGCGACCACCGCCAGCGCCACGACGAAGCCGACGGCGCTCATGATCGAGATGACGTCGGCGCTCATGTCGGTCACGATCCGTCGCTCCTGGGCGACGAAGTCGGTTCGCGACTGCGCCGTCACCCCGGGCACGAGTCGCTCGATGGCGGTGGCCACGGCCTCGGGCGAGGCACCGGGGGCCACCCGGACGAGGACGAAGCTGATGACCGGGGCGCCGCCCCGCATCGCCCGGAAATCGTCGAACGAGACGAAGGCCACGGAGTTGATGAGGCTGGCCATCCCCTTCGACAGGCCCACGATCCGGGCTTCGCCACCGAGGACACCCACCATGTCGCCGACCCTCACGCCGGCCTCGGCTGCGAAGCCTCGGTCCACGATGATCTCGCCGGGTCCGACCTGGGCGGAGCCCTCGACGATATCCCAGGGATCGCCCATCGAGCCACCCACGGGCAGTCCGATGACGTAGGCCACGGCCCGCACATCGCCGGCGCTGATCGTGTCGGTGGCCTCGATGATGGGCGTGACGGCGGCGACCCCGTCGACGAGACGCACCGCGTCGACGACGGTCTCGGGCAGCGACGACGCGACCATGTGGAGGTTGCGAACGCCCTGCTGGGCGACCCAGACGTCGGCCCCGGCCCGCTCGATGTAGGTCGTGAGCTGGTTGGCGACGCCGGCGTAGATCGCGTCGAGGGCGAGGGTGAGCGAGAGCGCAAGGGCGACGCCTCCGACCGACGCGAGGAGGCGGACGCGGTTCCGCGCCATGTTTCGGCGGGCGAGGAGCAGGGTGGTGCTCATCCCCGGAAGACTTCGGCGGGCTCGAGCCGTGCCACCGACCGCGCGGGAATCAACGCCGCCAGGAGAGCCATCAGGAGGCTGCTCACGAGCACCACGGCGACGGCGGCTGGTTCGATCGCAACGAGGAACTGCGGGCGCCACGACATCAGGGCCACGCCGGCGCCGTAGGCGAGCCCGATCCCGGCGATCGCCCCGACGACGGCGGCAATGACAGCCTGGGTCGTCACGACCCGGTACAGGATCCGGTTGCGCGCCCCGATCGCCTTCACCGCGCCGAACTCGCGGCGCCGCTCGATCGTCGCGGTGTAAATGACGAGCCCGACGACGAGCACCCCGATGACGAAGGCGATCGCGACCATCAAGCCGATCGGGGCGTCGTAAACCCGGGCCATGAGCCCGGCGTCGTTGGCGACGACGTCGCCCTTGAGGAGCACCTCGGTTCCCGACACGACGAGCCGATCGCGGAGGGCCTCCGGCGCGAGGCCCGCGGACGGCGTGACGAGAAGGAAGCTCCGCAGGCCGGGTGCCCGGAGCAGCGATTCGAGGGTCGCGATCCGGGCAAACGCGATCGAGCCCGCCCAGAACGTCGTCTCGTCGGACAGCCCCACGACCGTCGCCTCACGGTCGAGCAGCGCGACCTGGTCACCGATCGCGATGACGTGCTGGCGAGCGGTCGTCCGGTCGATGACGAGCTCGTCGTCGGCGGCCGGCTCGCGGCCCTCGACGAGCTTCCACGGCCCACCGCCCACCGCCGGGTCGTAGCCGATGAGGAAGAACCCGTCCTTCCGTTCATGGCGCTCGAAGATCACGAAGGACGAGACGACCGGGATCACCCGCTCGACGCCGGCGGTCGACCAGACGGCCTCGAGCGCGCCGGGCGGCAGGACCGAGCTCGTACCGAGAAAGTCCCGGATCCCCTGCTCCGCGACGACGACGCTACCCGGCGTGTTGTCGAGATAGGCCGACGCCTGGCGGTACACGCCCGCGCGGTACCCCGAGAGCAGGAGGATCAGCCCGACCGAGACGGCGACGCCGAGGACGCTGAGGAAGAACCGGGTGCGGTCACGGAAGAGGTTGCGGCGGGCGAGCAGCACGGCTCACGCCTCGACGGGCCGGCCGGCGCGATAGCCGGCTCGCTCGACCGCCCGCACGAGCGTCCACGGATCGGTCTCGGCCTCGTCGTAGTCGATGTATGCGGTTTCGGTGGCCGGGTTCACGAAGACGCAGAGCACGCCGTTTATGGTCGCGAGCTCGCGCTCGAGGGTTCCTGCCCCGGCCCCGCCGCAGCCGAGGTCGTACACGGAGATCTGGAGCTTGCGCCTGATATCCACCGGACGAGCGTGCGGCAGCACCCTGAGCCGAAGGTGAGGGTGGCCTGAGACTTCCTGCCGGGTTTCGGAGTCGGCCAGCTGGGCAAATCGTGTTCGGGAGCAGGCCGCATTACCCGCGGCCTTCGGAGCAACGCTCCTGCCTACTCGATTGCCGGATCGCCAACGCCGAGAATGCCGAGGATCGCCTCTCGCGGAAGGGCGGTCCGACGCCCTACGAGACGGGCCACTCGCTCCGGATCGCCGCACGTTCGGGTCAGCTTCCTGCGGTCGAGCCCGGGCCAGATCGCCAGGGCCCGGCTCCGGACGTCGCCGGCGAGGGCGACCCTGGACCGCGAGGCTCGATCGATTCCGTCCACGACGGCGTCCTCCTCGAGAGCGCGCCGGCCGTCGATGAGGCGGCCAGGCTGGGAGGACGCAAACGATCGGGCCCGGGTCTGAGAGACACCTGAGCCAGGGCTAAGAGACGCTCGGCCTGGATCGAACCCTCGGCGTCAGCCGGTCGCGAGGCCCGTGAGGGCGGACGCCCCTTCAACGACCGCGCACGCCCGACGGGCTCGCTGGAGCTGACGGGCGACGACGATGATCCCGATGACGTTCACCCCGATCCCGACGATGAAGAGCGGCGTCCTCCAGGCGTTGAGGAACACCGCGGCTGCCGACAGCCCGAGCAGCGGAAGCAGGTCGACCAGGTGGTGGGCGCAGCAGGCGAGCATCGCGGCGGCGCTCGTCCCGGTGCCCGCGGCGGTGATAGCGGCCGCCGTCCGATGGTGGCGGTCGACGGCGCGAAGCTCGGCAAACAGGGCGATCTGGGCCGCGAAACCGGCCGCGATGAGACCCACGAACGGGGCGTCCGAAGCGAGCTGCGCGACGGCATGCTCAACACCCTGGGCCAGGCTGATGATGCCGAGATACGCACCGAGCAGGGCGGCAGCCCCGGCAAGGCCGATGGCGATCGATCGCGCCCCGATCGGCAGGGCTGGCCGCAGCGAGCGGGCGATGGCGGTCATGAGCCGAGGTCCCAGCGCAGTGTTCGCTCGGGCAGGTCACCGACGTCCGGGAGCACCAGCTCGACCCACCTGGCCCCGGCAAGGAACGTTGCGGGATCGCCGTCGAACGCCAGGGCTCCCTGGCGATGGTGGCCGCCCTTGGGCGCCGCCCACCGCTGCGCAGACATCGTCTCGCCCCGGTCGTTGCGCAGGATCGCATCGGACAGGTCGAGCGCGTCGAGATCGACCGAGTGGGTGTCGAGGGTGACGTCGAAGACCGCACCGCCGGCCGGGCCGGCCCAGTCGACCACCGCGGTCACCTGGCCTCCGTCGCTCGTCCGGGTCATCGGATCTTCCGGGCTGGGCGATGAACTGGCAGGTCCGGGAGCTGCCGCCGTCGACGACGAGCAGGCTGCCAGCAGCAGGATCGCGGCGGCGAGAAGACCGGCAAGCGCGCGTCGTCCGTTCATGGCCGCGACGATGCCCCGACCGGCTGAGAGCCGGGTGAATTTGCGATGAGGATTCGGGCGGGAGGTCGGACTGAGCAAATCCGGGGACATCGCCTGGCCACTGAGCGCCTACGGACGACGCCAAGACGCCGACCGGCTCCCGGTCGGCGCTGGCGTGAAGGCGGTTCAGTTGCTCGACTGGATCTGGTCGTGAAGCTGCTGCATCTGCGCCGGATCACATGTTCCGCTCTCGACCATCTGGTCGTGGAGCTTGCCCATCTGCTCCAGCTGGTCGGCCGTCATGTTTCCGGGGTCCATGCCCGAGCCGCTGCCCATCATGCCCGAGCCGCCGCCCATCATGCCCGAGCCGCCGCCCATCATGCCCGAGCCGCCGCCCATCATGCCCGAGCCGCCGCCCATCATGCCCGAGCCGCCGCCCATCGGGGGCGTCGGATCCTGGGCCAGCGCCAGCCCGGCGGTCCCGAGCAGGAGCGCGCCGGCCAGGGCGCCGCCGGCAAGGATCCCGATACGCTTCGATGCCATCGTTCATCTCCTTCGAGTCTGTCTGGCTAGATCCCGAGCAGGCGTCGGGCCTGCTCGTATTCCGCTTGACTGATCTCGCCCCGCGCGAAGCGGGACCTGAGGATCTGTGCCGTGTCCTCGGCAGCGGGCCGATCCCGACCGGCGATCGCCGCAACCAGGATCCACAGCACCGCCACGACCAGGATCACCGCGAGGATCATCCAGAGGTATCCACCGAGGCCCATCCCCCACCCGATACCGGTCATCATGTCCTTCATCTCCGTTGTCTCGGAGCCAGGGTCGGCTCCGACACTCCGGATGATCGAGCGGGCGGCTCAAGCGGCCATGCCCGCCTTCTTCAAGATCCGATGAAGACGCCGCGCGGCGGGCGACGTGGGCTTCACCAACTTCCCAGCCCCCGCTCACCTGGCTCTCATGACGACCCGGCACCCTCGATCGGTGCTTCGCTACACCAGATCGAGGAGAGACGACCATGACATCGACCAGCGCGACCGATCCCGTGTGCGGGATGCCGGTCAACCCCGAGGCAGCCGTTGCCGTCGAGCACGACGACCGGACCTACTACTTCTGCGAGCGCACCTGCGCCGACACGTTCCGCGACGACCCTGATCGCTGGATCCCACGGGACTTGCCGATCCTGGCCTGAGCCTCTCAGCCCGCCGTGCGCACCAGGGCCACGTTGAACGTGGCTCCGGCGCCCGGCCCTTCACTCTCCGCCCAGATCCGTCCACCCATGAGCTCGACGAGCGCCCTCGCGATCGCGAGGCCGATCCCGGAGCCGCCGAGGGCGCGCGAGCGTGACGGGTCGGCCCGGTAGAAGCGCTCGAACACTCGCTCGCGCTGCGCGGCCGTGAGCCCGGGCCCCCGGTCCACCACCGACAGGACGACCTCGTCGGGCGCGGCGCGCAGGCGGACGGTGACCGTCGTACCGTCGGCGGTGTAGCGGATCGCGTTGCTCAACAGGTTGTCGAGGACCTGGACGAGCCGATCACGGTCGGCATTGACGGTTGGGAGGCCGCTGTCTCCCTCCAGGCGGAGCCCGATCCCTCGCTCCGCCGCGGGTGCGGCATACCGCTCGATGGTCCCCGAGGCCAGGGCCGTGACAGCGACCGGCTCGATCCTCAGCACCAGCTGCCCTGCCTCTGCCCGCCACAGGTCCTGGAGGTCGTTGACGAGGCGCGACAGCCGAGCGGTCTCGCCTCGGAGGAGCTTCCACGTCGGGTCCGTCGGCTTGATGAGCCCGTCCTCGAGCCCCTCGAGGTAGCCGTCGAGCGTCGCCAGCGGGGTCCGCAGCTCGTGCGCCACGTCGCCAACCAGCTGCAGGCGACGCCGTTCGGTCGACTCGAGCGAGGCCGCCATGGTGTTGAACGATTGGGCAAGCTCCCCGATCTCGTCCTTCGACGTGACCGCGACGCGCTCGGAATACCTCCCGGACGCGATCCGGCGGCTGGCCTGGGCCAGCCTGCCGATCGGTCCTGACAGGCGAGACGACAGCGCGATGCTCACCACGATCGCGGCGGCCGCCGCGACGGCGATCGCGAGGACGAGCGAGGTCTGGACGGCCTCCTGGAAGGCCTCCCGGACGAGGGCGCTCATCATCCCGGTCATCCCGTCGATGCCGCCCATCACGTGCCCCATCGCCGACTCGAAGGCAGCCGGGGCGACGAGCCCGACCGAAACGAACAGCGTCGCGCTGCCGATGGCGACCACCACGAGGTGGGACAGCAGCAACCGTCGCCACAGGCGCCGGGCCGGTCTCATCGGCCCGCCCCCCTGGGGCGGAACCGATAGCCGGCGCCGCGGACGGTCTCGATGAACGTTGGTCGGGTGGCGTCGTCGCCGAGCTTGCGGCGAAGGTTGCCGAGGTGGACGTCGACGACGTGCTCGTCGCCGACGTAGTCCATCCCCCAGGCGCGATCGAGCAGCCGCTGGCGGCTGAAGACCACACCCGGATCCTGGGCCAGGGTGAGCAGCAGGTCGAACTCGATCACCGTGAGCCCGACCGGGCTGCCGCGGACGGTGACGATCCTGGTCGGCTGATCGATGACGAGCTCCCCGAGCTCGAGGCGGCCCGTGGCCTGTCCCCGATCCGCTCGCGGCCGCCGCAGGAGCGCCTTCACCCGGGCGACGAGCTCGCGCGGCGAGAACGGCTTGACGAGGTAGTCGTCGGCGCCGACCGAGAGACCGATGATCCGGTCGATCTCCTCGGCCCGGGCCGTGAGCATGATCACGTAGGCGTCGGAGAACGTGCGGACCCGACGGAGGACCTCGAAGCCGTCGAGGCCCGGCAGCATCACGTCGAGGATGACGACGTCCGGCCGACGGTCGCGAACCGCGTCGACGGCGGCTGGTCCGTCCCCTGCGACCGCGACGTCCATGCCCTCGGCGGCAAGGTATTCGCGGACGAGTTCGACCATCGGGACCTCGTCATCGACGACTAGGATGCGCGGCGCCGTCATGACGCTCGAACCGGGAGCTTCACCGTGGCGACGGTGCCGCCACCCTTGCGGTCTGCGAGCTCGATTGTCCCCGCGTGCGAATCGACGATCCAGCGGGCGATCGCGAGGCCGAGCCCGGTGCCGGACGGCCGCATCGCTCGCGCCCGCGAGCCTCGATAGAGGCGCTCGAACAGCCGCGCTCGGTCGGTCTCGTCGAGGCCGATGCCGGTGTCCGTGACCCGAGCGACGGCCCGGCCGTCGTGGACCTCGAGCGCCGCGGCGACCCTGCCCCCAGGGGGCGTGTACCGAGCGGCGTTGTCGAGCAGGATGCCGAACAGCTCCCGCAGCCGATCGCGATCGCCCTCGACGACGGCCGGCTCAACCGACTCGACGCTCATCCGGACGTGGGGCGCGGCCTGGCGCTCACGACGGACGGACTCCACGAGCAGCGCGTCGAGCTCGACCGGGGCAAACTCGAGCCTAGCCCCGGATTCCGCCCGGGCAAGCGAGAGCAGGTCGCCGATGAGCCGGCCCATCCGCTCGGCCTCGTCGCGCGCGTCGGCGAGGATCGCCTCGCGCTCGGCCGCCGGCAGGCCCGCGCGCTCCGCCAGGTCGAGGTTCGCCCGAATGGTCGTGAGCGGGGTTCGCAGCTGGTGCGAGGCATCACCCAGGAAGCTCTGGAGGGCGTGGTGATTCTGCTCGAGCGCCTCAAGCATCTCGTTGAAGGCGACAGCCAGCTCGCCGACTTCGTCGCCCCGTTGGCCGCCCTCCACGCGCGCCGCAAAGTCGCCCGACAACGAGATTGCGCGGGCCGTCTCCGTGACGTCGGCCACGGGCGCGAGCGCCCGTCGCGCGAGGACGAACCCGCCAAGGAGGGCCCCGCCCACGACGAGAAGGCCGCCGAGTGCGAGGGCCGTACCAACGACCTGGAGGACACCGTCGAGGGGGCGGGTGGAGTCAGCCCAGATCACGTAACCGACATGTTGCCCGGTGGGCAGGACGATGGCCTGCACGGTGAAGCGTCGGCGATCGCCCTCGGCCGACATGAACTCGTGGACGATGTGTGCGTCCGTGTCCGCGTCATCGAAGTCCGCGGGTCGAAGTGGTGGGGCCGGCGTGCCGGATGGCGCGGAGTCGGCGACCACGCCGCGACGCTCGTCGACGACGATGACGCGACCGCCGGTCGACGCAAGCTGCTCCAGGAGCCGCTCCGACGGGCGAAGCCGGCCGGCGGTGTCGACGTCCTGGGCGAACGCCCCGGCCGCGTGCTCCGCGTTGGCGACCAGACTCGCATCGAACGACCGCAGGAGCTCCGCTCGCAGGACGACGAATGTGCCTGCGCCGAAGGCGATGAGCCCGCTGGCCAGGAGCCCGGTGTAGATGAGGGCAAGCCGGGTCCGGATCGACAGGCGCGCGGCGGACGGCCTCACTCTTTCAGGACGTAGCCCGCGCCGCGAACCGTGTGGATGAGCCGGGGCTCGCCATCGCCTTCCAGCTTGCTTCGAAGGTAGCGCACGTACACCTCGAGGACGTTCGATTCACCTTCGAAATCGTAGGCCCAGACGTGCTCCATGATCACGTCGCGGGTGAGGACCTTGCGAGGGTGGCGCATGAACAGGAGCAGCAGGTTGAACTCCGTGGTCGTCAGCTCGATCGTGCGGCCGCCGCGGCGGGCTTCCCGCGCGTCGACGTCGAGCTCGAGGTCGGCGAAGCGGAGGAGCTCGCCGGACGGCGCGGTCTTGCGCCGCAACAGCGCATGGATGCGGGCCAGCAGCTCCTCGAAGCTGAACGGCTTCACGAGATAGTCGTCCGCCCCGGTCTCGAGCCCCGCGACGCGATCCTTCACCTCGTCGCGGGCGGTGAGCATGAGGATTGCGATCTCGTCACCGGACGAGCGCAGCCGCCGGGTGACCTCGAGGCCGTCGATGCCGGGCATCATGACGTCGAGGACGACGAGATCCGGCAGGTGCTCGCGCGCCTTTTCGAGACCCTCCTCGCCCGAGGCTGCCTCCACGACACGGTAGCCCTCGTAGGCCAGGCCTCGACGAACGACCGTCCGGATCTTCGGATCGTCGTCGACGACGAGGATGCGGGTGGGTTCGCTCATCGCGGTCCTGTGTCCATCGACAGCTGAGGATCGTGACCGAATCTGAGATGGACCTTAGAGCCGACTGAGAACGGCACGGAGGTCCGCCGCGGTGGCCCCGCGCCGATACATCGTTCCCCGCGTCGTGAGGACACGGCCGGCCGCTACAGGCCGGCGTGGCAGCCGACCGTCGCGACCACGAGGAGGGCCACCGGCAGCCACTCGTAGGGCAGCCGATCGGCCGCGGCGACGGGCGCACCCCTCGCTCGATCGAGGAGTTGCTCGACCCGCCGTTCGGCGGCGTACGCAAACGAGACCGCGTGGAGGCTCGGATCGCCCTTGAGGAGCGCCCGGGCCAGCGCGCGAGGGCTCGATCCCCGTCGAATGGCGTCCGCGTCGGCGAGCGTCTCGAGATCGGTCAGGCGGCCAACAAGGGCGGCGCGAACCCATTCCGAACGACCGAGGAGGCGAAGCCACGCGCCCAGCGCGGCGGCCCGAATCGGGGCGCGTGTGCGACGGTGGTGATCCTCGTGCAGCACCACCGCCCGCAGCTCGTCGTTCGAAAGGCTGGTGAGCAGCCCGGACCCGACATAGATCCGCGGCCGGATCGAACCGACGACGATGGCGTCCGTGCCGAGCACGGGCGTGATTCGCAGCGGCACGCCGAACAGCGAGGCTTCGCGGGCGTTGATCTCCAGCGCGAGCGACAACCGTCGCGAGGCGAGGAGCTTCCGCGCGACGAGCGCGGCCCACAGGGTGGCGAGTGCAAGGCCGCCCACCTCGAGCGCGAGCATCGGGTCGCCGCCGGCGATGGCCCCGATCGCGATGCACCATCCCACCGGCCCGACGGCGACGGCCAGCAGGCCGACAGCCCTCCGGCGCGTCATTCTGGCTCGTCCGCCAGCGCCGTCAGCCGCCGTCGCGTCTCGGGATCGAGGTCCGCGAGCCTGATCGCAAAGTGGCGGAGGGCCGCCGAGCCATAGCGCTCGACGACGCGGTCGACGGCCAGTCCGCTCAGTCGATCCACGAGCTCGGTCTCCGGTGCCGCGGGCCGATAGACGTACTGCCGGCCGCGTCGCTCACGCACCAGGACGCCCCTCTCGTGCAGGCGGGCCATCACGGTCATGATCGTCGTGTAGGCGTGATCCCGGCCCTGGGTACGGCGGAGGCTCGCGAGGACGTCCGCAACGCTCGCCTCGCCGCGGGCGTTCACCTCGCGCACGATCGCGGCGGCGAGCGGACCGAGAACGTCTTCGTACTGGGGGGTTCGGGTCACGCCATCCACCTTCCTGATGGTCTCAGGCTACCATCCCGTTCATCTACTACAACACAGTAGTGTATCGTCGTCGGACGGGAGGCGACGGCCACGATGACGACCGCGGGCGCTGCGATGGCGCCTGCCACGACGGGCAGACGCGACGGACGGCGGGACTCGTCCGGGCGAGCCCGTCCGCTCGCTGTGGTCGGACGCGGGCGGGAGGATCGACGGGACGCCTTGCTCACTGGCCGGCATCGTACGACGGGCCTGTAGTGGCCGCACGCGTGCGGCACGGATGGCCTATCGGGCCCGGGCCCGAGCGATCGTTCTCAGCCCCCGAAGAAGCGTGCCAGGAACCCTCTCGATGTCGCCGTCGGGACCGTGATCGCGGCGTCGAGGGCGGGTTCGTACCCGGCGCCGACCACCGCCGCCGCGAGCGCCGCGTTCGACACCAGCGCGGGCTCGCGACTGACGGTGGCGGTCTCCCGGCGAAGGTCGACGCTGACCCTGGTCACGCCGTCGAGCTTCCGGAGGGCCCTCGTGATCCGGTTGACGCAGGAGCCGCAGGTCATCCCCGCCACGGGGAACCGGATCGTCTCCGTGGTCGGCGCGCTGCCGGTCACATCGACACCAGCAGGCCGAAGCTCATCGCGATCACCGCGAGGGCCAGGCCGGCCTTGATCCAGGGCGAGTTCGCCCGGTTCCATCGGCCGAGCTGGCCGAGCACCCGGCGGTTGCTCACCGCGAGCAGGAGGACGAGGAGCGGCACGATGAAGGCGATGTTGTAGAGGGCGAGCAGTGCCAGCCCGGTCAGCCCGCCACCCGAGGCGTGCAGGACGGCCGTGATCTGGAGGTACATGGCGCCCGAGCACGGCACCGTGCAGATCCCGACGAGGACGCCGGCAAGGAGCATCCCCGACAGACCACCACGCTCCATCGCCTTCTGCATCCGGCCGTGGGTGCCCGACGGGGCGATCATCGACGGCCCGACACCGGGCAGGAAGACGTCCTTGAGCATCCACAGGGCCATGAGCAGGGCGAGGATCGAGGCACCGCGGGCGACCAGGTGGTCGCGCCCGAGCCAGCCGAGGAATGACAGCAGCCCGAGGCCGATGATGAAGTACGTGACGAGGACCGCGCCGACGTACAGCGAGCCCGCGCCGAGCAGCCGCCGCCGGGCCTCCAGGGTAGGCGTCCCATCGGCGGTCACCGCGTTGACGAGCGTGAGGGTGAACGTGGCGAACAGGACGAGCAGGGCGAAGGCACACGGGTTGAAGCCGTCGGCAACGCCGGCGGCGAGGACCGTCGGGACGGTCAGCCCGCCGAACGCCCCGGTGTCGAACGGGACCGCGAGGACATAGGCCGAGGCCGTCGCCCCCAGGCCGACGATCAGCGTCGCGAGCGCGACGGCCGGGCGGGGCCAGCCGAAGACGACCGGGGAGGTGGGAATTCCCCCGGCTGGCGCGGGCCCGGTGGCCATCAGGCGGCCTCGATGACGATCTTGCCGTGCATCGTCGGGCTGTCCTTGCCGCCGCAGCACGTGTCGCAGTAGACGTCATAGGAACCCGGCTTGTTGGGGACCTGCCAGACCACCGCCCGGCGGCCCTCGGCCGGCAGGGCCTCGTTGAGCCCGAGCTCGGGGGCGATCATGGTGTGGACGCCACCCTGGAGGTGGACCGCCGCATCGTCGGTCCACCAGTCGAGGGTCGCCGTCGTGCCGGCCTTCACCCGGATCTCGGACGGGGTAAAACCGGCCATCGAGCTCTGGACGTCGATCGCCCCGGCCGCGGCGCCCGGCCGGTCGAGGAAGTCGCCGAAGGCGAGCAGGCCGCCGACGACGAGGACCACGGCGACGATGCCGCCGAACACGACCTTGCGGGCGCCGTCGGGACCGGTCCGGGCGGCGGCACGGATCCGGTCGCGCTCGGCGCGTCGCTCGGTGAGGATCGCGGCCCGGCGCTGGGCGCGGGTCTCCGGTTGGGAGGTCATCGCAGCACGCCTCCGGTCATCATGTCGAGGCTCCTGTCAGGTGTCGCGGCGTGGCTCCAGCAGGCGGAGGGCCCGCTCGAACTCGTCGGGGGTTATCTCTCCGCGGGCGAGGCGTCCGCGTAGCAACTCGACCGCATCCGGGCGATCGGAGTGGCGCGGTTCACGGACGAGGAGCCACACGACGGCGACCAGCACGACGGCCCAGGCGCCCATCCAGAGCCATCCCTCGAGCCCGACGGTCCAGCCGGCCATCATGGCAATCTCCTCATCCGGACCGGCGGGACGGGACCGGTCGATGACGAGCGTCGCGCGGCGGGATCAGGCTGCGATAGAGGAGCGGGCAAGCGTTCCTCAAGATTCGGTCAAGGCAGAAGGCGGCCCGGGCCGCCGGCGCATCACGCTCGGCCGAGATCAGGTACGCGGCAGCTCCAGGATGAACGTCGCCCCGTGCCCGAGGCCCGGGCTCTGCGCCCAGGCCCGGCCGCCCATCGCCTCGGCGAGCGCCCGGACGATCGCGAGGCCGATCCCCGACCCGCCGGCGGCCCGGCTGCGGGCCGGGTCCACCCGGTAGAAGCGCTCGAAGACGGCCTCGAGCTGCTCCGGCGCGAGGCCGGGCCCATGGTCGGTCACCGCGACCCTCGCGCCCGTCCCTTCGGCGAACGTCACGACCTCGATCGACGAGCCGTCCGGCGCGTGGCGAAGCGCGTTCGAGAGGACGTTATCGATGATCTCGGCGACGCGGTCACGATCGCCATGGGCGACGGCGGCCGCCGCGCCGACCTCGATCCGGATGCCTCGCGCTTCAGCGAGCGGGGCGTACCGCTCGGCCACCTCGGTGGCGACGGCGCCAAGGTCGACCGGCTCGAGGTGGAGCGGGAGCTGGCGAGCCTCTGCCCGCCACAGCTCGGACAGGTCCGTGACGAGTCGCGTCAGCCGGCCTGTCTCGGCCCGCAGGAGCCGCCACGTCTCGGGGCTCGGCTCGATCACGCCGTCTTCCAGTCCCTCGAGGTAGCCGTCGAGGGTCGTGAGGGGGGTCCGCAGCTCGTGGGCGACGTCGCCGACGAGCTGGAGACGTCGACGCTCGGTCGCCTCCAGCGACCCGGCCATGTCGTTGAACGAGGCCGCCAGCTCGCGAAGCTCGCGCGGGTCGTCCACGGGGACCCGCTCCGCGTAGCTGCCGCCGGCGAGGCGGCGGGCGGCCGCGGCCAGCGTGCTGATCGGCCGCGCGATCCGGGCCGCGACGGCGAGGCTCACGATCGTCGCCGTGAGGACGGCGATGACCGTGGCAGCGAGGAGGGCCTGGCGCATCGCGTGGGTAAAGGCGGCCTGCGTGACCAAACTCATCTCTTCACCTATCGGGTCGCCGGCCAGATGACCCATCGCGTCGGCGAAATAGCCCGGACCGACGAGGAGCACGGCCACGCCGACGGTGCCGAGCGAGGCCGCGACGACGACGAGGAACGCGAACAGGAGACGGACCCGCAGGGAACGGGGCAGCATCAGGGTGGTGCCTCGCGCAGCCGGTAGCCGACCCCGCGGACGGTCTCGATGAAGCGTGGCCGGCTGGGGTCGTCGCGGAGCTTGCGCCGGAGGTTCCCGATGTGGACGTCGACGAGGTGGTCGTCGGCGACGAACTCGGCGCCCCACACCCGGTCGAGCAGGACCTGGCGCCCGACGACGACACCCGGGTCGCGGGCGAGCACCGCCATGAGATCGAATTCGAGGGCCGTCAGATCGACCGCCTCGCCGTCCACCCGCACGACCCGGCGCGCTTCATCGAGCTCGAGGCCGGGCGGCGTCGCGGCAGGCCCATCGGCCGGTCGGTGCGGCCGCCGGAGCAGCGCCCGAACCCGGGCCACTAGCTCGCGGGGCGAGAACGGCTTCACGAGGTAGTCGTCCGCGCCCACGGTCAGGCCGACGATCCGGTCGATCTCCTCGCCGCGGGCCGTCAGCATCAGGACGTAGGCGTCCGAGAAGGTCCTGATCCGGCGGCAGACCTCGATCCCGTCGAGGCTCGGGAGCATGACGTCGAGGACGACGACGTCCGGGGCCGAGGCGCGAACGGCGTCGACGGCAGCGAGGCCGTCCGTCGCCGTCGAGACCTCGAAGCCCTCGCGCTCGAGGTACCCGCGAACGAGCTCGATGATCGGCGCCTCGTCGTCGACGACGAGGATCCGCGGCCGCTGCATGAGCGGATGATGGCACGACGCCGCGGCCGCCTACGGGCTGCCCTCCGCCGGCGATCCGCGTGGCCCGGCGAGCGCACGATCGAATAGCCCGTTTGGGTCCTTGGTCGATCCTGCGCGGTGGGACTATTCTCTCCACCAATCAGCGGGGGCGGGCGCGGTCGCGGCCAGCCGGTTCACGACACGTGCGCGAGGGAGGTCCGGTTCATGTCCCTCAGCCAGCGGGTTGAGAAGGCCCTCAAGGGGGCCGAGAAGGCCGTCGAGACGGTCCCGGCGGAACGCCCGACGGAACGGCCGGGAGTTCGGACCGGCTCGAGCGCCGCTCCCGTGGGAGGCCGTGAGGCGCTCCTCACCGAGATCCGGACCCGCGTCCAGACCGAGGCCATCGATGCCTTCGAGACGCTCCTCGACGTCACCGACCCGGCCGAGCTCCGGACCCGCATCGCGGCGATCATCGACCGGATCATCGCCAAGTACGCCTTCTCGCTGACGCGCCCGGAACGGCTGGGCCTGGTCGAGGACATCGTCCACGAGGTCACCGGGTTCGGGCCCCTCGAGCCGCTCCTCCGTGACGAGACGATCACCGAGGTCATGGTCAACGGCCCCAGCAACATCTTCATCGAGCGGAAGGGCAAGATTGAGCGCGTCAACGTCGCCTTCCTCAACGACGAGCACGTCCGGCGGATCATCGACCGGATCATCGCGCCGCTCGGCCGGCGGATCGACGAGTCGAGCCCGCGGGTCGACGCCCGCTT
>Ga0209520_10000555_pt1 | contig 20819 bp, 19 predicted proteins | sample Rifsed16ft1_FD_184009 | JGI IMG/M metagenome (GOLD analysis project Ga0209520, IMG submission 184009) | Soil microbial communities from Rifle, Colorado, USA - sediment 16ft 1 (version 2) | ecosystem: Environmental > Terrestrial > Deep subsurface > Rock core/Sediment | place: Rifle, Colorado...
CTGGGGGGAGTACCCGTACAGGGTCCGGCAAAGCAGGTTCCAGTGCCGGATGATCCCGTCCCGGTCGAAGGTGAAGCAGGCGGCGGGGATATGGTCGAAGAGCCGGCGGAAACGCTCTTCCGAGAGGGAAAGCTTCCGGAACTCCCGCGCCCGCTGGAGGACCAAAGAGGCCTGAAGGGCGAACGCCGTCAATTCCTCCACCGCCCCGCGGTCGAATGCGTCCCGGGTGTTGGCGTACACGGCCAGGGCTCCCACGGGCTTCCCGGATTCCGTGAGAGGGACGGAGGCCACGGACAAAAACCCCTGCGAGCGCGCGCTCTCCCTCCAGGGGGCGAACCGCCGGGAGCGGAGAACGTCCCGGATGACGTCCGGTATGCCGTTCCGGATTGCGGACCCGACGGGACCGTTCCCGAGGGGGGTGTCGTCCCACCTCACCCGTACCTCGTCGAGGTACTTCCTTTTGTCCCCCCAGCTGGCGACGGGCTCCACCGAGCCGTCGGGGCGCGCCATTCCGATCCAGCACATCTGGTACCCCAGGGAGATCACCCCTTCGCTGATCCCTTTCAGCAGGTCCGGAACCGCCGCAGAACGAAGGAGGGAGACGGTGACGTCCTGCATCTGCTTGAGCCGGATGGTCTGTCTCCGGATGTGCATCGTCTGGGCGTGTCGCTCGGCCAACAGGTCGAGGCGCTCCCGGAGTTCCCGGGCGGACGTCATCTCCGACAGATCGGCGCCGGGGTGGACGAAGGAGAGGTTCTCCAGCGCCCTTCCCTTCCAGATGAGGAAAGGATGGGTTCGCAGGGCGTCCAGCAGGATCTCGGTGGGGAGTTCCTCCATGCCGTACAGGCAGAGGGACAGACTGTCGCTTTCGGCGAGGAAGGAGTGCATCTTTTTCTGGAGATCGAGGATGCGGACCCTCCTCCGTCCCTTCCCGAGGGCGAACGAAACGTCCAGGCAGATGCGGAGCGCGGAGTATTTTTCCACCCGGGCCTGGTGGGCGGCCTTGCGGAAAAACGAGACGAGAGCGTCCGGGTCGAACGACACCTTTCTCGCCCCTCCCTCCCCGGTCCGTGTGGGGAGGATCGCCCCCTTGGCAAGGGCGCTCCCGACGTCAATGCCGTGTTCCCGGAGGCCGGATAGGATCCCGTCACCGGTCGGAGGATCGCAGTAGAGCAGGCATTTCTCCCGGCGGCCGAGGCCGAGCCAAAGGAAGGGGACCACGGCGGCGCGGAGGTCGCCGGGATCCCGGTGAAAGAGGGCAACGTGGTGATGGACGGTGAACATCTCCAGGGATTCCCGCAGGGAGGTGGTCACGGGGGATTCCTCCCTTCTGGCGAGTGTTTCGCCCGGTCGTGCGGAGAGGGAGTTCGATATCGGGATCAGCATACCGCAAGACGGTCCGCAATGCGACGGGGGTGTTCCGGGAAGTTCAGCGGGCCGGCGAGGGGGGGAAAAGAAGCGCGAACGTGACGATCGAAAGGGCGCACAGTCCCCCGGCGGCGGCGAACCCGGCGGCGAACCCGAAACGGGAGATCACCGCGCCGAGGGTTGCCGCGGAGACCGCGAATCCCCCATAGATGCACGTGTTGTACCCGCCCATGGCGAGCCCCCGGACGCGGGTGGGGACCGCCTCGGACAAGACCGCGCCGATGGCCGTGAACGCCACCGCCATTCCCCCCCCGATGCCGAAGAAGAGGAGGTACAGGGGAACGGCGCCCCGGAACGCTCCGATGAGGGCGATGCATAGCGCGAAGAAAAGATTCCCGGCGACGATGTACCGCTCCCGCTTCCCCGTCCGGTCCGCCAGGTGCCCGACCGGGATGCGGATCGCCGCGTTGGCGGCGGCCTGGCAAGTGAAGATGAGTCCGGTGTGGGTGACGGAGATCCCCGCGTTGCGAGCATAGAGGGGAAAGAACGCGAACAGCGCGCCCCACGCGTATGTGGAGAAGAAGGTGGCTGTCCAGCAGGCGAGGACGGCCCGGTTGCCCACGATCTCCCGGAAGTCCGCGGCGAGGTCCGTGGTCGCGGGGCGGATGACCGCTGGGGGGGCGGGCATGCGCGGCCCGCCCACCAGGATCCCCGCCGCGATGACGGCCGCTGAGAAGAGAAACGCCGTCCGGAAACCCCCGTCCGCGATCGCGCCGCCCAGCCCCGGCCCGGCCGCCATCCCGAGATAGAGGGAGGACGTATACCAACCGTACGCCCTCCCCAGAAAATGGGGCGGGGATACGTCGCCGACGTACGACATCATGGACGGGGAGAAGCAGGCCAGGCCGACCCCGGCGAAGAGATAGACCGCGCCCACCTGCAGGGGGGTCCGGACCAGGAGCAAAAAAAGCGAGGTGAGCCCGGAAATCGCCATTCCGGAGAGGATGAGACGCTTGCGGCCCAGCCGGTCGGAGACCAGGCCCAGCGGTAACGAGAGCAGCGCCGCGGCGACCATGAAGCCGGCGTTGATCATCCCGACCTGCACGGTGGTCGCCCCGAGGTCGCTGGCGAACAGGGGGACAAGGGGAAGCCGCATGTAGGCACCCAGGTACAGGATGAACGAAAGGGCGCAGGCGACGAAGACGGGGGCAGGGGCGGCGAATCCGTTCAAGGGGATAACCGCTTCTTTCTCTTCGAAAAGGAGGCACGGTGTCGGGGGTGCACGACCCATGCCTTGCGTGATTGGGCCGTATTCTACCCCGACCGGCTAGTCGATGGAACAACCGTCTCTTCGGGTGTAATATGGATGACCATGCAGTCCCTCCGGGTCTTGTCGACCAGCAAGCGGATCGAAACCGTCCCTCTGTCCCGCCGGGAGGCGGCCAGGGCGCTTCGGGACGGCGCAGTTCATCACAGGCTGGTGCTCGCCGCGTTCGGGCGGTACTTTACGGGAAGGTTCGATCTGCGCTGATGGACCTGTGGCTTGTTCGACACGGGGAGGCGGTGCCCGAGCGGCAGGACCCCTCGCGCCCGCTCACCCCGGAGGGGGCCCGGGACGTCTCGGCGATAGTCGAATCCCTCGCGGGGAAGACGGGATCCTTCGATCTCGTTGCGGCGAGCGGGAAACAGCGGGCGATTCAGACCGCCGCGATATGGGCGGAAGCGGCGGGGTATCCTGCCGGGAAGATCGCGGAAACCGCCGCCCTGGCTCCGAACGCGACCCCCGAGATGTTCCTCGCATTCCTTGAGGGCTGCAAAGAGGGGGAGCGCCTGTTGTGCGTCGGCCATCTCCCGTCCATCGCCGCGGTCGCTTCGTTTTTTCTTTCCTCCGGCGAGCCCGTGAGGCTGGTCTTCGGCCCGGGGACCGTCTGCCGCATCCGGGTCGAGACCCTGCGTCGCGGGGGAGGGGAGCTGCTTTTTTTCGTCTGACGGACCCGCAAGACACGAAGGAGGAGGGGATGCCATACGTGAACGTCAGGATCACGCGGGAGGGGGCCACATCGGAGCAGAAGGCGGAGGTGATCCGCCGCATGACGCAGGTTCTCGTGGACGTCCTCAAGAAAAACCCGGAAACGACCTTGGTGATCATCGAAGAGGTCGACACCGACAACTGGGGGATCGGCGGAATCACGGTGACGGAGCGCCGAAGGAAGAAAACGTAGATACGGGTTTCCCCCAAGAATATACAGGATTTTTTTTGACCGCGGCGTTGGTTTATCCTTTGCAAGGGGACCCATCCCGATTTGCCGGACCTCACTGCCTTTAGAAATATGATAAATACAGTTGACAAAATCTTTGTTTCGTAGGGAAGATGGAGATAAATCCCGCATTCGGAGGAATATTTATGGACAAGAGAGTCTTAGTTGAGCTGACGACCGAAATTGTTTCCGCCCATGCATCTGTTAATGAAATGAGCAGGGAGGATCTACTGGACGAGATTCAGGCTGTCTTCCAGAAGTTGAATGTCCTTGTCGGGGCGGAAGGTGAGGCAACGGCCGGCGTATCTGCGGAAGTAAAGCCGGCGATACCGCTGAATGCGGCTTTCGGGGCCGCGCAGGTCTTTTGTATGGAATGCGGGAAAGGGTTTACCACGCTGAAGAAACACATTGCGGTCAGCCACAACCTGACGCCCAAGGATTACCGGAAAAGGTTCAACATTCCCACAAAGACGCCCCTTGTAGCCAAGAACTACTCCGAAGCCAAGAAGAAGATCGCTCAGAAGCTGGGGCTTGCCGAGAAGCTCGCCGCGGGGCGGAAGAAGCGCGGGAAATAGCAGGCCACGGCAAACAGAAAACCCATGCCGTTGTTTACGGAAAGGAGGACATCAATGCCCTATGCGGCCAAGGACTACGGGAAACTCATCGGGATGGAGGGGTTGAGCGAGACCCTGTTGAAAAACCATTTCACGCTGTACCAGGGATACGTCACGAATACGAATAAGGTTCTGGACGCCCTGACTGCGATGCTTTCGGAGGGGAAGACCGGCACCCCCGAGTATGCGGAACTGAAAAGGAGACTGGGGTGGGAGTTCAACGGGATGCGCCTCCATGAGTACTACTTCGAAAACCTGGGCGGCAAGGGGGCTCTCGACGCGGGAGGCAAGCTCGGGAAAGCGCTCGCCGCGGAGTTCGGCAGCGTCGAGAAGTGGGAAACCGATTTCCGGGCTGTGGGTGCGATGCGCGGGATCGGCTGGGTGGTCCTCTACCAGGACGCCACCGGCAAGAGGTTCTTCAACCAGTGGGTGAACGAGCACGACGTGGGTCATCCGGCGGGCGCCACCCCGATCCTCGTCATGGACGTCTTCGAGCACGCTTTCATGACCGATTACGGCCTGAAGAGAGCCGACTACATCGCGGCGTTCTTCAAGAACATCGACTGGAAGGCGGCCGAGGCGAGGCTCAAGTAAACGAAGGGGTTACCGGCACCCGGGGGACGTTTCGGGCTATTCGGGGACAATCCCGGAATAGCCCGTTTTTTTCCGGGAGGAGAAGGCGGGATTTGGATTACTACGCGCAAGGGAGCCTGGTGGCCGCGGTGGTGGCTCTTGCCATCGCGGGATATCTGCGCGTGTGGGCGAAGGAGGACGCGGAGGCACGGGCGTTCGCAAGCCTGTCGTTCCTGATCTTCCTGTGGTGCTTCCCCGAGTACCTCTGGAAGACCCTCGACTCCGTGTTCTGGCACCGGGCCGCCCTGGCGGCGGTCATGTTCATCCCTCCCTTCGTGCTGCGGTACAGCGGTTCGGCGGTGCGGACCCGCCCGAGGTGGTACCCGGTCGCGTTCGTTGCCGGGATATGGATCAGCGCGGCCTTCGCGACCACGATCGCGAGCAACCGCCTGTTCTTCTCCCCCTGGTGGAACGTCGCGGCGCTCCTGTACGTCTACCCCTACCTCGCGCTTTCCCTCCACATCGTCGTCCGTCACGGGTTCCGGGCGAACCCGTCCTCGATCGAGCGGAAGAAGTTCCAGTTCCTTCTCGTGGGGGGGGGGATCGCGAGCCTCGTCGCGCCGCTCAACTTCCTCCCGGGGACGGGGATCTCCTTCCCGCCGCTCGCGTCGTTCGCGATCCTCCTATTCTTCTACTTCATGGCGACGGGGATCCTGCATCTCCACTTCTTCGAATTCCCCGACATCGTGGGGAGGGCGATCATCCTGGTTATCCAGGTGTTCGCCTTCGCCGTCGTGTTCGGGATCCTGGAAGTCGTGTCCGGGCGGAAATTCTGGTTCCCCCTGGCGGGGACCTTCCTGATCTCGTTTTTCCTTCTCACCTTCTACCCCGTCCTGATGCGGAAGCTCGGGGGGATATCGTCCGACCTGCTCGTCCGGGAGTCGCGGACCATCCAGGCCGGCCTGGGCAACTTCGCGAAGAGGTTCCCCGATTCGACGTCGCAGGCCGAGATCGCCCAGATCGTGGAGGAGGGCCTCGGGCAGGTGCCGTTCGTGGCACGCGCCTCCCTCTGGATCCGCCCGGAGGGCGGGACCGACGAGGGAATCGGGTCTCTCCCGGTCCGCCCCGACGAGTACCTGCGCGCACTCGGGCGGTTCTCCGCCCGGTTCCCCATGCTGAAGTTCATGGAGCACGGCGGATCGCGCGCGGCGGACGTCGCCATCTGGGACGACTCCTGGGATGCCTCCTTCCCCATTTTCCTGCGGGGGAGCATGGCAGGGGTGGCGTTGTTCCTTTGGAAGGAAAAGACGCCGTCCTTCCGGGAACTGGAGCTGCTGATCCCCTTCCTGGAAGGGATCGGGCTGGCGGTGGAGAATATCCGCCAGAAACAGAGGATCCAGAGGAAGGAGCACTTCGCCACCGTCGGCGAGCTTGCGGCGGGGCTGGCCCACGAAGTGCGAACTCCGGCCGGTGTGATCAAGGGGGCGGCGCAGTTCCTTTCCCGCGGGGCCTCTTCCCGGGACCGGGAGTTCCTCGACATCATCGTCGAGGAGGCGGACCGCCTGAACGGCGTCGTGACGGAGTTCCTGGAGTACGCCCGGCCCGGGAACCGCATCCCCAAGAGGATCTCCCTGCGCGATCCCGTGGAGCGCGCGGTGGCGCGGCTCACGCGGGAAAGGGCGAACGGGATGAACGGGGTCCGCCCCCACATCCATGTCGGCGAGCCGGTTCCGGAGGTTACCGCCGACCCGTCCGAGATCGAGCGGGTGGTGTTCAACCTGCTGACGAACGCGGTCGAAGCGATGCCCGACGGAGGGGATCTCACCGTGCGGATTTCCTCCCACGGAGGAGAGAGCCGGATCGTCGTCGAGGATACCGGGACGGGGATCGGGGAGGCGGACCGGAAGCACCTCTTCCGCCCTTTCTTCACCACGAGGGAGCGCGGCGTGGGGATGGGGCTGGCGATCTGCCGGAGGATTGTCGAGGAAAACGGCGGGTCCGTCGCGTTCGAGACCGTGAGAGGAAAGGGGAGCCGTTTCACGGTGAAGCTGCCGGAGGGATGAGCGGATGAAGGCGACCATTCTCGTGGCGGAGGACGACCGGAACCTGCGGCGCGTGCTGCGGGCGATGCTGGTCCGGGAGGGGTACGACGTGGCGGAAGCGGCGGACGGGGAGGCCGCATCCGCGTGGCTTTCCGGGCGCCGCGCCGATGTCCTGATCACGGACATCCGGATGCCGAAGATGGACGGACTTGCCCTCTTCCGGCACGTGCGGGAGCGGCATCCCGATGTCCCGGTCATCCTGATCACGGCGTACGGGACGATCGGCGATGCGGTGGAGGCGATCCGGTCCGGGGCGTTCGACTACATCTCGAAGCCGTTCGACGAGGCGGAACTGCTGCGCGTCGTGGGAAACGCGGCCCGGACCTCGGTCGCGGCCGCGCGGGAGGGAGCGGGCGGCGGCGGGGAAGGCGGATGGTTCGGCATGGTGGGGAGCTCCCCGGCATGGAGGGAGATCCGCAAGGTGATCGAGAAGGCGGCCGCCTCCCCGCTTTCCGTGATGATCACGGGGGAGACGGGGACGGGAAAGGAGCTCGTCGCGCGGGCGATCCACCGGATCAGCGGGCGGGGGGAAGGGCCGTTCATCAAGATCACCGGCTCCGCCATCCCGCCGCCCCTGTGGGAGGCGGAAGTGTTCGGGTACGAAAAGGGGGCGTTCACCGGGGCCGTCCTCTCGAAGCCGGGGCGGTTCGAGCTGGCGGACGGGGGGACCTTCTTTCTGGACGAGATCGGGGATGTCCCCCTCGCCATGCAGGCGAAACTTCTTCGGGTCCTGCAGGACCGCGCGTTCGAGCGGGTGGGCGGGGTGAAGACGCTCACCGCGGACGTCCGCTTCCTCTGCGCCTCGAACCGCGACCTGAAGAAGGAAACCGAGCGGGGAAGATTCCGGGAAGACCTCTACTACCGGATCAACGGCATCCCCGTCCATCTTCCCCCCCTGCGGGAGCGGCGGGAGGACATCCTTTCGCTGGCGGACTATTTTCTCTCCCGCGCCTGCGCGGAGATGGGAGTCGCCGCGAGGAAACTCTCGGCGGAAACGACGGAGATCCTGGAGCGGCATTCCTGGCCGGGGAACGTCCGCGAACTGGAGAACGCCATCGGGAGGGCGGTGGCTCTCTCGGAGGGCGAGGAGATCACCCCGCCCGACCTCTGCATCGCCCTGGAGGATGCCGGGGAGGAGGTCGCGACGCCCGAGGAGGAGAAGTTCCACGAGTCGGTCCGGGACCACAAGCGGGCGATCATCCTCCGGGCGATCCGCAAGTCCGGGGGGAGCAAGACGAAGGCGGCCGAGATGCTCGGCCTCCAGCCGACCTATCTCTCGCGGCTGATCCGCGTCCTCAAGGTCGAGCCCTGACCGCGGCAACCCGCCTCGGATGGGGCCGCTGGCTCGCGGGGATTCCGCATCCGCTACGCTCGCCTGACCCGGCACCTCGCTCCAAAGGCCGCTTCGCGGAACCCCCCGCATCGCTGCGGGGCCCCGATCCCGGTGCCCTCGACCGGAGGCTCCGCGGTGCGCCGGCTCACTGGGCGAGGTCGGCCTCCAGATCCCTATTTTCTGCGCGGGAATATATCGTTTGACCATTCCACCGGCAGATGTGGTATCTTGAATTTATTAACCTGTTACGTTAATAAAAATTGACGACAGGTGGCGATGGAAATCGTGTTCCGGTCGCCGAAGCTGCAGAGGGCATGCAGTATCGAGCGCGAGTCGAAGCGACAGTGGGGCGCTCAAAACGCCAAGAAGATTCGCCGGCGACTCGCCGACTTGCAGGCGGCCGTTACGCTTGCCGAAGTGAGCACGCTGCCTCCGGTGCGATGTCACCCGTTGCAAGGCGACCGCGCCGGACAATTCGCCGTCGACGTTCAACAACCCTATCGCCTCATCTTTGAGCCTGCGAACGATCCGGTTCCACGGATGGAAGATGGCGGCATCGACCTGACCAAGATCACCCGGATCCGTATTCTGGGAGTGGAGGATTACCATGGCCGCTGAAAAAGATCTCGCGTACTCGCCCGACTACGCCGTTCCGCCCGGGGAGACCCTTCTGGAGACGATCGAGGCGCTCGGGATGACGCAGGCGGATCTTGCCGCGAGAACCGGCCGCACCCTGAAGACGATCAACGAGATCGTCAAGGGGAAGGCGCCGATCCGGCCGGACACCGCCCTGCAGCTGGAGCGCGCCCTAGGAGTCCCGGCGAGTTTCTGGAATAACCGGGAGCGGAACTACCGGGAGGTCATGGCTCGCCGGGAGGAAAGAGAACGGTTGAAGGGTCAGGGGAAGTGGCTCAGGGAGTTGCCTGTCCGGTCCATGGTCATGTTGGGATGGGTTAGTGAATACCGGGACAGGGTCCGGCAGCTTCAGGAATTGCTGAATTTCTTCGGCGTCGCATCGCCCGATCAGTGGCATGGGCTATGGAGCGGGGGAGAGATCGCCTTTCGAAAGTCCGCCGCTTTCCGGAGCAATCCTGGCGCAGTGGCGGCATGGCTGCGCAAGGGCGAGGTGGACGCAAATCGCCTCCGTTATGCCCCCTATGACGAGAGCAAGTTCCGGGCGGCATTGAGCAGCATCCGTGCACTCACGGTAGAATCGCCGGAGGTTTTTCAGCCGGAGCTGGTCCGCCTGTGCGCGGAGGCGGGAGTTGCGGTGATCTTCACTCCCGAGCTCTCCGGTACGCGGGTCAACGGCGCCACTCGCTGGTTGTCGCCCGACAAAGCACTGATCCAGCTGAGTCTCCGGTATAAGACCAACGACCATCTCTGGTTCACGTTTTTCCATGAAGCGGGCCACATTCTTCTGCACGGGAAGCGGGAGGTTTTTCTGGAGGGGGAGAAGAGCGAGGACGGGAAGGAAAAAGAGGCGGATCGTTTCGCTTCGAACGTTCTGATTCCGGCGGGCGAGTATCGGAAATTCGTCGAACGCGGCTTACGAAATCAGGGCGAAATCCGCCGTTTTGCGGAACGGTTGGGGATTGCCCCCGGGATCGTCGTCGGGCGCCTTCAGCATGACGAGATCATCCCGCAAAGCTATTTCAACGATCTGAAAATCCGGCTTGCGTGGGAAAGGCAAAGCGCATAAGAAGGGGAGACGGCGAATTCCATCCCCCGGAAGCGGAGGGAAGAACGATATGCCAAGGGGCAAACGGCAAGGGAGTACCCCCAAGACCGGCCGGCGCGCCGAGACCTACCGCCATTCCGAGGCGACCAATCCTCTCCGGCCCGACGCGGGCACGCAATCGCAGTTTCGAAAGAAGAAGCCCCCCAAGACGTACCGCTACGATTCTTCCCTGTCCCCCGCCCTCGACTGGGACGGACAGAATCTGATGCGCGAACACGGCGAGGCGCTGATCCGGAAGATTCGCGAGGCCGCCACGATCGAGGAGGCAAGGGCCGCCGCCGCGGAACTCGAGGCCTTGAGCAAACCGTTCCTCAACTGGGCGGGGAAGGCCGAGCGTCTCTCCTTCGACGTGCCCACCTTGCCGCTCTTCGTCCACGAGCGCCTGTCCACCAAGGCGATCATCGAGACGCTTAAACGCCATAAGAGCGACAAGCAGCTCGACATGTTCAACCTCTTCGGCGATCCGCGGCACTCCATCGTCGACCAGGTCCTTCGCGCCTACGAGTACCGGGACAAATGGGTAAACCGGATGATCCTCGGCGACTCGCTCGTCGTGATGAACTCCCTCCTTCATTACGAGGGGCTGGGCGGACAGGTCCAGATGATCTACATGGACCCGCCCTAGAGGGTGAAGTTCGGAAGCAACTTTCAGCCCTTCGTCCGCAAGCGCGACGTGAAGCACAACGACGACGACGATATGACCCGCGAGCCGGAGATGGTCAAGGCGTACCGGGACATGTGGGAACTGGGTCTCCACTCCTACCTGACCTACATGCGGGACCGGTTGCTCCTCTGCCGCGATCTCCTCGGCCCGAGCGGAAGCATTTTCGTCCAGATCGGCGACGAGAATCTGCACCACGTCCGGGAAGTGATGGACGAGGTGTTCGGGCCAGAGAACTTCGTATCAATAATCGCGTTCTACAAGACAACGGGCCAGGCAAGCACAATTCTCCCCCAGACAAAGGATTACCTTGTGTGGTACGGAAGGGAAAGAGATCGGCTGAGATTTAGGCAACTCTACATGGAGAAGAAGTTGGATGATGCCTTGGATTCCGCATACGACTGGCTGGAGGACCCAAAAGGTAGTCTACGCCCGATAACGAAATCAGACCGTGTAAACATAAATACCCTCCTTGACGAAGTCCATAAACTATGTGCCTTGAGCGGAATAACTTCATCCGGTGAATTACAGGGGGATGTCATCGACTTCGAGTTCGCAGGGAAAAAATGGAGACCACCAAAGGGATCCCATTGGAAGACAACCATTCCCGGAATGAAGGTGTTGAAGGAAAAAAATCGACTTGCTGTGAAAGGCAACTCTCTCAGATACGTTCGCTACTTCAATGATTTCCCAGTATATAACCTTGATGACGTGTGGACAGATGTTGCCTTCGGCGGCTTCGTGAGTGACGAAAAGCTCTACGTGGTCCAGACCCCGGAACGCGTAATCCGGAGATGCATTCTCATGACCACCGATCCCGGTGATCTCATCCTCGATCCAACTTGTGGAAGCGGGACAACGGCATACGTCGCCGAGCAATGGGGCCGTCGCTGGATAACGATCGACACAAGCCGTGTCCCGCTGGCCCTCGCCCGGCAGCGGCTCCTGACGGCCACATTCCCGTACTACCAGCTCAAGGACGAAAAGCGGGGGCCAGGGAGCGGGTTCGTATATTTCCGGAAGCAGAACAGGAAGGGCGAGGAGGTCGGCGGCATCGTTCCGCACATCACGCTCAAGAGCATCGCGAACAACCAGCCGCCTGACGAGGAAATCCTCGTCGACCGGCCGGAGGTGGAACCGAAGATCACCCGCGTCTCCGGCCCCTTCTGTTTCGAGGCGACCATCCCGACGCCTGTGGACTGGGAGGGGGACGGCGTGGAGGATTCGGGCGCCGGGGCAGGGGAATCCCACGGATCGTACGTGGACCGGATGATCGAGGTCCTCCGGAAATCCCCCGTCCTGCACATCGGGGGCGGAAAGACCGTCACCTTCAAGAACGTCCGGTTGCCGGCGAAGACGCTGTCGCTTTCGGCGGAAGCGGCCGTGGTCAACGGGGCGGACTGATCCGTGGCCATGGTCTTCGGACCCGAGAACGGGGCGGTCAGCGAGAAACTGGTCTACGAGGCGGCCCGGGAGGCGCATGCGAAGAATTACGGCCACCTCTACGTCATCGGCTTCGCCATCCAGCCCAACGCCCGCCAACTCGTCGAGGAGTGCGAGGCGGCCATCGGCGTGCCCGCGACTTATGTGCAGGCCACCCCGGACCTCATGATGGGGGACCTGCTCAAGAACATGCGTTCGAGCCAGATCTTCAGCGTCTGCGGACTGCCGGAGGTAAAGATCCACAAGGTCAAGCCCGAGCGCAAGGGCGATCCCGAAATGTACCATGTGGAACTCCTGGGCCTCGACGTCTTCGATCCGGCGACGATGAAGACGGAACACCGGGAAGGCGATGATTTGCCCGCCTGGTTCCTCGATGCCGACTACAACGGCCTCTGCTTCAACGTCAGCCAGGCGTTCTTCCCCCGGACCGGCGCTTGGGAGAGCCTGAAAAAAGCCCTCAAGGGAACGTACGAGGAGTCCGTGTGGGACCATCTCGCGGGGACGAAGAGTGCGCCCTTCGAGGCGGGGGAGAACGGACAGGTGGCCGTCAAGGTCATCGACGACCGAGGGAACGAGCTCGTCGTCGTGAAGAGCCTACGCGAGGCGAAGCGATGAGCGGCTTCGAAGTCCCTCAACCGATTCTCAATTCCCCCTTCGGGGAACCCAAAGAACACTGGTTCATCGAGGAGGGACGCGATGCGGAGCGGCGCCTGGGACGACGGGACGCGGGATATTTCTACCGAGACCCCCGGGTGCCGGTGGCCGAGGGAGCCGACGACGTTCGCGGCCAATGGGTCCCGCTGGCCCTCGTGAACCTGATCCGGCAACGGATCAAGGAGTGGCGCGGGCAGGGTTATCCGGGGGTCACTCGAACTACCCTCGAACTGCTCCACTACTGGCGCCGGGAGGGTCGCGAACACCGGCTCTTCTTCGCCCAGGTAGAGGCGGCCGAGACGATCATCTTCCTCACCGAGGCCCGCGCCGACTTTCGCCAGGGGATCGACATCCCATCGGACGAACCGAGCGATGACCGGAAGGCCGAAGGGCACGCGGCGTTCCGCCGGTCCGCCTGCAAGATGGCCACCGCGACGGGAAAGACCACGGTCATGGGGATGCTCGCCGCCTGGAGCATCCTCAACAAGGTGAACGGCCGCGGGGACGCCCGGTTCTCGGATGTCGTACTCGTGGTCTGTCCGAACGTGACGATCCGCAACCGGCTGCAGGAACTGGATCCTGCCGGCGGGGAGGCGAGTCTTTACCGGAAGCGGGACCTGGTTCCCCCGCACCTAATGGCCGACCTCAACAAGGGGCGGGTGCTGGTCACCAACTGGCACGTCTTCGAACCCCAGGGGATCCAGACCGGCGGCGTGAGCGCGAAGGTGATGAAGGCCGGGATTGCCGTCCGTGTCCAGGAGACGATCACCATCGGAATGAAGACCACGACGGCCCGCGGGAAGCGGTACCTCACCCCCGCGGAACTGGACCGGCAGGTCGCGGCCGGTCTCATCGAGGTGAAGGCCGAGGACCAGGACAAGCAGGGGAACCTGCGAAAGGTGGTCGTCGAGTCGGTCAAGTATGTCGAGAGCGACACATCCCTCGTCAACCGCGTGCTCGGCCGCGAGGTCGGTGGGAAGCGGAATATCCTCGTGTTCAACGACGAGGCCCACCATGCCTACCGCATCCGCAAACCCGAGCCGGAGGAGATGGAGGGGGAACTTTTCGGGGAAGAGGAGGAGGTCGAGGAATTCTTCCGGGAGGCCACCGTCTGGGTGGACGGTCTCGACCGGATCCACAGGCTGCGCGGGATCAACTTCTGCCTCGACCTCTCCGCGACGCCCTATTTCCTCAGCAGGGTAGGCCAGGATACGAACCGGGTCTTCCCCTGGGTGGTGAGCGACTTCGGCCTGACCGACGCGATCGAGTCGGGGCTGGTCAAGATCCCCCAGCTCGCCGTGCGCGACACGACGGGCGCCCAGATCCCGGGCTATTTCAACATCTGGCGCTGGATCCTGCCCAAGCTGACGCCGGCCGAACGGGGCGGAAAAAAGGCGAACCCCAAGCCGGAGGCCGTCCTCAAGTATGCCTGCACCCCCATGGCCATGCTGGCCGGTCTTTGGGAGGACCTGCGGAAGGCGTGGGAAGAGGTCAAGGACGATCCCCGGCCGCCCGTGTTCATCATCGTCTGCAAGAACACGAAGATCGCCAAGGTCGTCCACGAATGGCTGACCGGTGAGAACACGCCCGCGGGCATCCCCCCGGCCCGGATCAAGGGGTTCCTCAACGGTGACGACGTCCAGCGGACCATCCGCGTGGACACAAAAGTGGTCCACGAGACGGACTCGGACCAGGCCAAAAGCGACGAGATGACCTGGATGCGCCGGATCCTCGACACCGTAGGGAAACTCGATTGGCCACAGGATCGTCAGGGGCGCCCTCTGTACCCCGATGGGTTCGAGGACTTGGCCAAGAAACTCGATCGCCCCCTGCACCCGCCCGGGCGAGACATCCGGTGCATCGTGAGCGTCGGGATGCTTACGGAAGGATGGGACTGCAACACGGTTACGTACATCGTCGGCCTGCGCCCTTTCATGTCCCAGCTTCTCTGCGAACAGGTCGTAGGCCGAGGGCTGCGGCGGTCGAGCTACGAGGTCGGTCCGGACGGGTTGCTCACGGAGGAGGTCGCAAAGGTCTTCGGCGTCCCATTCGAGGTGATCCCCTTCAAGGAGAGCCCGCAAGGTCCTGCCCCGTCGCCCCCGAAACGGCACCACGTCTTCGCCCTGCCGACTCGGGAGGCATACGAGATCAAGTTCCCCAGGGTGGAAGGATACCAGCAGGCGATCCGGAACCGCGTCTCCATCGACTGGAACGCGGTGGCCACGTTGCAGCTCGATCCCATGAAGATCCCGCCCGAGGTGGAGATGAAGGCCACTCTTCCGAACAACCGGGGGCGGTATTCGCTGCGCGGGCCCGGAAAGATCGAGAGCGTGGATCTCAACCCGTATCGTTCCCAATTCCGTATTCAGGAACTGGTCTTCGAACTGGCCGGCGCGCTGACGCGCGACTACGTCTCGCAGCCGAGCTGCCAGGCACCGGTGCACGTCCTTTTCCCACAGATCGCCAGGATCGTGGAGAGATACCTGAGGGAGAAAGTCGTCCCTATTCCGCCGGCCGACATCCGGGACATTTTCCTATCGCCCTACTACGGGTGGGTCATCGAACGGCTCGTGGCAGCCGTCGTGCCGGATGTCTCTCAGGGTGAGGCGCCTGAGGTGCCGCGCTATGAGACTAGCCGGGGGCCGGGCTCGACCGCGGATGTGGATTTCTGGACCAGCCGGGATGTCCGGGAGGTGATGAAGAGCCACGTGAACTTCGTCGTGGCGGACACGAAGCGGTGGGAGCAGTCGGCGGCCTACGCCCTCGATACTCATCCCAAGGTCGACGCCTTCGTGAAGAACGCAGGGCTCGGATTCTCAATCCCGTATCTGCACAACGGCCAGCCGCACGACTACGAGCCGGACTTCATCGTCCGACTGAAGGGGGAAGTCCCCCTCCACCTCATCCTGGAAACGAAGGGGTTCGATCCCCTGGAGGAGGTCAAGGCCCAGGCTGCGAAACGGTGGGTGGACGCCGTGAACGCGGACGGGAATTACGATGTTTGGATTTACGAAGTCGCAAAAAACCAATCGGAAACAAGGAAATGCATAGAAAAAGCAACGACGAGGCAAGAGCGGTGTTCTCCCCCGTAATGAGAGGAGAGAGATATGAGAGGGATATGTTGACAAGCAGCCGTCGGTTGGGTAACTTGAGCTTAGAGCATATCCCCCCTGTCTCCTCGGGGACAGGGCGCGAGGCCGTGCCTTTGGGTGCGGCCTCTGCATTTGTATCCTCTGCATGATGATTACAAACATCTACGTCGACGGCTTCAATCTTTATTACGGGGCCGTCAAGGGAACCCCCTACAAGTGGCTCAATATTGACCGCCTCTGCCGCTTGTTGCTTCCGAACCATTCGATAAACCGGATCAAATACTTCACGGCCAGGGTCAGCGCACGCCCCAACGATCCGGGACAGCCCATGAGACAGGAAATCTACCTCAGGGCGTTGCGAACACTTCCCAACGTGGAGATCATATTCGGTCATTTTCTTACGAACGTTGTAAGCATGCCGTTGGCAGGATGCCCGTCAAGCAAACAAAAATACGCGTCCGTTGTAAAGACGGAAGAAAAAGGATCGGATGTGAATCTGGCGACGCATTTGCTCTACGACGGTTTCAAGGGGAATTTTCAGGAGGCAGTTCTGATCACAAACGATTCTGATTTATTGGAACCGATAAAAATCATAACGGATGAGTTGAAATATCGTGTCGGGATACTCAACCCGCATCCTAAACCAAGTCGTGCGCTGGTCAGGTATGCTTCTTTCATAAAGAAAATCCGCAAGGGTGCCCTTTCCATAAGCCAATTCCCCACGCAATTGCAGGACGGGAAAGGGGTATTCCACAAACCACCGACATGGTGATTGTTGTCCAACCGGGTTATTGTTCTGGATTCTCTGCTTTGGCGAGGTCCGTCTCCTTGGCCCCGGTGAGGACGGCAAGTTCTCCAGGGGTCGTTTGGAACATGTTGTTCGTCTCGCCCGCCGCGGGGTAGATCGTCCCGTAGCGGCGGAGCGAGGAGTCGAGGTAGACCGGCACCCCTTCGGGGAGCGCCACCGGCGAGACGGCGCCGACGGCGAACCCCGTGTGGGCGACCACGTCGTCGGGGCCCGCCAGCCGCACCTTTTTTCCCCCCCGAAGAGCCTTAACCTTCTTGAAATCGATCCGCCGGTCCCCCGAGATCACCACGACCACGGGCGCCCCGTCGACGAGGAGCAGGATCGTGTTGGCGATCTGACCCAGCTCCACCTCGAGTTCCCGCGCGGCGAGCTCCGCGTTGTGGGTCGACTCCTCGAAGGTGCGGATCTCTCCGCGGACGCCGTACGCCTCTAGGCAGGCCCGGACCTCCCGCTCCCCACGTTCCGCCATGTCTCCGCTCCTCCTTCCGGTTCGGTCAGGCATCGATTATAGCGTACCGTCTTGAAAATGCGTCGAGGCTGGCGGGGGACACTCCTCCAACCATACTACCGACAACCTCGAGGAGTGTCCCCCGCCGCTCCTGCGTCCGCTTCACCCGGCACCGGGGACCCCAGGCGATGTGGGGGGTTCCCCGAAGCGGCCTGTGGAGCGAGGAAGAAATCTCGTCGAGCGGAACCGGCAGCGAGCGGGCGAAGGTCGCGAAGCGTAGCTTCAGGGGAAGCCCCCCGCGAGCCAGGGGGCCTGGTCCAAGAAAGGCCGGCCTCCGGGGTCCGCTCCCTCGCAAAGAGTGTCCCCTCTACATGGGGGGATGGAGAACAGGTAGAATAGGGTACTCCATCTCTCCCAGGGGGGTTTGGCGATGGTTTCCCTGTCCGAGTTGGCGGAGATCGCAAGAAGCTGTGGGGCCCCGTTGTGCGGGGCGGCGAGGGCGGGGGGCCTCTCCGCCGACAGGGAGGACATCGAAAGAATCCTTCCCGGCGCTCTTTCCGTCGTGGTGCTGGCGGCGCCTCACTCCCGCAGCGCTCTCGAGTCGCGGGACGTGCAGGCGGCGCAGTACGACACGATCCACGTGTACGGGGAGGCCGCACGGGCATCGCACGCCTTGGCACGGTGGCTCGAGAGAAAGGGGCACCGGGCGGTGGCGGTGCCGGCCTTCATCCCGATCGACATGTCGCCGCCCAAGCACGGGATGAAGGGGGCGGTCGACTGGAGGAGCCATGGCGGGCATCGGAGGGTACGGCGAAAGCGGCCTGCTCGTGACGCAGAGGTTCGGACCCGCAGTGCGGCTCGGCGGGGTGCTCACGGACGCGGTGATCGCTCCCGGCGATCCCCTTCCCGGGACGCCTTGCACCCGCTGCAACCGGTGCGTGGAGGCGTGTCCGACGGGCGCGCTGTCCGGCGGGGGGATGGTCGACAAGAAGAAATGCGGCGAAATGATCTTTTCCGGCGGGTACCGGGCCTGGCGGAAATTCCTCCTCGACCTGATCGAGGCCCCGCCGGAGAAACGGAGGGAGATGACCGCCAGCCAGATCTCCCTCGAGCTCTGGCAGAACTTCATGACGGGGAACTACTACTACTGCTTCGCCTGCCAGGCGGCCTGCCCGGTGGGGAGGGTTTCGCGTGCCTGAGCGAAGGGAGATTCCCGGGACCGTCCTCGACTCCCTGGCGAGCGGGGTCATCGCGATCGACCGGGCGGGGGACATCGTCGTCTTCAATTCCGCCGCCTCACGCCTCCTCGGGTATCCGAAGGAGGAGGCGCTGGGGAAGAACCTCCTGGCGATCGTCCCGAACGCCGGGCTGGTCAACGTGCTGCGCACGGGGAAGCCCGAGGTAGGGCGGCCCCAGACGATCGGCACCCGCACCGTATTGACCAACCGCTCCCCCATCTTCCGGGACGGCGAACTGATCGGCGCCGCCTCGATCTTCCAGGACATCACGGAGATGGAAAAGGTCTCCCGGGAGCTCGACTCGACGAAGACCATCGTCCGGACGCTGGAGGAGGTGCTGGCGGGAGCGGGCGAGTGGATGGTGGTGGTGGACGCCGCGGGGGTGATCACCATGATCAGCGAGGCGTACGCCGGGTTCAACGGGGTGACCGTCCCGGACGCCATCGGCAGGCACGTGACCGAGGTCATCGAGAACACCCGGATGCACATCGTCGCCCGCACGGGCGTCGCGGAGATGGGGGAGACCCAGAAGATCAAAAGGAGGGACGTGATCGTCAACCGGATCCCGCTCAAGGAGGGGGACCGGATCGTCGGGGCGTACGGCCGGGTGGTATTCAAGGACGTGGAGCAGCTCCGGGAACTGGCGGGGAAGCTCCACCTGCTCGAGTCGAAGGTCCGATACTACGAGCAGGAGCTCACCCACCTGCGGGGCGCCAAATACACCTTTGCGAACATCGTCGGCAAAGGGGCCGCGATCACGGCGGCCAAGGAGGAGGCGCTGCGCGCCTCGCGGAAGGACTCGACCGTCCTCCTCCGGGGCGAGACCGGGACGGGGAAGGAGCTTTTCGCGCACGCGATCCACGCATCGGGCCCCCGCAACAGCGGCCCGTTCATCAAGCTCAACTGCGCGGCCGTTCCCGCGGAGCTCCTCGAGTCGGAGCTGTTCGGCTACGAGGAGGGGGCCTTCACCGGCGCGAAGAAGGGGGGGAAGCCCGGGAAGTTCGAAATGGCGAACGGGGGGACCCTTTTTCTCGACGAGATCGGGGACATGCCGTCCGCGATGCAGGCGAAGCTGTTGCGGGCCCTGCAGGAGAAGGAGGTGGAGCGGGTCGGTGGGACCGCCACGCGGCTGGTCGACATCCGGGTCGTCGCGGCGACCAGCCGAAACATCGAGGAACTCGTCGGGGAGGGGAAGTTCCGCGCGGACCTGTACTACCGGATCAACGTGATCCCGATCCGGATCCCCCCCCTGCGCGACCGGAGGGAGGACATCGGGGAGATCGCGGACCGGATCCTGGCGAAGCTTTCCTCGGAGGGTGGGGAGCCGAAGCGGGGTCTTTCCCCGGAGCTCAAAAAGATCCTCCATTCGTATGCCTGGCCGGGCAACGTGCGGGAACTGCACAACGTCCTCGAGCACGCCGTGGCGATGTCCCGCGACTCCCTTCTTCTCCCGGAGCACCTGCCCGCGTCCCTTCTCCGTGCCGTCGCCGCAGGCGAGAAGGAGGGGATCCCGGGGTCGCTGGCCTCGGTGAAGGCGGAAGCCGAGCGCGGCGCGATCGTGGCGGCGCTCAAAGCAGCGAACGGGAACAAGTCCCGCGCCGCCTCCCTTCTGTGCATCCACCGCGTCAAATTGTACGAGAAGATGAAGCGGCACGGCATCCTCTCCTCGCCGGGGTGAAGGCCCCCATCCGAATCGGTTTCCATTTTCTTCGTGTACCTAATTCGGTATATGCACCTTTTTTGGTACATTTGCTTCAACGCTTTCTTTCACAACGGGATTTGTTGCAGGGGCCCCACGGGACAGCCATGAGCGTACCTTTTGGGTTACAATATGGCTTTGGATCCCTCTCCCGGCGGTAATGGAAAAAGATAAGCCCGTTCTTTATTTTCTGTTGTTTTCAGCCCCTCGGGCCAACGGGCCTTGCGGGGGCATCGCCTTTGCACAACGGACAGTCACGCCAAGGAAAATGCCGGGGACACTGATGTACGAGGTGGGCCAGTCTGCGGAAATGACCAAGGTCATCACCGAGGAGGACGTCTTCCTGTTCGCGGGTATCACCGGCGACCGGAACCCGGTCCACATCTCGAAGGAGTTCGCGGCGAAGACACGGTTCGGGGAACGGATCGCCCAAGGGATCCTGACGGCGGGGCTCATCTCCGCGGTGCTCGGGATGAAGCTCCCGGGGCCCGGGTCCCTGTACGTGTCCCAGACCCTCTCTTTCCTCGGTCCTGTAAAGATCGGGGACGAGATCACGGCCCGTGCGGAGGTCATGGAGGTGATCTCCGAAAAGCGGCTAAAACTCAAGACGCAGTGCATCAACCAGCGGAAGGAAGTGGTGCTCGAAGGCGAGGCGATTATCGTTCCCCCTCGACCGGTGCGGGGAAAACAAGGGAACCCTTGACGAAAAAAGGAGGGGAAGAGATGAGAAAGACGGTGCTGGTGCTTGGGATGGTTCTTCTGTTCGCGACGACGGGGCTTGCCGCGG
>Ga0209520_10000576_pt1 | contig 20420 bp, 14 predicted proteins | sample Rifsed16ft1_FD_184009 | JGI IMG/M metagenome (GOLD analysis project Ga0209520, IMG submission 184009) | Soil microbial communities from Rifle, Colorado, USA - sediment 16ft 1 (version 2) | ecosystem: Environmental > Terrestrial > Deep subsurface > Rock core/Sediment | place: Rifle, Colorado...
ATTGAGCGCCTGTTGATTGGTCAGGCTCATATAGTATTATCCATCCCGGTTCGCCGTTGGGTTTTGGTCTCCTGCTTGAATTAAGGTCTTTATCCATCGCAACATAGGCTTCTTGGGCAATATGGTAGAAGACCCTGATATTAGTATGAACGAAGCTGTGGAGGTTATTTCCCATCAATACTCTTTATGATCCTTTGGGACCGGGTAGATTGGAAGGCTTACGCCTTCCTCGCCCCCTAAGAACCGTACAAGATAGTTTCCCATCATACGGCTCAAGCCTCTGTAAGGTCTTATTTTACTAAGCCCCGGCAGTTAATTGTTAGTTTATTGGACGTACGTTGCTGTAAGTTTTCCTCATTATAAAATAGTCAAAATATTTGGGATTAAATGGGTTGGCTTCCCTTTTCATCTTTATATATCTGACAAGTTTAATGTATGAGGGTTTAATCAATTCAAGAAGTTTCTTTTTACCACTTCTATCTTTAATAGTACAGCAAAAGCCCCATTTCCGCTCTGGATGGTTAAAATATTTCTTTTCTATCCACCCGCAGCTTTTATTGGAATGTCTTCTCTTTATCCAACGCCATAGTGAGTCGGAGATGACTTTGGAGGCAAGTGAAAATGTTCTGGCTGATTGTACATATCTATGATAGTATGCCCAACCTTTTATTATAGGGTTAAGCTGGTTTATCATGTCGCATGTTTTCTGTCCATAGCATTTTTTGATTACACTACGCACCTTATCAAGAAAACTTTTTGAGTTTTCTTTTGAGGGGGTTGTAATCAACTTGTTGCGGAATTTTTGCAGGTGTTGACCCAAAAAGTCAAACCCCTGTTCTATTCTGACAATTCTGGTCTTCTCCTCTGACAACTTCAAGCCCCTTGTTTTGAGAAAGCTATTTATGGCTGGGACAATATTATTCTCCAGAAGTTCTCTGCTATCGGCAGTAACGATAAAATCATCAGCATATCTGATGAAATTAACTTTCCTTCTGCTGGGGCATGACTTCTTAACGACTTCTTCAAGTCCGTCAAGTGTCATGTTTGCCAGTGTGGGAGATAATATTCCACCTTGAGGAGTTCCCGATTTTGTAGGGAATAGTTTCATGTCTTGAAAATAACCACTTCTGAGCCATTGCTGTAACATCCTTTTATCAATAAGAATGTTATCCAATAACCAGTTATGGTCGATTTCGTCAAAACAGGCTTTAATGTCCGCATCAAGTATCCACTTTGGCGAGTACGACTTTGCGAGTGAGCAGAAACATTGTGCTATCGCATCTCTACAGGCTCGATAGTATCGAAATCCATAAGAGTTTATGTCAGCCGTTGTTTCTGCTATCGGCTCTAAGGTCAACAGGTATAGCGCCTGCATTGCCCTGTCTTTGATTGTCGGTATCCCAAGTGGTCTTTTCTTGCCGTTCTTTTTTAGGAATTAACACTCTTCTTAATGGAAGGGCTTTATACCCTTTCCGGATTAGCGTTAATGCCCCTTTCATCTTCTGTGCAGGAGTATTCCAGATTTTTCCATCTACTCCCGGGGTCTTTGCTCCTTTATTTTCGGTAACCCTTCTCACTGCTAACAATTTTGCAGAAAAGGAATGGCTTAGAATCCATTGAAGCGCCTTAATCGTATTCGCGCTTTTTCCTTCCCGCACTGCCTTTGCAATACGCATTTGAAGTCTTTTAACTTCGGCTTTTACTTTCTGCCAGTTGATGGCTTTCCAGTGTTGGCCTGAGATCGAAGTAGCACCAGTAAGTTTTACAACCTCTGTCATTTGCTTTCTCCGTAAAAAAAGTTCTCCAACCCCCGAATGAATCTATCGGGGGCAGACACCTCCTGGAAGTCTGCACTCTTTTGAGTCGGATTATGCTTCAACCCATATCCATCTCATTACAAAATGGCATTCGCTTTCTCCAGATTCTTTTACCTGCATCCCCTTCCGTGTGCCTTGCGGTTTCACATAGCCTTTGCAGGCGAAGATACAGGCTTACCACGTTCCACTTTAGTTACAATATGGATAACTTAGATTCATCCCGTACGCCGATGGAGCTTAAATTCACGTATGGTGACGTTAGAGCACCATAACCTGTCCACTTACCGTTTGGTTTAAGCCTGTCAGTCTGTTTGGCTTGTTTCTCGTGACGACGCTGCAGATGTTTATTTACCTTAATCTTATTATCCAATCTTAGCCCTCACCCGAATCAGACTATCGGGAGGGTGTCTATCTCACGATTTCCACCCCGACTGTTTTAAAGTCTTCGGTACATTGTCGAAAGGGCTTCACACCTGTATGGATACACCATACACGCATGCCTTCCTAAAATACCAGTGGTGAAACACTGGGTTTAGTCAGCAATAATCCCACTGCTAAACAGTAACTAAAGCGACCTCGTGTCGCCAATAACGATAAAGCTCACTTGCCGCAATGAAGCGTAGCTGAAATGAGGTCAAGTGCAGCGCCTTGTTATGCACTGGCTCCCGCAGACTTCCTATTCATTTCTATCATGCGGTGGGAAATAAATAAGGGATTTGTCCGTCGCAAATGAGGTTCTCTAGTGGGCCATTCATTCACCTGTTCGTAAATTCCAAAGAGAAAATACCTATGTGATTCAAGAAACTCCTTTAGGGCTTCAAAAGGCACATGCCGGTTATTGCTGGGATTCATTCCGGCCTCCACTTCTACAAGGTCTATTCTTTGTTCAGTTAGCATGTTCACCGCGCCTTTCAAAACTTCGAGGTCTCCTCCCTCCGTGTCTATTTTGAGGTAATTGATCTGATCGATTCTCTTGGTGTGACAGAATTCATCGAGCGTGACTATATCTACGGATTCAGTCGTCACGTCATTGTTCATTAGTGACTCCTTCGACTGGCCTAACAGGAAGAACATATCAGATCTGCCTTGCATAACCATTTTTCCCTTGCTCTTTGACGAACCAAGAGCCAACTGGTAACAATCAACACGCTCATTACCTTTTAGATTGTCTTGAAGCTGATGAAATGTATCGTCCACCGGTTCAAAGCAATAAATGTGAGAACTTGGGAACCGGGCTAAATAGATCTTCGAAGACTGTCCCGCGTTGGCGCCTACGTCAAAAATAATGTCAGCGCGATACATCGGCAAGGAGTCGGCAATGTCTTGAATAAAATCAATACCGCGAGGCAGCACACGGCATATATGGGTACCAGTTAAGCGTTTCACTAGCTTCTTTACCTTATTTTTTAGACTCATAACGCTCTCCGTTTATTGCGCATAACCATTGATTATCACAATCAATTGCCCTGATAACTTGAGAAAAGCACTATTATCAGGTAGAATTATCGTGTAGTGTTTTAAAAATTACCTTATAATTTTATTTCTTACACTTTATAGCATAGGAGAAAAAGATGTCAATCAAAAAAGGGAAAAGGTTGCTCGATGAAGTGAAAGATATAATGAGCGTGAAATTCTGGGGACACCATACTTGTGCAGCCAGCAACAGGGTTAATCTAGTGGATGAAAGTTCCACCCTGACAGTTGTCCGTATGGTCAGGTAGTTATATCCGACTTGAAGGTTATATACTAAATACTATACTTCTTCTGTGCTTTCTGTAAAAGTATGTTTATCTCATTCTTTCTCTGCTCAAATCCTTTTTTCCCAAGCATCGCAAAGGCATTTATCTTCCCCGCCTCAACACCGGGCTGATCAAATGCATTTACATTGTAGAACTTCCCCGCGTATGCCGTTTGTAATTCGAACAGATAGAATAACTGTCCCAGGGTAAATGCAGAAAGTTCATCTATCGTAAGCGTGCAATTGGGGCGATTTTGTTCCGTTAAGGCAAGCCGTGTCCCTTCAAACTCTGCCTTCATAACATTGTTGAGTGAATGACCTTCTAGGTAGGACAATTCGTTATGGGAATGCCCCCCCCCATCCCCCCCTTCGGAAGGGGCGGATGGGGGGGTATTTTTTTTGCCTGAGAGTGTTTCATTTATAAGAGAAACTTCATTGCTAAACCGCTTAATTGCCAGGAAAGTTATCACCTTGTCATAAGGACCTTCCATATAAAGCTGAAGCTGTGAATGCTGATCTACTACACCAATAGCCCTTACCGGTGTCGAACCCGTGTGGACAACCTCATTATTTAATGAAAATTTTTTACCGAGACTTTCTGCCCAGAGCTGACAGAACCAATCGGCCACTCCGCTAAGGGCATTGGAATAAGGCATCATGACTAATATGTTTTTACCTTTTTTTGCATGACTCAAAAAATATAGCGCAGCGCCCGTGAGCGCTGGATTTTCCCATAGATTATCAGACTCGCAGATTTCATCCATAAACGCCGCCCCATCTAACAAGGAGACAATATCCACGCCACTCATCGCCGCAGAAAATAAGCCCACCGGCGTTAGCACCGAATATCGCCCACCAATTCCTGATGGGATATCAAAGGACCGGAAACCCTCGCGTCTCGTAATTTCCCTTAAAGTACCTTTCTCACTATCCGTAGTTGTGATAATATGCTCTTTGTAATCCTTACCAAGCCTATCACGCAAACGTTTAACTATAATCAAAAACTGAGCCATTGTTTCAACTGTAGTGCCGGACTTTGTTATGAAATTAAAGAGGGTTTCTTCAGGTTTAACGATATCCATAAGTCCGGAGAATCTGTCAGGATCGATGTTATCCAGCACAAAAACACGCGGGAAGCTCTTCCTTTCCCGGTCAGCAAGAATATTGTGAAAGGGATGGTTCAAGGCTGTATGGGTGGCAATATTGCCCAGTGCAGAACCGCCAATACCCACAACCACAAGGTTTTTGAATTTTCCTTTGAGGAAATTTGCAGTTTTGATTATCTCTGTTGCAATATTTTTTTGGTAAGGTAAATCAAGAAATTGTAATTTACCTCTGGTGCGTTCATCTTTTAAATCATTCACATATCGGCTGGCAAGGGGTGCAAGGGCTTTCAACTCCTGCTCAGTAATGCCATGTTCCGGCCCGATTGTATCGGCCATCATATTGTTAAAATCGAAGTGTATTGATTGCTTACCTTTCATTTATATCCTCGTTTTAAATAAAATGAAAATTCCTACATAATTAAATTACCGTTAAACTGCAAATGTTTATCTATTTTATTTCTTAACCCCTCTTCATCCAGTGCAAAGCAGGGGTTAATCTCGATTAAACCAATGACATTTCCGTGATTATCCATAGGAATAGAAATGCCCGCATTTCGCAGCCATCGGCCGAATAAATTAACCATGTCCTGTCTTGCGGTAGCAGGAGAGTTCTCCCCATCCATATTTTTTATCGGCGAAAATTCATCTTTGCGAAGCGCTTCCATTATCACACCCTTCTCAACATGTTTCAGCACATCGAAGATGAAACTCTCAAATTTAATGGCGTTGTTTTTCTCGGGGTTGATCGCTTCACCTTTCTCGTCCAGACAGGGTACCTTTTTCAGTGCGGCATGAAAAGGAAGGGCTTCTCCGTGTTGGTATATTTTTTCAAGAAAATCGATACTGATCATGTGCACCGCAATGTTCCCTGCATTGTATTTTAAAGTACCATCCCCGTTCCTTGCATACATATCCTCCCGACTCAGTTCGCTATATTCGATCACCTGTAAATGCCCATTGCTATGCACTACAATGCCTACCTTTTCCTCAGGGTGATACTTTTTAACGATTTTTAGTGACATCTCCGCCGCATTTTTCAAATGATGACCAATAAAAACCGGATCAGCAATCCTTATTAATACATTATCCACCTGATAATAAAAAATGTTTTTAATACCACGTGCTTCCATATCTTTAAGAACACCTTTCTCCTTGAGGGCAATGATCGTACCCCCGTGACCGTTTGGACTCATTACGATATTCGACTTAGAATTCATCAATAATTTCCCGTTAAGGTCTACAGCCGGGAACATGCCCTGGGTAAAAAAGTATACCTGCCTGGGGTCTAATCCAAGGAATTGATGTGACTTAAAAAATTTTTGCGTCACACGGTCATTTGCTTCACTCGTCATAATATACCAGGGAATGTACGTGTGATATTTTTGCTGAACTGCACGTATTTTTTCCGCATGAAGTTGAAATACACTCTTACCGCTAATTGGCGCAATAGGAAGAGTCCCTTTTGGTCCATTGCTTCCCAGCCTTGTTCCGTGTCCCCCGGCAACCGTAAGGACAGCAATCTCTCCACTTCGCAAAGACGCTTCTCCGATTTGTCTTACCCTTTGTGCAAGCTCTAGTTCAGAAGCATTTTGAGGGACGGTTATAATTTTAGGTGGAACTAATTCTCCCCGAAGGGTATTTTTGGTTTTCTGGAGATTGTCATTGAAAAGTTTATGTACAAATTGAATGTCAATAGTGGCTGTCTGTTTTAATAGGTGCTTCTTTCCAGAAGGGGTTATTTCATCCCACCACCTGAAAATATGGGACTGCCCCAATTCAAAAGCGTCTTTGATACATTTTTTATAATTTGGATACTCTTTTTCCAGTGTTTCTCTATTTATCATAAAGAATAAAATTATTAATCTGTGTATATCTGCGAAAATCAGCGTCCTGCTTACTTTAATACTGCTAAATTATATGCCAATTTCTCGTGTACGGCAAGGATTTTTACATTATGTTTATTTTAACCCTTTTAGAAATTTAAACTTGAAATAAATCTGGAATATAAGTAACCTTAATACTTACTTTCTAACCAAAAAGGGAATTTAATGAAAATAATTTTAATCATCGTCTCTATCGTCATTTGTTTTCTGATAGGAATAGCGGTTTCTGGGTATATCTTTATCAAAAGGACTACTTCAGATGAGGCAATAAAGAGTCGTTTATTAAGTGCATTGAAAGATTTTGGGGAAACAAAAATTGAACATGCGCACATGGATTTCCTGGAAGGGATTATCATTGATAACCTTTCTTTTGTAGGCACCTCCGAAGATGTACTAGGCAAGTATCTAAAAATCCCCAGAATCGTTATAAAGCATTCCCCGCAGAGTCTTCTCAAAGGACAGCTCAATATCAACAATGCGGTCGTTATTGCCCCTGAATTGACCATCGAAAAGCCCACGGATATTTGGTCACTCCTGAATACCCTGAAGGCGAACTTTGACAAGATTGAAATGCCGGCCTATATGGATATTTTAAATCAGGGTCTTGAGATCAGAGATTTAAAGATTCATATTAAAGAAGACCCCCAGACAAAGAGTCCAGAAATCAAGCTGTCAGGTATCAGCATCACATTCTTGCCTTATGCGGGCTCTTTCAAAAATATCATCATCAAAGGGAATATAGATGATGAATTCCTTGGGAATTATTCTTTTACTATGAACCTGCAACCGGATGTTCCCAGTTTAGAAATTGAGGCAAACGCGAAGAATATTATGCTGAACGAGGAATTTTTAAACAGATTTCCGTACATCGGCAAGATGCTATGGGATGATTATAAACCCACAGGAAAGATCAATATATCCTGCAGAGCAAGTTTTAATAATCAAAACAAGCAAAAGAAAATGGATTACGTTATCAACATCAATCTCAATGGCGTGGAAGCCATGTATGAAAATTGGCCATTCCTGATTTACAATTTAAATGGAGACGTTGAATTGAACACCGAGAAATTGTATCTCAAGGGAATTGTGGGTTATATCAAAAGCGGAAACTGTACTTCCCAGGCTGAATTTCAAGGAGAATTTGACCTCTATGGCACCAAAAAGACCTTTGTGATGACAATTCCTAATTTGCTTGTAAACCAGGAATTCTTAAGAAACATTCCCGATTTTGGCGAACAGATATGGTCAAAAATACGGCCTACTGGTCTGGTAGACCTGACATTCCAGTATAATGTAGGAGAAAAGCAGGAAAGCAGTTGCTTCCTGGCAGTGAATTGCAAGGATTTAGAAATCAACCCGATGGATTTCCCTCTTCCTATATCACATGTAAACGGGCACTTCAAGCTGGGCAACAATATCATTTTATTTACGGATACGGGTGGCTTTATCCAATGCGGCGGTCAGTCCATTTTTACTGAATTGAATGGCGTCTATGATTTAAAAAACGACCGAAAGATATTTAATCTTCATGTGCCGAATCTATCCATCACAGAATCTCTATTGAAAGATTTACCCGCCAATGGAATAGGCGAAAAGCTGTGGACAAATCTGAAACCCACAGGCAAGGTAGACCTCATTGCCAATTTCCAGGGCTTTAAGGAAGAAAAGGACAACAATTATTCAATAGAGATCAACCTTAAGGACTGTGAGATTAATGACAGCAAATACAATATTTTTCTCAGTGGTATCGGGGGAATTCTGGAAATCAATAAAAGCAGTTTTGTAACCAAACATATCGATGCCAAATGTTGTGGCGGGCATGTGGAAGGAACCTTATCCGTCAATATAGATACCAATCCCTATCAATACGAGGGCGAATTGAATTTCTCAAGAATCATACTGGAAGAACTTGCCCAAAAGGTTGCGAAAACAGAAAAACAGTGGTCAGGGCTTCTTTACGGCAGGATTAAGTATCGGGGAAGCGGCACCGATCCCAAAAATTTTTATGCAGAGGGACAATTTAATGTAAATGAGGGATTTCTTTCAGACGTCCCCATCATTTATAGTGTTTTCAATTTTCTCAACCTCACCGTACCAAAAAAAGAAAGTTTTCACAGTGCACAGGCAAAGTTTATTGTCAAAGATGGCGTTATCCATATTGATGATGGAAAGGTCTATAGCGACTCAATAGAACTTAACGGACGGGGAGACATCGACCTTAGTGGAAACATGCGCATAAGTATTGTCGCAGGGTTCAGCAGGGACTTTTTTTCTCAAATTCCTATTGTTGGAAAATTGTTTGATTTTGTGGTAGGAGGCGTAAGAAAACAATTGACTATGGTAGAAATCGGGGGAACCTTTTTAAAACCAGAAGGCCATCCCGTACCATTTAAACCATTCACAAAATCTATCAAAAACATGTTCGAATTATTACCAAAGGACGAACACGGAACTAGTACAAATACTCCGAAAAGGAAGTAACCAGGAGAAAAAAACCTCTTTTCTAATTTATGCTGGAACATTTCTTTTCACCTAAGACAGTTGCTGTCGTCGGCGCCTCTCGTGAAGAAGGTAAGGTAGGGCACGACTTATTCAAAAATCTTGTCAAGCACGGATACAAAGGCAAGATATATCCGGTAAATCCTCATACAGATAATATCCTGGGGATTAAAACATACACTGCTCTTAAGGAAATCCCGGACAAGATTGATCTGGCTGTAATTGTTGTACCTGCACCATACGTGGGTAAGACCGTTGACGAGTGTATTGAGAAAGGAATCGATTCAGTCGTCGTCATCAGCGCCGGCTTTAAAGAGAGTGGCATTGACGGAGCTGCAAGGGAACGAGAGTTATACCAGAAGATCAAACAGCATTCTATGCGCATGCTGGGACCAAACTGTCTTGGGATGATAGACACACAATCAGCCCTAAACGCCTCTTTTGCTGCCGATATGCCAGAGTCTGGCAATATTGCTTTTTTTTCACAATCCGGGGCGCTTTGCACTTCGATTTTGGATTGGGCGGTGAATGAATGCATCGGATTCTCTAAATTTATCAGCATGGGAAACAAAACAGATATCGATGAAGTAGACCTTATAAAAGCCATAGAAAACGATGCCAATACGAAGGTCGTCCTCGTTTATTTGGAAGGGGTAAAAAACGGCGCTGAATTTATCAATGCAGCCAAAAAAACAACTAAAACAAAACCGATGATTGTCGTAAAATCCGGGGGCACCACGGCAGGTGCGAAGGCTGCATCATCACATACCGGAACGCTAGCCGGCGCTGAAAACGCATTTGATGCGGCATTCAAACAATCAGGGATTCTCCGTGCGGAGACGATCCAAGAACTTTTTGACTATGCCAGGATATTCAGTTTTCAACAGCTACCCAAGGGGCCACACATAGCATTGATAACAAATGCCGGGGGTCCCGGGATTATTGCAGCTGATGCTGTAGAGCGGTCGAAATTGAAAATGGCGTCGTTTTCCAAAAATACTATTGATACCCTTCGTTCTTTTTTACCGGCTATGGCAAATGTGTATAATCCGGTAGATGTGCTGGGAGACGCAAAGGCAGATCGGTATAAATTTGTTATCGAAAAAGTCATTGAAGATCCCAATGTAGATGTAGTTCTTGTTATTTTAACGCCTCAGACAATGACGGAAATAGAAAAGACGGCAGAGATAATCACTGAGATTTCAAATCGCACCGACAAACCTATTGTAACCTCCTTTATGGGTGGTAAAAGGATTGAAAACGGTTTAAGGATTATGTGTCAAAGAAAAGTGCCGAATTATCCATTCCCTGAACGAGCAGTATCCGCCATTGAGGCGATGTATAAATATACCTTGTGGCAAAAACGACCCGTACCAAAAGCAAAAATATTTGACGTTCAGAAAGAAAATGTAGCATCGTTCCTTGAGAAGATGAAACAAACAGGCCGCCAACACCTTAACGAAGAAGAAGCCAGACAGGTTATCTCCGCCTATGGTTTCAGGATTCCAAAAAGTATTCTTGCTGCTTCAGAGACAGAGGCTGTGAAGGCGGCAGAAGAAATCGGATACCCTGTCGTCATAAAAATTTCGTCACCGGATATCCTCCACAAATCAGATTTTGGAGGAGTAAGAATCGGGGTAAAAAATGCCACAGAGGTACGAAAGTGTTTTTGTGATATTACACAAAAGGCGCGCCGCCTCATGCCCGATGCAGAAATTAAGGGAGTTCTGGTGCAAGAAATGATTACCGGTGGCAAGGAAATAATCCTGGGCATGTCGCGTGACCCACAGTTTGGCCCTTTATTGATGTTTGGCCTTGGTGGAATTTATATAGAAATACTAAAAGATGTCTCATTCCGAATAGCGCCAATCGGATTGAATGAAGCCGAAGAAATGATCCAGGAAATCCGATCGTTTCCACTTTTAAAAGGCGCACGCGGTGAAAGACCCGTGGACATAAATACCGTTGTTGATAATATTTTAAGACTTTCCCAGCTAGTGACAGATTTCCCAGAGATTATCGAAATGGATATAAATCCATTGATCGTATTCCCCGAAGGCGGTGGTACAATAGCATTAGACGCTCGCATGACTATCTTATAAATACTAAAACTTACCTAAAACGAGAAAATACCAGATTAAATCATATACACCAGTTTAAAAGGGGGTTATCATGATACCTATATTTATTGCCTCTGTTTCACCCTTTTCCGGAAAGAACCTTATCTGTCTCGGATTGGGATTGAAATTCAAGAAAGATGGATATAAGGTCGGATACTTTAAACCTGTTGGATTTTCACCTGTTGTTGTTGAGAACGTACTTACCGATACGGATGCCGTCTTTCTTTCTAAGACATTAGAGGTAAACGAACCGCTTCAATCGATCTGCCCTGTGGTGTTAACCGACGACCTCTTAAGGCGCTTGACGAGCGGCGAAGACTTACATATCAAGCAGAAGACGATGACTGCCTTTCATCAAGCTTCCAGGGAAAAGGATATCATGATTGCCAGGGGCTTGGGAAGACTCTCTGGCGGCACAAGTCTGCAATTCTCAGAATTGGATTTCATCAAAGAATCCAATGCAAAGGTAATCTTTATAGACAAGTTCCAATCTTATATTGACATGCTCGATGGGTTTATTTACGCATCCAAGATGCTTGGAGACAAATTGCTTGGTGTTGTGTTCAACCTTATCCCTCCCGCAAAATTGAATTATATCCGTGAAATACTCGTTCCGTTTCTCAAAAATAATGACATTACTACGCTGGGGATTATACAAAAAGATCCGGTACTTGGGGCAGTGCCAATCATGGAAATCATTAACTCGCTTAACGGAAAGGTGCTCTGTTGTGAAGACAGGGTGGATGAATTAATCGAACATTTTATGATAGGCGCAATGAATGTCGAGAGTGCCTTGCGTTATTTCCGCAAGGTCTCAAATAAGGCCGTTATCACCGGTGGTGACCGGAGCGATATCCAACTGGCAGCCCTCGAAACCCCCACAAAGTGCCTGATTCTCACCGGAGAACTCTATCCAAATGCATCTATTCTTGGTCGTGCGCAGGAAGTTGGCGTGCCCATTGTAGTAGTTCGTGCGGATACTGCAAACGCCCTTGAAGTATGCGAGAACCTTTCAGGATACGTCAGTTTGCACTGTAAATCCAAGATACAGCGCGCCGCCGAAGTGGTGGAACGAGAAATTGATTTTAAAACGATTTATCGGCAGTTGGGATTATCAAAATAAAAGGTAAAATAGTTCATCATACCGCAAAGAGCGCAAAGTTCGCAGAGGTTGTGATAAGGGGGAAAAAGATAAAACTAAGTACAATGTGCTTTTTCTCGCATTTCTCCGTGTTCTGGTTAACTATTACAAAATACTTGTGCCCGGAATTAATGAAGTAACTGATACCGACTTGAAATTTATTGAGAACTACAACAACTCGGCTGGAAGCACAGAATACCTTATCGATAGAAGACTCTTTAACTATTGATTTACAGAATACATTTGTAGTATATTGTAATCAAATGGAAATAGTATTCGATTCCTCAACATTAATATTGTTGGCAAAAGTTGAAATCCTCACTCTTGTTTCTGAAGATATTCAAATAACAATTCCAGAAAAGGTAAAGTTAGAATGTACGGATAAAGACAGGTTTGACGCAAAATTAATTTCTTCCTTAATTGTAAATGGCAAGATAAAAGTAATCGGCATAACAAAAAAAGAGCCTGTAGAAAAATTATGCAAGGATTTTAAAATCCACAATGGAGAAGCGGAAGCCCTTGCCCTTGCATTAAAAAGAAAATTGCCACTTGCAACTGATGATTTGTTAACAATAAAGGCTTGCAAAATACTAAACCAGCATTTTACCACTGCAATTCACTTTTTAATAAATATAGTTGAAAAGGGGAATATTAATAAGGACATAGCGTTTGTAAAACTTGAAAAATTATCTTTATATGGACGTTACAATAAGCGAATACTAGACGATGCCTTTAAGCGGTTGAAAGGAGATGAATAATGTCGGTAATAAGTCTCAGACTTAAAGAAAGAGAAATGAAAAGGATTAATGAACTTTCAAAGATGGTTCATAAAGACAAATCCACAGTTGCAAGAGAACTTATCGAGTATGGATGGGAGTTTCTTATGATAAAACTTTACAGAGAAGGGAAATTATCATTGAGCACACTTGCCACAAGGCTTGAGTTGTCGCTAAGCGAGACATTAGACCTTCTGGCTGAATTCGGGATTGAATCCCCAATAGATTATGATGATTATTTAAAAGGGTTTGAAGTATTCAAATAACATGCCCAGCCCAGATCAATGATGCCACCGATACTGATTTAAAGGTTATTGAGAGATTACAACAGCTTGGCTGGGAACTGTGATACTATCACATAAAAAATGCCGAAAATATTTGATAACATCGAAAATCATCTAGTTCAGGGATTAAATAATACCCTAGAGGTATCTTATAGGGGAGACTTCTGCGTTGGTTATTTCAATTTAAGAGGATGGAAACAGGTTGCAGCCCAGATAGACAATTTAAAAGGCGATGATGGTAATTGTTGCAGACTGCTCATAGGTATGCAACAACCTCCTCTCGAAACCATACGAGAATATTTCTATAAAACCGAACAAGGTATTATTGATAATCAAACGGCATCAGCCATAAGGAAGAAATTAGCACAAGAATTTAAGGATCAATTAACCATTGGCATCCCAACAGAGGAAGACGAGATTGGTTTAAGAAAGTTATCTCAACAAATAAAAGACAAAAAGGTAGTTGTTAAACTTTTTTTGAGACACCCATTACACGCCAAATTATATCTTTTATTCAGAGACGACAAGATAAGTCCTATTATCGGTTACTTAGGCAGTAGTAATTTAACCCTTGCAGGCCTTCTCAAGCAGGGCGAGTTAAACGTTGACGTTTTAGAACAGGATGCAGCAGCAAAACTTGCAAACTGGTTTGAGGACAGATGGAATGACAGATGGTGCATAGATATATCCAAAGAATTAGTTGAAATAATTGATAATAGTTGGGCTGCCGACAGATTGGTTTCGCCATATCATATCTATCTTAAAATTGCTTACCACTTATCCCGTGAAGCCCGTGCGGGCCTGACAGAATTTAAAATCCCAAAGATTTTGCAAGAGAAATTACATAGTTTCCAGCAAAAAGCAGTTTCAATAGCCGCACATTACTTAAATAAAAGAGACGGTGTTTTAATAGGAGATGTTGTTGGTTTTGGAAAAACTCTCACAGCAACAGCGTTAGCCAAGATATTCGAAGAAGACTTTTTCCTTGAAACGCTCATCATCTGCCCTAAGAACCTGACAAATATGTGGGAGGACTATGCGCATAAATATCAATTGCGGGCAAAGGTCTTACCCCTTACGCAAGTTCAGTCGGTTTTACCAAAATTGAGGAGATACCGCATAATTATCATTGATGAAAGCCATAATTTAAGAAACAGGGAAGGCAAGCGATACAGGGCTATTCAGGAATACATTCAGATAAACGAGAGCAAAGTTATCATGCTTTCGGCTACACCGTATAATAAAACGTATCTTGATTTATCCAATCAACTTCGCCTTTTTATTCAAGAGGATAAAGATTTGGGCATAAGTCCGGAGAGATTTATTGAAAGTATAGGTGGCAGGGTTCAATTTATGGCTAAATATCAGTATTCTGCAACAACTTTACCTGCATTTGAAAAAAGCTCTTACGTAGATGATTGGCGGGAACTAATGCGGTTATATATGGTAAGAAGGCCAAGAAGTTTTATTAAGCAAAATTATGCTGAAACAGACCCTTCCAACGGCAGGAAATATCTTTTGTTTTCAGACGGCAGTCGTTCCTATTTCCCCGACAGGTTACCGAAAAAGGTTGAATACGATTTTAACCCCAACGACCCGAAAGACCAGTATGCGAAATTATACTCTGATACCGTTGTGGATACCATTAACCGTTTAAACCTGCCGAGATATGGATTGGGCAATTACCCTGACAAAAAGACTACCCTCATACCAACAAAAGATGAGACAGTTATACAGGATAACTTATCTCATGCAGGCAGGCGGCTCATGGGCTTTTGTAGGACAAATCTCTTTAAAAGGTTAGAAAGCAGTGGTTATTCTTTTCTGGTATCATTATGCCGCCATATTCTGCGTAATTATATTTATGTTTATGCAATAGAGAATAATTTGCCCCTCCCCATTGGTCCTCAGGAAGCAAACATGCTGGATGAATTTTTGGATGATGTTGACTTAGATAATGAAGACTCAAACGAAGGCACAATTAAGATTTTACTTGATGAAGAAGGCTATTACGCTCAGGCTAAAAAGATTTATAAATTATACGAGACCAGCTATCATAGCCGTTTTGACTGGATTCGAAGCGGTTTCTTTGAAGAATCACTGAAAAATGTATTAATCGATGATGGCAAAGAGATTTTGAAAATATTAAAGATTGGCAAGGACTGGAACCCGGATAATGACAGGCAATTAAACGCACTGTATGACCTCTGCACAAAAATACACCCAAAAGAAAAAATACTAATATTCACCCAATTTGCAGATACCGCATATTACTTATATGATGAACTGAAAAAGAGAAACATTAGTCAGATAGAATGTGTTACCGGTGGAAGTGAAGACCCCACAACCTATGCATATAGATTTAGCCCGATAAGCAATGACAAAAAAGAAATTGCAAATACCCCTGATGAGATAAGGGTTTTAATAACAACCGATGTTTTAAGCGAAGGTCAAAACTTACAGGATGGACATATCATCGTTAATTACGACCTGCCTTGGGCTATTATCCGGCTTATTCAGAGGGCAGGAAGGGTAGACAGGATTGGACAGAAGTCAGATAAAATCTTCTGCTATTCATTTTTTCCTGAAGAGGGTATAGAAAAAATTATAAAATTAAGAGGCAGACTGAGAAAAAGAATAGAGGAAAACGCTGAGGTGGTTGGTTCTGACGAGGTCTTCTTTGACGGCGATCCCGTAAAAATCCACGATTTTTACAACGAAAAACAAGGCATACTCGATGAGGAAGAGGACGTCGAAGTTGATCTGGCTTCATATGCCTATCAGATATGGAAAAATGCCACTGATGCTGACCCCACCCTTAAAAAGACAATACCCGATTTGCCGCATGTAATTTATGCTACGAAATCACTGAAACAAGAAGACGAGGAAAAGGATGAAGGCGTTATAGTTTACACAAGAACGGCCGACGATAACGATATTTTAGCATGGCTGAACAGAAAGGGTGAAATTATTACCCAGTCACAACTTACCATCCTGAGGGCAGCGGAATGCAGTTCCGATACCCCTCCGTTATTTAAATTGGATAATCATCACAAACTGGTGGAAAAAGGCATTGAACATATAATACAAGTCGAAAGCGCTATTGGCGGTCAATTGGGCAAAAAATCGAGCGCACGTTACAGGACATATATGCGGTTGAACCGCCATTATGAGGAATACAAAGTCACCTTATTTGTAAATGAAGCGCTTAAAAGAGCCATAGATGATATATATAAATTCCCGCTAAAAGAATTTGCCAGAGAAACATTAAACAGGCAATTAAAGGCGGGCATCTCCGATGAAGACTTGGCAAACCTGGTCGTATCATTAAGAGACGAAGATAAATTATGTAATACAAAAGAAGATGAGAAGACCTATAAAGAACCTCAAATTATTTGTTCTTTAGGATTGATTAATGAATCATGTAGTGGCAATTCATGAATTGCCCTTTAATGTTCCCAAACAGTGAAGGCATTAAAATCCCCATTAATAAAGTGGCAACTCACAAAAATCCCCCTTAATAAAGGGGGCAAGGGGGTTGTTTTATGCGGGAAGAAAAACACAACCCCCTGAATCCCCCTTTGTTAATGGGGACTAAAGGAATTGTTTCCCCTTTGCTAGGGGGATTAAACCATGAAAGCTAAAAAATGGCTACTTCCATAGATAAAACAAGGTTTAACCAACTCATAAAAAACTTTCAATTCAAAGAGCTTTTTAACGAATTGGGTTGGGATAGCGTAAGGAAAAAAGAACCCATAGCCATTGGAAGTGAATTGTACAATCTGGAAGCAGTGGCAGAGAAAAAAGGCTTTGTAATCTTTGTCTGCTCTCCAGACAATACTGGCAAGACACCCGCTTATCACATCAGAAAAAAGATAGACAGCGCCGTCACCAAACTTTATTTTGAACATCTCATCATCTTCTGCGATCTTTCTCAAAAACACCAAATCTGGCAATTGGTCATCCGCGAACAGGGAAAGCCAACGGCGGTAAGAGAGACGCATTACTATGCACACCAGGAACCAGAACTATTATTTCAGAAACTCAAAGGGCTTTTCTTTTCCATTGATGACGAAGAAAAGATCAGCATCGTGGACGTTAAATCCCTCATTCAAGAACAATTCAATGCCAATGCTGAAAAAGTCACGAGGCAATTTTACGATAGATTCAAAAAGGAACACACCTCGTTTTTGAATTTCATCAAAGGGATCAGCGAAAATGTGGATAAGGACTGGTATGCGTCCCTGATGCTGAACCGCCTGATGTTCATCTATTTTATTCAGAAAAAAGGATTTCTGGATAATGACAGAGATTATTTGAGGAATCGACTGAAAACTACTCAGGAGAAGAAAGGCAAGGACAAGTTTTACTCATTTTATAGGAACTTCCTGCTCATCCTCTTCCATAAAGGACTTGGTTCTCATGAAAGACCCCCAGAACTCGTCAAAGAAATCGGAACAGTGCCGTATCTCAACGGCGGTTTGTTTGATGTGCACCATATAGAGCATAAATATAAAGACACCGGAATACCGGATGAGGCCTTTGAGCAGGTATTCAGCTTCTTTGACCTGTACGAATGGCACCTGGACACACGCATTACCGCCACAGGGAAGGACATAAACCCTGATGTCATCGGTTACATATTTGAAAAATACATCAACGACAGGGCATCCATGGGTGCTTATTATACCAAAGAGGATATTACGGACTATATCAGTAAAAACTGCATCATCCCTTACTTGTTCGATGAGGTAAAAAGAAGTTATCCAAAGGCGTTCAACCCTGACGGCGAAATCTGGAAACTCCTGCAAACCGACCCGGGCAAATACATCTATGACGCCGTAAAACACGGCATGCAGCATGGCTTACCTCCTGAAATAGAGGCAGGTATCAATCAAGTTTCAGCAAGAACAGCATGGAATAAACCCGCCCCTGCCGAATACGGACTTCCCACGGAAATATGGCGCGAGGTGATTGATAGGCGGAGACGCTATACCGAGATAAAAACAAAGATTGAGAATGGAGAATTAAACGAAATAAACGACTTCATCACGTACAACCTCAACATCCGTCAGTTTGCCCAGGATGTAATTGAAAATAGTGACGATCCCGAATTCATCAGGCACTTTTATAAAGCCTTATTGCACATATCCATACTTGACCCTACCTGTGGTTCAGGGGCATTTCTGTTTGCCGCAATTAACATTCTTGAACCGCTATACGAGGCTTGCCTCCAGCGTATGGAGAACTTTGTGGCAGATGCTAAAAATTCCCCTCTTGAGAGGGGACAAAGGGGTGTGTCCAAATACAAATTCTTTGAAGAGACATTAGCCATAGTCAAATCACCTGAACACCCTAACCTTCAATACTTCATCTTTAAGAACATCATATTAAAAAACATCTATGGCGTTGATATCATGCATGAGGCAGTAGAAATTGCCAAGCTGAGGTTATTCCTGAAATTAGTGGCAACGGTAAACGTGGATTATAAAAAAAAGAATTTGGGATTAGAACCACTGCCCGACATTGATTTCAATATCCGGGCTGGCAATACCCTTGTGGGTTTTGCAAAGATTGAAGAAGTGGAAAAGGTAGTGAAAGGCAGTTTTGTTGCGACATTTTTAAAGAAGGAAATAGAGGATATTAAAGAGCAGGCTGAAAAGGTAAAGATGGCGTATGAGAATTTCAAGAATTCTCAGGTAGTTATTGACAGCCCTGCAATGAGCGGCGCAAAGAAGGATTTAGAAGATCGCCTGAGAAGATTAAATGATACGTTGAATATCTATCTGGCTCAGCTTTATGGAATTGATGTTGAAAGGAAACCAAAGGACTTTGAAAAATGGAAGGCCAGCCATCAACCATTCCACTGTTTGCGGAGTTTTATCAGATTATACACGACAAAGGCGGGTTTGATGTCGTAATTGGTAATCCACCGTATGTGGAATATTCAAAGATTAAGAAGGATTATACTATCAATGATTATGAAACTGAAAAGTGTGGCAATATATACGCTTTTATAGTTGAGAGAACGTTAAAGTTAATAAGAAAAGAGGCAAGGCTCGGACTAATTATTCCAATCTCAGTTATTTCAACTGATAGAACTGAAAGCATTCAGAAAATATTAAAGAATAAGTGTAGGGCTTGGTATATTAATTTTGATACAATTCCAGGACGACTTTTTGGTAAAGAGGTTGAACAAAGGCTTACAATTGCTTTATTTGATTTTGATATTTCAGGTGAAATATATACAAGTTATTACAGAAGATTTTCACCAATAGCAAGAGAAACTCTATTTCCTACAATACAGTTTCAAAGAGTAACAGATATTTATAAGACTGGTTTCATACCATGAATTTCAAATGAAACCACTCACTCAATTCTAAAAAAACTTGACAAGAAATGCTTGAATAGCTTTGTAGTCAAGAATAGTAAAACACCGATTTACATCCACAGAATCATTGGTTACTATACTAAAGCATTTGATTTTATACCATATTTTAAAAATGAAAGAGATGGCATCAAAAAGAGCGAAGATTATAAAGAATTTTATTTTGAAGACACGTTCACTGGTTCAATTCTATCATTGGTAAACAGTGGTTTATTTTATTGGTGGTGGCATTCTCACAGTGATGGCTTTCATTGTGGATATCGAGATGTTTATGCTTTCCCTTTTGACCTTACAAATCTTAATGAAAATTTAAAACTAAAGCTTGATAAACTATCTAAAAGTCTTATGAAGAATTCAGAGGATAATTCTGAAATTAAAATAAGGGTATTTAAGAAAACAGGAAAAGCTGAATTGCAAGAATTTGAAGTAAATAAATCCAAACCCATCATAGACGAAATAGACAAGGTATTAGCCCGGCATTACGGTTTCACCGATGAGGAATTAGATTTCATCATCAACTACGACATTAAGTATCGCATGGGCAAAGAACTCGAAGGTGAAGATGAAGATGAAGTATAAGTTTTATGTAACTGGAAAATCCACAACAGTTGAAAATTTATGTAAGTGCTTTGAAATTAACCACTTTTTATGTAACTGGAATTTCCCCT